>JADMIO011660970.1_pt1 | contig 101292 bp, 66 predicted proteins | sample 8958161 | NCBI WGS metagenome assembly JADMIO01 (sample SAMN16585339, study PRJNA669376) | soil metagenome | isolation source: Crop rotation soil | place: USA: Cullars Rotation, Alabama | collected 2011 | reverse complement strand
AGCGATGCTTTCCACCGCCTGTACATTCGAACCCGCAACCAGGAGGGACGCTGGAGCCTTACGTACGACTCCGCTTTCTACGTAGGTACGCTGGTGCCGAGCTGGACGATCGATCCGGTGAGTGGTCATGATTTCGGTGACAAGGCGGTCAACTCTACTACCAACTTCAACTTTATCATCCGTAATACGGGCGATGCGCCGATCACCCTGACTGGTGTTACCATCAGTGATGCGGCCTTTACGCCCACCTTTACTGCCAATACGGTGGTGCCTGCACGCGGCACCCTGAACCTGCGCGTAGCGTTCAAACCAACTACGGCCGGCACCTTTACGGGCGAGCTGACGGTGACTACGTCTACTGCGACTGTAACCCCTATTACAACGATGGTACGTGGCAATGGCTTTATAGCGGCCACACCGCCTGTATTGTCGTATGTGAATGCGGCTCCCTACGCAGGCAATGCCGGCGTAGACCCTGCCATTGGTACACCTGGCTTGTTCACGTATAAGATCCTGTATCAATCGGCGGACAACAAAGCGCCCCAGGCAGGCTATCCGAGAATTGGCATCGACCTCAACGGTGACCATGACTTCACCGACCTAGGCGAAGGTATCTTCAACCTGGTGCCCGAAGGCAGCAGCAACGATTATGTGACCGGTGTGGTGTACAGCTATTCCTTTAACCAGGATGTCGTGAACAGCTCGATGGGCTATCAGTTCTTCGCTACGGATGCCAATGGCAATACGGCCACGTCGCCGTACAAGCAAGGTCCTGTTGTGACGCTCAACCAGCCCGACCTGCGGCTCTTTGCGAACGACATCACATTCAGCAAGAACAATCCTGTGCCGGGTGAATCGTTTACGGTAACGGCGCGTATCACCAATAGTACGGGCCATGCTGCCAACGATGTATCAGTGAAGTTTTACCGCGAGAATACGCCGATCGACAGTATCCGTGTACCGGTGATCCATGGCAACTCCGCGGTATCCGTTACACGGAACCTGCGGTTTGATTACGACGGCTTCTTCCCCATCAAGGTATGGGTGGACAGTGCAGACCAACTGGGTGATCTGAACATCCTGAACAACTACGCGATCCGTCCCGTGACGGTAGGCACGCCTGTACTGCCTGGCGGCATCAATGTGACGAGCAGCTATACGGTGCAGCATTGTCCTACGCTGACGACGGTGATCTCGGGCCATGCAGCTTATTACGGCACCAGCACCCCGACCAATGCGGCAGGCGCTGAAGTGACGATCAAGATCGGCTCCGAGACGATCAAAACGACCACCAATGCAGCGGGTCAGTTCAGTTACCTGTTGCCCAGCACCATTTGTGGCAGCAACTTCACGACCTATACGGTGAGCGTGACCGACTTTACGTTTACCAGTCAACTGCTGACGAAGGCGATTGCCATTCCTTGTACACCACCAACGCCTTGCTATGGCGGAGAGGTTGTCATGGGCGGCGCCAAGCTGACTTACGACCGCAATCCTTGTGCTAACGTAAGTGGTAAGAATGCCAGGCTCACGTTGAACCTGCGGTACCGTTCCAGCAACCCCAACAATATGTGGAGGGGTAGCGATAAGATCCGGTTCGATACGCTGAGGATTTACAAAAACGGTGTGGTGATCTATGAATGGGGTATCGATATATCGGGCGCAGCACCCGGCAACGAGCGTATCATTACCGAAAATGTACCGCTTAATTCTACCGACCCGGTAACCATCCGGGCAGTATTGACCTATACCTATATCGAATACCTGCAGATACCGTCGCCTACCTACCATGGCCGTTGGGAAAAGATCACCGTTGAAGACGAAGTGACCTTTACACCGGCGCCCAGTATCCCTGACCTGACCATCCAGCAATTTCAGCAAACGGGGCATACCAGCTTCCGGTTTGCCGATGCCAACATCAGGTGTGTGGATGCCGGCAGTCATACCGTGAAAGTATACGACTCTATTCCCGGTGGCAGCAAAGTGCTGATCCATACGCAGTCCGTTACGGAAGTGAAAGCAGGCATGGCTGTTTCTATCGGCCTCAGCCAACCGGACATGTTGCCGGGCAAGCATTACCTGACGATCGTGACCGATGAGGGCGACGCCATCGAAGAAGTGCAGGAAGGCAACAATATGCTGGAAGTGGAGATAGAGGTACCGAAACCAGACCTGCTTGTCACCAGCCTGAAGCCTGTGAGCACGCAACTGCCGAGAAACCAACTGGCGAAATACCAGGCTGTGATCAAGAATGAAGGTAAAGGTGCAGGCTCTTTCAAGGCCGTGTTCAAAGTGGATGGTGTGCCCACCGGCCCTACCATCATCATCAACCAACTGGCTGAAAACACCAGCCTCACGCTCACTTCCGAATCGATCGCGATGACGGACGACGAGACGGACTGTCCCCACACCATCAGTGTGGAAGTGGACACGGATCATGAAGTGGCTGAAGGTAAAGAGAACAATAACCAACGTTCCATCCGGCTGGGTACCGACCTTACAGGTGAGCAGAATCCGGGCCGTACCGGTACTTTGGGCAATCCTGCCCTGGTACGTGTGAACCGGGAAGGTCAGTTCTTCCCGTCGATCATGAATATTGGCAACCGTGATGCCGCTGTGGTCAATGTGCGTTATATGCTGAACGGTGTACGACTCGGTGGCGAAAGTTTCGAGCGCGTAAAGGCTGGTGAACGTTTTGGCACGGTTGGCAGCTTTACGCATCTGTTCACTACACCGGGTGACTATGAGGTACTGGTGGAAGTGGATACACTGAATGCGTATTGCGAATTATCAGAGACCAACAATACCGGTAAGTTCTACATCCGTGTGGTAGACAGCAAGCCGGACCTGGAAGTATTATCACAATACATTTCTCCCAGCAGCATCAACCCGGCGGCCGGACAAACCATCACCATCAACGGTACGGTGCGGAACTCTGGCGGCAAGGTATCGACTCCCAATGTGCTCCGCTTCCTGGTGGATGATATCCAGGTAGGCATCGATGTACCGATCAATGCCCTGCAACCCGGCAAGGACACGACCGTCAGCGCTACGGCGACTTATTCATCGCTCATTGAAGGGGTGAAGGTGATGAAGATCGTGACTGACCCTGGTAATACCGCCGATGAAGAAAGGGAAGACAACAATATGTCGACGCGTACGCTGATCGTTGGTCAGGCGGCCGACTTCGCGGCGAATGGTGCTCACCCGATCAGTTTCAATCCGAATGGATTCAGGGCTGGCGATAGTGTGACCGTTTCTTATGCTGTCATCAACAAGGGTGCACAGGATGGATGGGCGTGGGTACGCTTCCTGATCCTGGATGCGCGTGGCGCCGTGACCGGCATCGACAGTGTGTCCATCAACCTGGCGGCTGGCGCGAGCACGGTCGCAACCAGGAAGATGTTGTTCAACATCGAGCAAGGGCATGTTGTAGCGGAGATCTTCAACGCTTCTTTACCGGAAGCTGATGAACTCAACAACCGCTTCGACCAATCTTTCAATACGGTGGTAGCGCTTACCGCGCCTATCGTGGTGACTGGTAACCTGGATATGAAAAATGGATTGCCCGGTCAGTTGCCTGGTTGGATCGGTGGCAAGCTGGTGCTGGGTGATAACGACCTGGTGGTGAATGGACGCCTCAACAACTACGACGCGGACCACTTCATCGTGACCAATGGTACCGGTAAACTCAAGATCGTGAACAACGATGCCGACAATGTGTTCCCAGTTGGTACTACGGAAGGCAGCAGCAATTTTGTGAAGATCCAGAACCGGGGTACGCCCGATCATTTCTCTGTGGGTGTATTGCCCTATGTACTGAAGAACGGTATCAGTGGCGACACGGTGCGTCAGTCGTTCGTGAACCGTACCTGGCTGATAGAAGAAGCCACAGCAGGCGGCAGCAATGCTACCGTTACTTTCTATTGGCAGAACAACCATGAGCAACCGCTCTTCGACCGCGACCAGGCCCGCGCTGCGCACTATACCAACAAGTGGGATATGGGCGACCTGGGTGTTGCCGAGGTGGATTCAATCGGCCGGTACCGGAAAACGCAGGCTGGCTTTACGAGCTTCTCGCCTTTTGCAGTTTCCAGCGGCAGTGCGATACTGCCTATCCGGCTCATTTCCTTCCAAGCTACGCTTGTTAACAATGATGCGCTGCTGGAATGGAAGGCAGAGCGGGATGACCAAAGCAAGGAGTTTGTGATCGAGCACAGCACGGATGGCGCCAGCTTTACCGCTATCGGCACCGTAGCCATTGCAGCTACTGCCGGCGCTCATACTTATTCCTTCACACATGCGGCGCCAGGCAGGGGGCATCACTACTATCGCCTTCACCTGGTTGACCTCAATGGCCATTCGACCTATTCCATGATCCGAAGGGTACAGGTTGAAACGCCATCTACGTTGCGGGTATATCCTAACCCGGCGCAACGTTTCATTACCGTGAGCGGGCTTACTGCCAATGGTATGGTACGTATTGTGACCATGGATGGTAAACAAGTGAAGCAATGGCGCACGGAAGGTTCGCAGTCGACCGTTGATATCAGCCATCTGCCGCAGGGCACTTATCTATTGCAATTCATCCAAGCAGGCAAACAGCAACAACAACTGTTCATCAAACAGTAAGCTGGCACTGCACGCGCGTAGCAAAGGCCGTCCCGATCGGGGCGGCCTTTTGCTTATGGGCACACTATTATTTCATCAATCCCTGGCCTCGGTACTGGCATGCTGCCAGTTCTTGGGGGTAATACCCTCTGCCTTTTTGAAAGCCCGGATAAAATAGTTGACATCGGAGAAGCCACATTGCTGGCTGACGCTGGTTACGGTATTCCTTTTATCGGTCAGCAACTGACGGGCCAACCGGATGCGCTCGCGGGTGATGTAATCGAGCGGGGTAATGCCGAACTGTTCTTTGAACCATTTGAAGAACATGTTGCGGCTGAGGTAGGCCTTGCGGCTGAGCTCATCGATCGCGATCTTCTCCAACAGGTGTTCCTGGATATAGTGCAATACGTACTGCATCCGATTGCTGTTGGTATTGTCCTTGCTGGCTGCTGACACCTGCATGAGGCGCTGGCTTTGCATGAGTCGGATGAACAATTCTTTGAGGCTGAGGTCGGCGTAGATATTCTTGGTCTTATCGTCGCTGCTGCAGATGCGGATCAGTTTGTTGATGATACCGGATATCTCATTGTCGTTCTCGAAGTGGTGTTCATTGAACTTCAGTGTCCACTCCTGCAGGTCCTGCTTATCGCTCTGGTAGTACTCATTGAGGTAATGAATGATCTGGTTGATATACTGACCGTCGACGGTGAGTGCAATACACTGGGTAGGATCGGCAAACTGTGCTTCGGGAAAATCGATGGCCATGGGTTCATTGGCCGGAATGATGGTCGTTTCGCCGGGGAGGTATTCGAACCCCGGTTCGCCAAACAAATGCATGATCTTTTTGCCACGCACCATGCTGCTGATGGTAAGCTCATTGAACCTAAGTGGAACCCTGTAGGCGGCCTGGTAACTTTCATACACGTTGAACTCGCAATTCTGGAGGTTGTAAACGCGGCGGTTCTCTACCAAAGTATCCAGGCGATCGGGCGGCGTGAGGGCAATCGGGTTCAGGAAATTCTTTTCTGGCATGGCTATAGGTTTGGCATTCTGAAGTTAGTTTGCTTAGCCGAATCACCGAAACTTAGGGTACAATTATGCTACAAATAAGTACAAAAATGCAACCTTTTGGCCGGCTAATTTTGAAAATTAGCATTAATAATTAAGTGTAAACACTCCTTTATCAATAAAGTATTTCATTTTGTAAGGGGTTGATCGTACCGGGTAGTAGTGCAGTAGCAGGCCGGACAGTATGATCTTTCAGCAATGGAATTGTTTTGACCAATCACCTCTTTTTAGGCAGGTTTCGAGGCGAGTTAAGGCGACCGGAAGGTCGCCATTTTTTTGCCCGGAAGTGGCGGCGGGCTCTTGCCTGGCGGGTTGGGGGTGACCGTTTTTGACGGACTTATCGGCCCGGGGGGAGGCATCAAGGCAACGAGGCATCCAGGCAGCGAGGGGAATACCAGGCGGCGAGGCAAATAAGGGAAAGACAGGAAGCAATTGTAGGAATGTCATGGTTTGAAAATTTGATCATGAAAAAGCCATAGTTGTGCAGCGGCACGCCGGGCCCTATCGCTTTTGGTGTAAGTGATTGATTTAGAAAAGTTGTGCTATTTCCATTACACTTCCATGGGAGCGGGTAGGGAGCGGCATGGAAGCGAGTAGGGAGCGGTATGGATGGGAGCTCTGTCCCAGGGGGTAATGCCGTCCTTCTTATCTTATAAACCGGCCTGAATTTACGCCGACGGGAAGGCCCTTTCCAAATTCTGCGCTTACCGTTCAATAAATGTCATGACATCTGTACCCGGTGCCGACAAAGTACTGGCTGCCGACGCTACGTGTTATTGCCTTCGCCAACAGAGATACGGGCGCCGGGTGGGGAGTATCAAAGCAAAAAGCGCCATGGTCCGTACATGAAAACAGCCCTCCGTGTGGAGGGCTGCGTTATTGGAAACTGTTTATTCTTCTATCAATACTTAGCAGGTGCGCCGGGTTTGGGCAGCGACTTGAGGATGAAGGAACGGATGTGTTCATTGCTGGTGGCCAGGTCTTCTTTGCGCAGGTACATCATGTGTCCGCTGCGGTAACCTTCCCAACTCAGGCGGTTCTTCAGTTTACCACCGGGATCCATTTGCCACATATCGTATTTGGCATTGAAGTAATCACAAGCGCCGTCGTAGTAACCGGATTGTACCAATACATGTAGCCAGGGATTCTGGGCCATTGCCTGGCGCAGGTTCTCGCCGGTCTGGTCGCCGCTGCGATCCCAGGGATTCACGGGTCCAAACATGTTGTACTTGAGGTCCGTTTTGTAGTTAAGGTCATTACGCAGGTACATGTTGATCGGCGGTGTGAAGGAATGCAGCCAGGAAGTGAGCTCGGCATTGAAGTCGGGGCTGTCGCCGGCGTCTTCTTTGTCGATGCCTTTGTAGCGGCTATCCAGGCGACCTACGGTGTATCCTTTATCGCGCAGCAATTCTTTCCAGAAATAACCGGTAGGAATATCGAGGTTGTGTTGCAGGATCACTTTCTCGGACAGGCCGGAATAGCGGGCATATTTTGCCGCGATCTCTTTTCTCTTTGCATCGGCGATGAAACCTCCGCGGGTGATGGCGGGGATCAGTTCATTGATGGTGAACTCTTCCACTTCGGGCAACATGGCCGTCAGGTCTTTCTGTTGCAGATCGGCCGGCAATGCTTTGTGGTACCAGGCTGTAGCCGCGAAATACGGCAAACGCAGGGCAGCTCCTACGGGACCACTGCGGGCGATACCGAGGTCGGTAGGCGATACCAATACTACACCGTTGAGGTACATCCACTGTGAATTCTGCAGCTCCAGTGCGAGGCCCGATACACGGGTGGTACCATAGCTTTCACCGATCAGGTATTTGGGGGAGGCCCAGCGGTTCTGACGGGTAACAAATGTTCCGATCCACTCTGCCAGGTATTTGATATCGGCCCGTACGCCAAAGAACTTCGACGTGGGCACATCTTTATTGATGGGGCGGGAGAATCCTGTATTGACCGGATCTACGTATACGATATCCGCCACATCGAGTATAGAATGCGGATTCTCTTTGATGCCATAGGGCATGATGGGATATCCTTCGTCATCGATGTTGAGCAATACCGGACCGGTATAGGCTATGTGCATCCAAACGGACGCCGAGCCGGGACCACCATTGAAGGAGATCACCAGGGGCCTGTTGGCGCGGTCTTTTACATCGCTTCTTTCGTAATAGGTATAAAAAATGCCGGCAATGGGTTTTCCTTCTTCGTCCCACACGGGCATGGTACCTGCTACTGCTTTGTAGGGGATACGGGTGCCTTTGATGGTCACTTCGTGACTGGTGGTTACGGATGCATCGGGATCGAGGAGGGTTTTGGACGCTGTTCTTTCCTCTCGTGGTGCTGCGGGTGCAGCAGGCGCGCCTTGTTGCGCTGGTTCGCCGGGCGGTCTTCCCTGTCCACGTGGCCGTTGTTGCGCAAAGGATGTTGCCACGATGGCCAGCATCCCAACTGATAGCAGAACTCTTCTCATTATACTGATTTGGTTATAGTGCTGTAAAAAAGCCAATTTAACGGATTGCCTGACTTTTGCCGGTCATTTATTGATGATTGGTTCATTATCGTTAAGCAATGAACAATTTCTATGCATGGCTATTTGATCTCGTACTTCGCCTCTTCCGTAATGCCTTTCCAGGTATCGGTGCGGAAGGGTACTGCGGGAAAGCCTTCCTTGTTGTACAGGTTGGCTTCGGGCATGTCATCGGCCCAGGCGTAGCGCACGGCGACCGGTGTTGTTACCTTATCGCTCCATACCACCAGTTTACCTCCTGTTACCAGCGCCTGTGCAAAATGAAATTGCTTATCGGCACCGGCTATCTCAAAGCCCTTGATGTAGCCGTATCTATCTTTTACCTGGAAGCCTGTGGCAGCATGATCAAACGTCAGCTCGATCTTATTACCCTGTACCTGCATGGATTGGTATTGCGGTCCGCTCCACTCTCCCTGCTGCTGGTATTGGTTGTGCAGGGCAATCGCCGCCAGGCGTTTGCCTACATCCTGTTTGTTGCGGGGGTGTATGTCTTTCGACTCACCGATATCGATGGTCACTGCCATACCGGTATTAGGCAGGGATAAGGTTTTGGTTTGCGCTTCCCTCAACTCGGCCCAGGTGCTGCCATTTTTGGTATCGCCATTGCCTGCATTGAAACTGGCCAGTTGTACGAAATAGAAGGGGAAATCGCCCTGTTTCCAACGCTGCCGCCAGTCGTTGATCATCAGCGGAAATGCCTTGCGGTATTGGTAAGCGCGGCCGGCGTTGGTCTCTCCCTGGTACCAGATGGCGCCCTGTATGGCGTAGGGTATGATCGGGTTGACCATGGTATTGTAGAGCAAGGTGGGATAGCTGTTGGGCGATACGGTATTGTTGGTTCGCATCGACTCGACGCGGTAGCCCCAGTTGCCTGCCAACGAGAGGGATGCCTGGTCGATGGTAAGTTTCATACCGGCTGCATCGCCGTAGATGCCACCGCCGCCACCGCCATCAGTCACCTTCACGGCAATGGTATTTTTACCGGCTTTCAATACGCCTGCGGGGATATTGTATTTTCTCAACGCATCGTACTGGGCTGTGCCACCTACGCGCACGCCATTTACAAAGGTTTCGTCGATGTCATCGATCTGTGCCAGCTCGATGGTGGCTGCTTTGCCTGCCTGTGCTTCGGTGAGGTTGATGGTTTTGCGGAACCATAAGATGCCATCCATGTTTTCCAGACCCCGGCTTTCCCAGAGGGCGGGCAATTGCATGGATGCCCAGTTGGCATCATCGAGGTCGGCGTTCTTCCAGGTATCGGTATTCATGCCGGGCTTTACCGGACCTTGTTGTGCCTCTATCTTTTTCACGAGCTTGTCGGCCTGTTGCTTTTGGTTGTTTTCCAGGTCGGCGAAATTGGCATTGCCAAACAGGTTCTTGAATTCTTCGTTTTGCTCGAATGCTTCGCGGCTGGCCCAGGTCTCTACCATGGTGCCACCCCAGCTTGTATTGATGAGGCCAACGGGCACGTTGAGGCGCTGGTACAATTCGCGGGCGAAGAAATAACCCACGGCAGTAAAGTTGCCAGCCGTTTGCGGGCTGCACACTTCCCAGCTTCCGCCGGGCAGGTCTTTCTGCGGGGTTGCTGCGGTGGTATTGGGTATTTTGATGTGCCTGATCTGCGGGAACTGTGCATTGGCAATTTCCTGGTCTTTGTGGTTGCTGTTGCTCACCGTCCATTCCATATTGGACTGGCCGGAGCAGATCCATACTTCACCGACCAGCACATTACTGTAAGCAATGCTGTTCTTTCCTTTTACCGACAACTGCCAGGGGCCACCGGCCTGTTCGGGGTCGAGCAGGACCTTCCACTGACCCGTTTTATCGGCCTTGGTGGTCTTCGTTTGTTTGTTGAACTGTACGGTCACTTTTTCGTTGGGTGCTGCCCAACCCCATACCGGAATGGGTTTGTTGCGCTGCAGTACCATGTTATCGCTGAAGATGCGGGGCAGGGAGACATTTGCCTGGCCTATATGGAAAACAGCAAGCATGGCCAGACTGATCAGGACTTTTTTCATATACAAGTTTGGTTGGATGTGCAATTGTTGGTTTGGGCAACTAAAATACGTTGCGCCGGCAACAAAGCAAGCGGTGGGCCGGAAAGAACGACCGGGAACGAAACTATAGGTACAAAAAGAGGAGGTGTTACGTTTGTTATCCGCATCAGGCCCTTTTGGAAGGCGCCAGCCAGGATATTTTGGCATGCAGCTCGCCGGGGCGGAATGGTTTATGGATAAAGTCGGTGAATCCTTTTTGCAGCAGGTCTTCCTGCATGTTGTCGTAGACGGCTGCGGTGAAAGCCACTACCGGGATATCGGGACGGAGCTTTCGGATCTCCCGCAGGGCGGATGCGCCATCCATCTCCGGCATTTCGAGGTCGATAAGCAGCAGGTCGTAAGACTCGCGCTTGAACTGCTCTACGGCCTCGCGGCCGTTGACCGCCTCGCTGACCTGGATGCCCCATTTGGTGAGGAAGCGCCTGGCGATGGACATGTTGACGGGATTGTCTTCTGCGATCAGTACGCGCACACCGGGCAACTGGCGCAGCTCTCCCACATTTTCTTCGTGTATATAGCGTTGCCTGCTTTCATTGATCTTCAGCTCTACCGTAAAGTGAAAAGCGCTGCCTTTTCCTTCTTCACTTTCCAACAGCAGGTCGCTGTTGAACATATTGATGATCTTTTTGGTGATGGCGAGCCCTAAGCCCGTGCCGCCGTATTTGCGGGTGGTATTGACATCTGCCTGGGTGAAGGTGTCGAAGATCTCCCGGTGTTTGTTGCGGGGGATGCCTATCCCGGTATCCATCACAATGAACTGGATGGTTGCTTTGGTACTTGAAGCAAAGAGCTTGCGCACCGCCAGGGTGATCTTTCCGTTGTGGGTGAACTTGATGGCGTTGGACAGGAGGTTGCTCAGTACCTGGTTGAGCCTGGTTTCATCGGTGATGAACTCTGCATCGAGCCGGTCGTCAATATCGGTCTTAAACTCCAATCCTCTGGCTCTTGCCTGGGAAGAGAACTGGGTGGATACCTGTTGTATAAAAAGCTTGATGTTTACAGGCCCCTGTGCCAGCTCGAGTTTGCCCGCCTCGATCTTGTTGTAATCGAGGATGTCATTGATGAGCATCATCATATGCTCCGACGAGAACTTGAGGATATCGAGGTGCGGTGTTTGCGAGGCCAGGTGTTCTTCCTGCACCAGTAAGTTGGACGCCCCGATGATGCCATTGAGGGGCGTTCGTAATTCATGGCTCATATTGGACAGGAAGCGTGATTTGGCTTTGGCCGCCACTTCCGCTTTTTCTTTTGCCTTCATCAGTTCGAACTCGGTCATCTTTACATGCGACACATCGAGGATACTGATCTTGGTGTAGCGTACATCTTTATAAGAGAAGGGCGCTACACTGACATAACCATGAAAGGTGCGGCCGGTTTGCGTGGTAAAGGCCAGTTCGCCCTGCCAGCTTTGCGACCCATCTTCCACTGTTTTTTCTATGGAACTGAATTGCCGTACATGGTCTTCATCGAACCAGTTCTCTACGTGCGATCCTTCGATATCTCGTTTCTCCTTTACATTAAAAAGTTCCAATGCGCGGTTGTTGCAACTGGCAATGATACCCGATTGCGAGAACAGGATAAACACCCCATCGAGCGAGGTATTGAAGATCGTATCGCCGAATTTCTTTTCCTGCAGAATGGCTACTTCATTGTCTTTGTTGACACGCAGGATCGAATACGAGAATATGATGGTCATGCACAATGATATGACCAGGTTGCTGCTGTACAACCGTGTATACAGCGCATCATTGATCACCTGCACGCTGTTGGTATAGGGTGATAGTTTTAAACAAATGAGTGAGGCTATTACCGTAATGGCGTATACGATGAAGAGCTCGCGCGAGTTACGCCTGATACTTACTACAAAGGTGAGTACGAGAAAGTAGGGAAAATAGAACAGGTATTCTCCTGCCTTGAGCCCCTCTATGTAACTTATGACTATCAGGTACAGGTTGAGGTTGACCACTGCGATGATGCGGCCTGCTTCCAGTTTTCTTTTGGACCCGAGATAAAAAGCGAGTAAGAAAAAGTATGCCGATGTGATGTTGATGAGTGCGCTGATGTACAGTTTGTGGTAGAAGTAGGAGATCACCGAAAAGAAGTTAACCAGCAATGCCAACAGGATGAACTGGTTAAAGCCAATGATCTTTTTGCGTTGATCTTTTGTGATACCCTCCTGCAGACCTGAAAACACAATATCCCGGTAAATTGACCACCCCAGATATAATAATTTCTGCTTCATAGAGTTATTGGATTATACGTTGGTTGCTCAACGGGCCAACCAATCCGGTATGTAACGGAAAAAACGAAAATCTATTTCCCATGAACCCAACTACCCTATCTAAGCAGTTCATTTTCAATGAAAAAATAAACAGCGACTACCTGTTTAGCTTGTACGCCGATGATTACGCTTATATAGAAGAAGTGTTTTCGGTGTCCCTGCAACATTTCGATGAGGATGTGGAGGCCATCCAGGTGGCCTATGCTGCCGGTAGTGTGGACGACCTCCGGAAGGGGGTGCATAAACTGAAGCCTGCCTTTGGCTTCGTGGGGCTTACGGATATCCAGCAATTTTGCGCCAGTTTCGAGGATAGTTGCCTGCAGGCGGAAGCCACCGATGCGCTTAAGGCCGACTACAAACAACTGTTGTCGCTGCTTGACGAAGGGAAGCTGATCCTGGAGAAAGAATACCGTAGGTTGAGAGACTTTAATGCCAATCCACTATGAATTTGAAATGCGTGATCGTTGAAGATCTGCAGGTAGCTGCCGACTACCTGGCCAAGTGTTGTGAAAAGAGTGGACAAATAGAAGTGCTCGCTCATTTTCCCAATGTGGCGGAGGCACTGGTGTACCTTAACCAACATTCGGTAGACCTGTTGTTCCTCGATGTTGAAATGCCCGGCGCTACCGGCTTTGAACTGCTGGACCAACTGGCTTATTTTCCCAAAGTGGTGCTGACCACCTCCAAATCGGAATATGCCTATGATGCCTTTGAATACAATGTGACCGATTTTCTGAAAAAGCCGTTCACCTACCAACGGTTCCAGGAGTCGTTGCAGAAGATCACCACGGCCCCCGAGAACAATATCGCCAGTACGGCTACGGATCATATCTTCATCAAAAGCGAGGGCAAACTGGTGCGCCTCAATAATGACGATATCCTGTACATTGAAAGTATGGGGGACTATGTGAAGTTCGTGACCGGCGAAAAGAAGTATATCACGCACAATACGATCAAGAACCTGGAAGAGAAGGTGAGCCGTTTGAGTTTTATCAAAGTACATCGCTCGTACATCATCAATATTTCGAAGATCGATGATATCCGGGAGAACGATCTGTATATAAAAGGCAATGAAATTCCCATCAGCAAGGCCCACCGCAGCGAGGTGATGAAGCGCCTGAATATCATCTAATTCAATAACAATCAAGACTTTAATAATGAACGCCCCTATCTTCCGATGGGGCGTTTCCATTTATCGACGAATGCGGTGGTTTCGTCGGGTATTTGGGTAGTTACCCCTAAAAAACTTCCCGGCCTCCTGTTCATTTTACACCTTTGTATCAGCAAGCAGGCAACGAGGCGGGGAATGTGGGAATTTGAAAATTTGATGATTTGAAAATGGAAAGGCAGTTAGAAGGCAGCAAAGCATAGAGGCAGCGAGGGAGCGGAAAGGAAATGAGGGAATGGGCAGACAAGGCCGGAAGCTAACAACGACAATCTGACTTTATCAAGCTATTTATTGCGACGGTTATACTCTATACTTTTAGTTACACAGCAAATGAAGTCCGTACAGTATGAAAACAATGGGTAAACGCTCCAGCCTTTACTCATCTTAATCCCCCAGGATTTCATTGGTAACAGCCGAACCCTCAAGGTTCGGTTGTTGCTTTTTTGGGGATGCCGTTACACGCTATCAGGGCGGCCTAACGGGGGCTAGCCACTAAAAACGGCGTTGTGCCACTGTTTGGTGAAAAAAATAGGTGGCAATAAAAAGAATCTGCATCTTTGTTTGGACAATGGTCCACGAACCGCCAGTGGACTGCATTTCAAGCCTGCTTCACGGAGCGGCAACGATGGTCCAACGATTCTACGGAAAGGCTTGTTGAACAGTTAAGTAATCTCCTCGAAGGAAAACCTCCGCCAATATCTATGATGGCTACCCTATTCAATATTTTATGTTACCTATCTGAATCTACAGACAGAGTTAAAGACGCTTGACGACCCACAGTAAAGTAATTAAAGCTGCCCCGTGAGGCAGCTTTTTTCATTTGCGTATAATTTGTTAGGCTATTTTATGAACCCAGTCCCACTTCTTCATGTCGTGCCGGTATCTGTACATCGTGGAATCCTTTTTTCATTAACCGCTGTTTGAATTGTTGCTGCACATCATATTCGCCGTGCACGAGGAACAGCTTTTTTACTTCGCGGGGGTCCTGGCTGGAGAGGAACTGGCTCAGGTCTTCATAATCGCCATGCGCACTCATGCTGCGAATGGATCCTATCTCGGCATTCACCTCATGGCGTACGCCGAAGATGCCTACTTCTTTGGCGCCATTCATCAGGCGGCCACCCAGTGAGGCTGGCTCGCAATAGCCGGTCAGCAAGATGGTATTGCGGCTGTTCTCGATGTTGTTGCTGATGTGGTGCTTTACCCTGCCAGCCTCGGCCATGCCACTGGCTGAGATGATCACGCAGGGTTCGTTGCGGAAGTTGAGCCCTTTGGACTGATCGACCGTCTTTACATATTTGAGTCCTGTGAAGGCAAAGGGATCGCTATCGGTTTGCAATACCTTTTGTATGTGCTTATTGAAATACTGGGGATACTTCTTCAGCAGTTCCGTTACTTCTATACTGAGGGGGCTATCAACAAAATAGTCCAATCTGGGCAGTCTGTTTTCCAACTCCAGTTGGTTGAGGGCATACAATAGTTCCTGTGTGCGGCCTACGCTGAATGCGGGCATGATCAGTTTGCCTTTCTTTTGCAGGCAGGTCTTTTCTATCCACTTCAGCAATTGATCGGGCGTGGTGGTGTGTTCATCATGCAGGCTGTTGCCGTAGGTCGATTCGAGTAATATATAATCCGCCTGCGGGAAATTTGCCGGTGACTTGAGGAGCACATCGCGGAAGCGGCCTACATCGCCGCTGAAGGTGAGGCTGGTGGTCTTCCCGTTCTCTTTGATGCGGAGGTGCACGGCTGCGCTGCCAATGATATGGCCTGCATCGGTGTACATGACCTCTACATGGTCATCGACTTTCTGCCATTTCTCATATTCGACTGTAACGAACATACCCATCGCCTCCCAGGCGTGCTCTTTGGTATAGAGGGGCTCTATATACGGTAGCCCTTCCGCGGCTCTTTTCTTATTGGCATATTTCACATCGCTTTCCTGGATGCCGGCTGAATCTTCGAGCAGCAGGCCTGCGAGTTCTTTCGTGGCTGGTGTGCTGAATATCTTTCCGTTGAACCCGTCTTTGATCAGTTTGGGAATAAGACCGCTGTGGTCGATGTGTGCGTGGGAGAGTATCAGGAAATCCACTTCGCGTGGATCGAATCCCCAGGTCTTGTTCAATGTTTCTGTCTCGGGCCCCATACCCTGGAACATGCCGCAATCGAGCAAGTATTTGTTGCCATTGGTGAGGGTGAGGAGGTGTTTGGAACCGGTAACGGTGCGTGCGGCTCCATGGAAAGCAATTTTCATTATTTCTGATTTCAGGTTTTTGAATAATCGTCTATACTGGCTGATCCTTTCTTATTAACCCCTTTGGGCTTGTAATGTTGTGCAAAGCATTGGTTAATGCCAGCACGGTCAACGTTTTACTTTGAATGACCAGGTAAAAAGGAATTCGGCTACCGATTCTCCCTGCTCATTGAACCCGGAGCTACGCGTAACGATGGTTTGTGCTTCGCCGGTGGTAATGGCCCGCTCAATGATCTCCCGCAGGGCTTGCCCATCTTCACAACTGAAGGTGGTGATGTTGGTGGCCTTTTTCAAATAGGTGGATTCCATTTTCACGATAAGCATCGATACCGATGGGGTTCGCTTGTATAGGTGCATCATGGCCAGGGCGCCGGTAGATAATTCCGCCGCCATCGCCAGGCAGGCGAAATAGGTAGACCGGAAGGGGTTCCTGGTAAACCATTTGTACGGCACGGTCACCTTGCAATGCTTTTCCGTGACCTCCATGATCCGTACGCCGGAAAAAAAGGCGGCGGGCAATTTCATCAGCAGGAAAAACCTGCTTTTGAGCGGGTGCTTCATCAGCGTGATAAACTCCTGTATGTTGGCTGTCATCATTAAGGTTGCTTATAGGTAGCCGGATTGATGGCCTTTGCTGTCCAATTGTTGAAGAAGCCCATAACTTTTCTTTTATCGTAGCCCTTTCCTTCTTCGAGTAAGCCTGAATCCTGTATGTGCAGCAGGTTGCCTTTGCCATCGAGGATCAGGAATACGGGGAATCCAAACCGTTGTGGAAAGCCATATTTGGCGAGCAGCTTTTCGTTCTTGTTTTCCGGGCTGTAATTCATATGGTATACTACATACTCTTTTTTGATCAGGGAGTCGATGGAGGCATCTGTGGTAGTGTATTCCTGAAAGCGGGCGCACCATACGCACCAGTTGCCGCCGATCTGCACCAATACCTGCTTATTGCCGGCGCTGGCCTCCTGTATCTTTTTCTGCAGGGCCTTTTCTGCATCTTCCGTGGGGCTGTAGAGTTTAAAATTCTTCATGTCCTGCGCATGGACAGCGATTGCGGCCACGAGGACCAATACCAACATTGATAAATGTTTCATATAGGGGTGTTATCGATTTTACTTGGTTACTTCTACAATCAGTGCTACCACCTGGTTGTCGGCGCCGCCGGCATTGAAGTGTATGTTTCCACTGCCGGTGTTCTCAAATTGTACATTGCGTATCAACTTACCTGCCAAACTATTGCTGAGGCGACCTGCATAATCGGCAGCAGGGTTCTTGCTGATCTGCTCATTGAGGGCATGCCAGTCGAGTGGTTCTTTGCTCACCACCACTGCCATTACATCGCGCTTGCCGATGCTATCGGGCGTCATGCTTTTATCTTTCGGGAATAACCGGTAGCCGGTGATGCCGCAGAAGGGTGAATATTTGGTTTTGGTGGGATCGTCTTTGGCCGGGTAGGGAAAGAGGGTATAGCTGGTACCATCCGTTTCCTTGCCAAACACATAGATATAACACTCGGTGCTGTTCTTCACTTCTACTTTGAAGCGGGTGCCGGGCTGCAGGGGGCTGACGGTCTCAAACATATTGCTGCCGCTGAGCCGCAGGGGCACGTATCCTTTGGGCACTATCCTGCCGTTCTCTTCTGCCACGGGCACCAGGCCGATCTCGCATTCGAAGGGCTGGTTAGCGGCTGCTCCTACCCTGTTCATCGGCTCCAGGCCATAGGCTTCGCGCACATATATACGGAAGTCGCGGTAGCGCACCCAGGCAAATCCATTGTTGCCCCACTCGGGTCCCCAACTGTTCATCAGCAGAAAGGCGCCTCCATCGCGGCGATCATCGTATCCGACTACACACATGGCATGGCCGCCGAATCCCATCTGCGATTCATCGCCCTGGTCGGGTACCCAGGTATCGCGTCCCTGCATGGGCTGCATAAAACTGGGCCCTACCATCATGCCGATCACCACGGGGGCTCCCTGTGACAGGTTCTCTTTGATGGCGCGCATGTCGATGGCATCGGTACGATCGCCCAGGGACAGGCGGTTGAAGCCGCGCATCTTGAACTGACCGGCCTCCTGTATCAGGTCTGTGCCGGGTGGCCGGGTACAATCCTGGTCGGTATACGGAAATTTATCGTAGGCGATAGACCCTTGTTTGGTCATGTATTCCATCGCCCGTATGATGTAGGACCCCTGGCATCCCTGTAAACCGATCTGGTTATAGAGGAACGATGGGCTGAACTTGAGCGCATTGCCCGATTGACCGGTACGGGCCGACTCGAGGATGGTGCGGGCACCATAGGCACTGCTCCAGGCTACACAGCTACCTTGCTCGCCCTGGTTGCCCACGGCCGGCGCAAACTTCTGCAGGTTGGCACTTTCCGGTAATGGGTTCTTGGTATTGTCTTCGGCCAGCGGTTCGTAGATATTGGCTTTTTCAAACTGCCGGGGATCGAGGAAGCCGCCGGTGGCGAGCTGCGCCATTTGTGCCAGGTTACAGCCTCCGCCGCCCCTGCCCATGAGGAAATAAGCGCCTACGCCGATCACCAGTAAAAGCAGTATGCCTTTGCCGCGGAAAAGGCCCAATAGCAAGGGCAAGAGGGCGAACAATCCGCCACCGCCACCACCGCCGCCGGGAAAATTGGAACGGCCACCGCCGCCACCGTCACTACTATTATCCTGTTGATCCTGTGGATCGTCGGTCATACGAATAGGCATACTAACAGTTTTTGGTTCTACACTAAAAATACCAAGATTTCAGTAACGCCACATGAAGATTATAATAAACAGGAGGTGGTAAGGGATTGATCACTATACAAGTTGATCATACCGGCAGGCGGAATGACCGGCAACAAAAAAGGACCACGCAAAAGCGCAGCCCTTTAAAAAACCCAGCAGTAAAGTTCATTAGTAACTACAAACTATTGTATATACGAAATCGAACGGCCAATGGATTTGGGTATTATTCGAGTCATTGTGTACGAGAAAGCAGTTAAGCATTAAAATTGAATGAAATATAAGGCGATTAGCCCCTTGATTTTTACCACATCGTGGTATTTTCTGCCGTAGGCAATCGGGGTAAATTGCGCATTCATTGACCATATAACCTAAATTTTGTACCATGGCGCTAAAGAAGAAAACAGCTAAAAAAGCAGCTAAGAAATCCGCCCCTAAAGCTGCTGCCCCTTCAAAAACTGCCAGGCCTGCTGCTGTCGCTAAATCACTAAAACCATCCCCTATTGTGCGGAGTAAGGGCACCCATACGGTGTACCTCGACTCCCGTGTATTTTTTCCTGCCGATAGCTCACTCGGCTACATCGACCATTTTCAGGACGGGCGTCAAACAGTAACTCCGGGCACCGGGCTCACGGCAGCACTGCCGTTGCCGGTAAATGCGGTGATACGTTCCGTTACTGTGTATTATAAGAATACTGGTTTAGAGGATATGCAGTTCTTCATTTTGAAGAAAAGCATCGACCATCGCTGTCCGAGCGGTGAAGTGGAAGTGACCATTGATTTTTTACCCCCCGCTACGCTGGCTCCGGACAATTATGTCGCCAAGCTGATCGACCATTTCGATGCCGGCGGCTTGATCAAGGACAAATACCTTTATTTTATAGAGGTGTATGGTACCGGCAAACCTACAGAAGAGGATGTTCGTTTATTGCGGGGCGCTAAGATCGATTACAATTATGTGCCTTAGCCATTAGCATAACCATGAAAAAAGGAAAAAGGCTGCATCATATTGATGCGGCCTTTTTTATGCGGGTACCTGATGTAGGCAGGTTGTCGTTTTTATACAGTCGCTGGTGTGGTGTTACAGTACTTCGATCTGGTTGCGCAGCAGGTCTTTGAACTCATCGCGCCTGCGGATGAGGTGGGCCTTGCCATCGATCACCATCACTTCGGCCGGTTTGTAGCGGGAGTTGAAGTTGGATGACATTTCAAAACCATAAGCACCGGCATTGCGGAATACCAGGTAGTCTCCTTCTCTTACTTCACTCAGGGTACGATCCCAGGCGAAGGTGTCGGTTTCGCAGATATTGCCAACTACCGAATATTTCTTTGGCTCACCACCGGGGTTGCTGATGTTTTCGATATGGTGGTAAGCATCGTAGAACATGGGGCGGATGAGGTGATTGAAACCGCTGTCTACGCTGACGAAGGTGGCTGCGGCCGTTTCCTTCATGACATTGACCTGTGTTACAAAATAGCCGCACTCACTTACGAGGAATTTGCCGGGCTCGAACCATACCTGGAGGGGACGGCCGCCGGGATTGGGATGGGCTGCAAAGGCTTCATTTACTTTTTCGGCCAGCAGGTTGATGTCTGTCTCCACATCGCCGTCTTTGTAGGGCACTTTAAAACCACCGCCGAGGTCGATGAACTCCAGTTCTTTGAAATGGGGTATGATATTGAATAATACTTCGATGCCTTTCACGAATACGTCTACATCCTTGATCTCACTACCGGTATGGATGTGCAGGTCGCTGATGCGGAGGTTGTGCTTCTTTACGAGGGCCAGTACCTGATCGATCTGGTCGACGGGGATACCGAATTTACTCTTGTCGTGACCGGTAGAGATCTTCAGGTTGCCACCTGCCATGATGTTGGGGCGCAGGCGCAGGCCTACGGGGTAACTGTGTCCGTATGCTTCGCCAAATTTGTCGAGGTTGGAGAGGCTATCGATGTTGATGATGATACCGAGTTCTTTGGCTTCAGCGATCTCGCTGAAGGCGATGCCGTTGGAAGTATACAGGATACGCTCAGGCGGGAAGCCGGCGTGAAGGGCCAGTTTGGCTTCGTTGATAGAGCTGCAATCTACATTGGCACCGAGCGAACAGATGTACTTGAGCACATTGATATTGGTGAGCGCCTTACAGGCGTAAAAGAAAACTGTATTGCTTTTGTTGAAAGCGGTGGTCAGTTTCTGGTATTGTTCTTTGATCTTATCGGCGTGGTAAACGTACAGGGGGGTGCCGAACTCTGCGGCTAGTTGGGCTATATATTCTTTCGTGAGTTGCTGTGACATAGTTTGCGAATATACTGTAAAAAAAATGTCACGGCCGGGCCGTGACAGGTACATCTCAAAAAACAATATGGTGTTTGCGTCGCCGGTCCTTTAGGAGCGGCTGGGCTTGTCTTTGTCGTCGTCATCCGTGTCTTCGTCGTCTTCTCCTTCTTCGTCTTCGTCACCTTCCTCTTCTTCGTCAACGGCATCATCATCATCGTCATCACCGTCTTCGCCTTCTTCGTCGTCGTCTTCGCTGGCTTCGTCATCGGCCTCTTCGTCGTCTTCGTCTTCTTCCTCGGCTTCGTCGTCTTCGGCTTCTTCGTCGGCCAGTTCTTCGTCGCCTGTTTCCTCGTCTTCTCCGTCCTCGTCTGCTTCTTCGTCTTCCGCTTCGGTATCGTCGTCGTTCACTTCTTCGTTGTCGCTCTCTTCTTCGTCGGCTGCTTCTTCCAGCTCGTCTTCACTGGGGGCGTCGTAGTCGGTGGCTTCTCCTTCCCCGTCGGCCGATTCTTCATCGGCCAGCTCTTCGTCACCTGCTTCGTCGTCTGTCAGCTCTGCATCCTCATCAGCGCCTTCTTCTGTCGCTTCTTCTTCCAGTACTTCGCCGGTTTCGAAGTCGATCTGCGCCCCATTGAGATGGGGACCTGTAGCGCCTTCGATCAGTTCACCATTCTCTCCCACGGCCAGGATGGCATCGTCGTCTGCCGCTGCTGGTTCACCGGTGGTTTGCTGCGCGATGGCATCTTCCACCTTGGTGGCGTCTACCATGCTTTCATCGAATATTTCTTTGAGTTTAGGCAGGTCTTCGGGCGAGTTGATACCGAAGTAGTCCATGAAGTTCTTGGAGGTGGCGTACACGAGCGGGTGACCTGGCAGGGCTTCATTGCGTCCTGTGATCATGATCAGCTCTTTCTCCAGCAGCTTCTGTATGGCGTAATCGCTGCTTACGCCGCGAATAGCCTCGATCTCTGACTTGGTGACCGGTTGCTTGTAAGCGATGATGGAAAGGGCTTCCAGGGCTGCCGACGACAGGCGCTTGAGGAACTTCTCACCATTGAGCTGGGCAACGGTCTTATGAAAATCTCTTTTGGTCAGGAACTGCCAGCCGCCACCGCTTTCGTTTACTTCGAAAGGGTAGAAGTCTGATCTGTATTTCTCTACAACTCCTTCCAGGGCCGACTCTACCTGGTCCAGCACGATCTTATCCTCCATAAAGCCAAAGGCATTGTTGATGAGATCGGTGAGCTCCAATGCGGTCAGTGGCTTATCGCTGGCGAATATAAGGGCCTCGATATGTGGTATAAGATGTCCGATTTCCATATTGGCAGTTTATTGGACGCAATAAACAATACAATGAATTATCCCTGCAGGGCTGCTGCGCCACTTACGATCTCCGTGAGCTCGGTAGTGATAGCTGCCTGGCGTGCACGGTTGTAAGAGATCTTGAGGGACTTCAACATTTCATTGGCGTTCTCCGTTGCTTTGTCCATGGCTGTCATACGTGCGCCATGTTCAGAAGCATGTGCATCCAGCACGGCCTTGAACAATTGTGTGTTGAGGATCTTCGGCATCAGTTCTGCGATCAGCTCCTGCTGTGAGGGCTCGAAGATGAAGTCGCTTTTCTTGGCGCCTTCTTTCTGTTGTACTTTGGGGATGGGCAGGAAACGCTCAAGTACGAAGTTTTGGGTAGCAGCGTTCTTGAATTCGCTGTACACCAGTTCTACCACGTCGTACTGGCCGTTCTCAAATGCTTTAACGGCTGCCTGTGCGCAGGCCTGAACGTTCTCGAAAGTGAGGTTAAGGAAAATATCTTTATACGTTTCGTCGGTGTTGAACTTGTTCTTGGAGAAATGCTCGAAGCCTTTCTTTCCGATGCTCCAGATCTGCACGTTGCCTTTGGCAGCCTGGTCGGCATATCTTTCTTTGATCGTGGCTTTGGCCAGCTTGATCACGTTGGCATTGTAAGCGCCGCTCAAACCACGGTCGCTGGTGATCACGATCAGCAATACTTTTTCAATGGGTCTTTCTGTGGCCAGGCTGCTACCAATCTCTCCTTCCGCACTGCTTACGATGTTGCTCAATACTTCCTGCAATTTGCGGGCGTAGGGGCGCATTTGAATGATGGCGTCCTGGGCTTTACGCAATTTGGCAGCACTTACCATTTTCATTGCTTTGGTGATCTGCTGCGTATTCTGTACCGATTTGATCCTGTTACGTACTTCTTTTAATTGGCCTGCCATGTATGGAGGGTTGAAAAGTTTGCTTTAAATAACGCTTCCCGGGGGAAACAAATAGCCTTTTTTAATCGGCGGCAAAGGTAACATATAGCGTCCGGATTTCCATCCCGCTGTGGAAAATTCCGGCTTCCGTAAACGCCCGGGCGGCCGCAGGGTGGTAAACCGGGCAATAAACAAATATAAGATATTAATTATCAACTAGCTATATTACACGAACGGTGGCCTTATAGCTGCCTACCCCAACCGGGCGAACGCGGCAACACGGCCGGCACGGGGGAAGGCTGCCTGCGCACCCGGGCCGTAGCGAACTGGCTTATTTTAGTGATCCCGCTGCTACGCACCAGGTGCTTGCCGGCTTTTCCTGATCAAGCCGGCCACAGGACCGGGAGCTCTGGTGTGTATCTGCGCGAACGGCACCGGCTGATTTTGCCGTTTGCCGACCCCAGAATGGCGCCGGCGCGTGCCTGCATGGCAAACACTGGTTGCTTTTGCCATCACCGGCCACCGGGCAGCACTACCCTATTTTGCGCAATGGGGCTCTTTTGCCTTGTTATTCAATCAGGAACAACGGTTTCTTTTTGTGTAGCGGGAAATATTCAGCACTTTTGTTGCCTGTTCAATATCAGTTATGGCCAAAGCGAAGAAGAAAAAAGAAGAACCCGTCATCCTCGTTGTGAATGATGACGGCATTACAGCCCCGGGCATACGCAACCTCGTAGAAGCGGTAAAAGACCTCGGTAAGATCGTGGTGGTAGCCCCTGACAAGCCCCAATCCGGCATGGGTCATGCCATTACCATCGGACAACCTTTGCGGTTAACGGCCGTGCAACTTTTTGACGGTATCGAAGCCTACCAGTGTACCGGTACGCCGGTGGATTGCGTGAAGCTGGCCGTGGACAAAGTATTGCACCGCAAACCCGATCTTTGCATCAGCGGCATCAACCACGGCGCCAACCACTCGATCAACGTGATCTACTCCGGCACCATGTCGGCCGCGGTGGAAGCTGCCATCGAAAGTATCCCCTCCATCGGGTTTTCCCTGCTCGACCACAGCATTGAAGCCAATTTCGACGCTGCCCGCAAATACGCCCGTATCATCGTGGAACAGATGCTGAAACGCAAGGCCGACAAGCACATGGTGCTCAACGTGAACTTCCCGGCTGTTGAAGATTCTCTCATCAAGGGCATCCGCATCTGCCGGCAGGCTTATGCCAAATACGAAGAAGATTTCATTGAACGCAATGACCCCAATGGCCGCAAATACTACTGGCTCACGGGCGAATTCGTCAACTTCGACAAAGGAAAGGATACCGATGTGTGGGCACTCGAAAATAATTACGTGAGTGTAGTGCCCGTACAATTTGATCTCACGAATTACGTTCTTAGAGACAAACTGCAAAAAATGTGGAAATTCTAATGTTCAAGAAAGATAACCTTCGCTTCGGGATCCTGATCGGCTTTATTGCTCCGCTGTTCAGCCTGGTAGTCTACTACCTGGCCAAGTTCTTCCCGATCTTTACCGTGAATGATTTCCTCACGTTTGTTGCGCGCGACAAAAGCCAGGTAACTGCTATTTCCGTTCCCTGCCTGCTGCTCAACATCGCCCTGTTCACCTTTTACATCAATACCCGCCGCGACAAAACGGCCAAGGGCATCTTCGCCATTACCCTGATCTACGCTATTGGCGCCATGCTGCTCAAATTTGCTCTCTAGGCCCTGAGTGTAGCCCGACCTTCCAGCCCGGACCTACAGGCTGGGCTTAACCATTATTTTACACACCCCTTCGCTTACCGGCTGCGTCTGTTGCTTTGACCCATGCTTCTTTTACTTACTTTGCACCTGAAACTTACAGCGTAGCATGCGATATTATATTATAGCGGGAGAAGCTTCGGGCGATCTGCACGGCAGCAACCTGATCAAAGAACTCAACAAACTCGATACTGCAGCCGATATCCGTTGCTGGGGCGGCGACCTCATGCAAGCGGCTGGCGGCACCCTGGTCAAGCATTACCGCGAACTGGCCTTCATGGGCTTCGTGGAAGTAGTGATGAACCTGGGCACCATCCTGCGTAACCTGAAATTCTGCAAGGAAGATATTCTGGCCAACCGTCCCGATACGCTTATATTGATCGACTACCCTGGCTTCAACCTGCGCATTGCCGAGTGGGCCAAAGAGCAGGGCATTACAGTCATCTATTACATTTCTCCGCAGGTATGGGCGTGGAAAGAGAACCGGGTGAAGAAAATGAAGGTGTGCATCGATAAGATGCTGGTGATACTGCCCTTTGAAAAAGATTATTACCGCGACAAATGGAACTGGGAGGTGGAGTATGTTGGCCACCCACTGGTAGAAGTGGTGGAAGACAGACAGGCCAACGCGGCTCAGCATCCTGCCGCCCTTACAGCTACCAGCGGCCAGCCCCTCTCCGACCTGCCCATCGTTGCGCTGCTGCCCGGCAGCCGCAAACAGGAGATACTTAAAAAGCTACCCATCATGCTGGAAGTGAGTAAACGTTTCCGGCACCTGCAATTTGTGGTAGCCAAAGCACCCGGACAGGAAGATAGCTTCTACGACGGGTTGCTGGCAGGTTACCCCAATGTATCGGCCGTCAGCGGCAAGACCTATAACCTGCTGATGCAGTCCAAAGCGGCACTGGTCACTTCCGGTACCGCCACACTCGAAACAGCGCTTTTTGCCGTGCCGGAAGTGGTTTGCTACAAAGGCAGCAATATATCGTACCAGATCGCCAAAAGGCTCGTTAAGATCAAATACATTTCGCTGGTGAACCTGATCATGGACAAGCTGGTGGTGAAAGAACTGATCCAGCACGACCTGACGCCCGACAACCTGGAACAAGAGCTGAATGAGTTGCTGAACAGTCCGCAGCGGCGCCAGCAACTACAGACCGACTATACCGACCTGAAGGCTTTGCTCAGCAAAGGCGGACACGCCTCGGCCCAGGCGGCAGATAGTATTGTCCGGTTTCTGCAAAGATGCTGATCCTACCGCGCATTGATATAAAAAGGAAACGGGCGCTTCAACCAAGGTTGAGCGCCCGTTTCCTTTTATGAGCCTTTCTGCTGTTTAGTGGATCAACAACTTCTTCACGACGCTGCTGCGGCCTTGTACCACCTTCAGGTAGTAAGTGCCGGCTGGTATACTGGTCAAGGGGACTTCAAATGTTTGTCCGCCTGTACCTGCACGCCTGGTCAGCAGTACGCGTCCGTCTGTCGACAGCAACTGGATCTCTGCCTGGCGAAGCGCCTGGGTAAATACCAATTGTACACGCCTGTTCACATTTGTCGGATTCGGTATGATGGTGAAATCGAACTCAACGGTATTCGTGAGGCGTCCTGCACGCACCGGCGAGTAGGTAGGACGACCATCCAGGTCTTCTTCCCGGATACGATACTGGTACAGGGTATTGTTGCTCACCTGTGCATCGGTATAGCTGTATTGATTCCTACCGGCTGCGTTGATGAAGGCGATCGTTTCAAATACACCTGTGCCGGCCTTCATGCGCTCTACAGCGTAGCCTTTCACATTTTGCTCCTGGTCTACTTTCCAGATCAGTTGCAACTGGTTGACCTGCGGCTGTACGGTGAAGTCGGTGAAGATCACCGGCAGTGCAGATTCCACCGTATACAACGATGAAGCTGGTATCACCTGCCTGAACACACGTGGCCCGTACCACTCCAGTTGGATGTCGGGGCTACCGCTGTAGTTTGCCCAGAAATCAAGCTGTACCGGGTATTTTTGACCGGCCACCATCATCATCTTGCCTTGTGTAGGCTCTACCGTTCCGCCGGGCCATCTTGAGATGATCGTATCACCATCGATGATGAAGCGCGACTGACTTTGTTTGTTGCGCAGGTAGAACGTATACTCGCCGGTGCTTCTGGGCTGAATAAAGCCTTTCCATTGCACGGTAAAGTTGGTGGGGCTCACTCCTGGCGCCGGTGGCGTAGGGAAAGGCCAATCGAAGTCGACGGCCGCATCTGTACGTGTCACCGTTGGCGTATTGATGAACTTATCGGTATTCGTACGGTAATCCGCCTGCAATCCGGTACCCGCGTACACGGCTGTTTTTTCATACACCGCAGCAATGGTTGTATCTGCATTGGGGGTAATGATATTCAGGGTAGGGTTGGTATTGCCATTACCCCAGCCCTGGAAGGTGAACAGGGTATCGTTGAGCAGGTAGGTAGCCTGTGCGGTTACGCTTCTTGCCACTCCCTTTACACTGGGCTTGTCGACATTGGGCGCTACGACGGTACCATCCATATTGAGCGGTATGGCTGCCAGGCGACCGTTTGTCATAGACCGCACATGGAGGGTTACTTTCTCCGGCTGTACTTCTCTATAGATGGTGGTCTTCAGCCCAAGGCTGTTTTCGGCTGTCAGGTAGATGCGGTACCATACGGTATCGGACACTTCGATATTACCCGGTATAAAGTAAGTACCGGTTGCCACATTACCAGCGGTGGCATCAAGGCCGGGGTGGTAATGCGTATCGTGGTGAAAATCGATCTTCCAGGTCAGCTTGTTGGCGGGGATGTTGCCATCGACTGCATCAGTAGCCGATCCGCTGTAGGCCATGTTTGTATTGGCTACATAGGTAGCGCCGGGTGCAGGCAGGCTGATCACGGGTACCGGTGGTTGCCGTTGGGTTACCCGGAGTATAGCATCCTGGCTGGTTACTTCGCCAAAGCTGTTCACCACCTTTACGGTGATCACTGCGCCGCTGTCTGCCAGTACCAGGTTATTAAATACAATGGATGAGCTATCGGAATCGGGAACAGGGTTGCCGTTCTTGAACCATTCGTAAGTGAGGCCGAGACCATTCGCTACTACGGAGAAGCTGGCCGATCCGCCCACAGAACCGATGGTAGTTACGGGCTGTGCGCCAATCACGGGTTCAAGCGATCCGGTATATTCTACTCTCCACAAGATACCGTCCACGGCTTCCTCTCCCTGTTGTGGCAGTCCACCACGATCGAGGTAATAGAAGATACCGGTAGCAGGATTGACGGCAAACGCAACAGGCCGTTTCAGGTTGGAACCAAAAACACCCAATGACTGGTTGGTTTCGGGATCCATGATCCGGATGGTTTGGTTGCAATAGTCACCGTAAAAGAACTTATCGAGGTATTGTACGGGATAAGATGGATTGGTGGGTGCATAGAATACACCACCTACGATGGCACATCCTACGTTGTGGTCATATACAAAGAGCGGATCGACATAGTCATCGGGAGGCGTGGTACCGGGTTGTATCAACCCTTCCACTACCGACCAACCGTAGTTCTTGCCGGCCTTTACATCATTGATCTCTTCCCAATCGTTCTGACCTACATCACAAACGAAGTAACGGCCGGATACCGGATGTATATCTGCCGCATAAGGATTGCGGAAACCGCGGGCGTAGATATAACGGAGGCTATCGGCCAGTTGGTTGTAGAAGGGGTTATCGGTCGGTATCTGTCCGTCTTTGTGCATGCGGAGTATCTTACCGAGCTGACTGTTAAAGTTCTGCGCATGGTCGGGGTGGCTTGATTCGCCGGTAGCTACATACAGCATACCATCGCTGCCGAAGTTCATAGCGCCACCCGTGTGAATGGGGCCTACCATCTTCTCCACGGTCATCAGTGTGAATGGATCTTTCAGCGTATCTGCTGCCGCATCGAAGGTGTAACGGTTGATCCGGTTACGGGCAGAAGGCAGGGTGAAAAACAGGTACACGTAATGATTGGTGGCAAAATCAGGATCGAGTGCCAGGTGCGTAAGACCCTTTTCTCCATCTACGATCACTTGCGCTGAGATATCAAGCAGCGGCTTGGTTTGCAGTACATCATTTTCTACCAGGAATACTTTTCCATTCTTGTCGGTAATGAACAGGTACTGTCCATCCTGGGAGAATTTCATTTCGGTAGGGTTCAGGCCATCAGCCACTTTAGTAGCTTGAAAGCCTGCGGGAAAGGATTGGGCGCTAAGCTGGCTGACGGTAGCACACAGCAATGCCCCTAATACAAACAGGCATTTGTAAAAAGTCTTCATGCAGAATAACAATTTTGGACGTTAATAGTAGTTCACGAGTAAAATAACCGGTGGAGTTTCAGTTAGACTTAGATTGTGTTCAGAGATAGCTATTGCAAGGGATATTCGGATGGGGAACTACAATTTAGGTTCGAGGGGTGGGGCAAAATTACTGAATAATCCTACAAAACACTTATTTCGTCTAGATTAATCTGTTAGATAGCAAAACGAATGCCACCCAACAGCACAGCATTAAAATGTGATTAATAAATACTAATGTCTTTTAAACACAAAGAGTTTAAGCAGGACGATGATCGCCGCCACGAGGAACATAAAGAGGGAGATGCGGTTGATGCCGTGCATGTATTTCATCCACTGCGTATGCGGCGCATTGGGATCTCTTTTCTTCACGTAAAAATACTCAGCCAACTGTCTCAGGACACCCATAGTACATCTTGTTGAAGTACAAAGTTACGCTATTCGGCCAAGTTGCCGCTACCCTGGTCCGAACGAACTGATCCTGTTGCCGAACCGTCCGATCTTTTATCTGCAGGGATAGCTGGCACCCTTTTAGCGGTGTCGTCCGCCACCTCCTCCTGCATCAGCTCTTTGGTGTACAGGTGCTTGAGTCGGTCGTAGAAAGAATGGCGGTCAACAAGGTACGATACCATACTGGCGATCATACCTGCGAGCATAAGGTGAAAGATGACATTGTGCCGGTCTGTCATTTCCAGTACGAGGATGAATGAAGTAAAAGGCGTACGGGTGACGCCCGTCAGGAAAGCTACCATACCGGCCAGGATAACGACATTCATGTTGCCATCCGTGAGGTGGAACCAGCTACCAACCACCGATCCTACACCGGCGCCGGCGCCCAGGGCCGGTGCAAATACACCGCCTGCCCCACCTGTGGTAAAAGAGAGCACAGAACCCGCCATCCTGAACAAGGGTACATACCAGGGCAATTCTTTATCAGGTGTAAACAAAGCGTGCGTCATGATCTCTTTGCCCGATCCAAACATGCGCTCATCGAAATAAACACCCACTACAGCGATGACCAGCGCACAGGCAACCGTATACAGGATGTGCTTGCGGTGATTACCGAAACGGCGTACCCAGGCCAGTACCCACAGTATCAATTTTGCCATACCGCTGCCGCATAGACCTGCCAGGATCGCCACAACGATCGTGATAAAAAACAACCAGGAAGACAGGTGGGCCACATCCGGGTAACCAAGATAAAGATAGGGCCCTAGCAAGGCTTGGGCGGTGAGCCCCGCGATGATCACAGCGGTAAAGAGCGCTGTTTTAAAGAAGCTGATATGTGTTTTGGTGAGTTCTTCTACGGCAAATACCAATCCCCCCAGGGGTGTATTGAAAGCTGCGGCCAGGCCAGCGGCGGCCCCTGCCTTGATCATGTTACGCCGCGATACACGCGGCCACCAGTCGGGCAGCCATTGGTTTACTTTGCGGAATACAGAGCCGGCAATCTGTATAGTGGGGCCTTCCCTGCCTACCACCCCGCCACCTACCACCATTACAAGGCTGGAGAGTATTTTGATGCAGATGATGCGCAGGCTGAGCAGGCGCCCTACTTTGTCATTGGTTTTGGGATTTGTCAGTTCTACCGCGGCGATCACCTGTGGGATACCGCTGCCCCGTGCATAGGGTGCATAGCGCACCACCAACCACCAGGCCACTACAAAGCATACCGGCGTTGCGATCAGCATCCACCAACTGTGGTGGTGCAGTATCCAGGCGGCGCCTTCTTCCGCCCAGCCAAAAAGCAGGGCATATCCTACAGCCACCAGGCCGGTGATGATCGACCCGACCCAGAAAGGGATTGCCTGCAGCAGGTTGCGCTTGATGTGATCGCTGTGTATCTTATCAAATAACAACTTTAGCCGGATACGGACCCGCGATACGAGTGACATCATATTAGTAGTATAAACCGGGCGTCTAAAAAGAACAGGCCTGTCATCACCCGTAACAACAGCCCGGCAGCGAAGGATGGGCCTGCAAGCTCCGGGCCACCCATTAAAACAATATTAGAATAAAGTAAAAATGGTATTAATGCGCCGGTGGGTAGCTGCAAAAGATAATCACCTACCCGTTATGGGTAGCAATACTAGAAAGATAGGGGAATAGATAAAGAGGGGATCGTTTCATACATTATTCCAACGCCATGGTGTGGATCTTCCATCGCTCCAGTTTATGCAGGTTCCTGGTAAAGAAGGAGGCGACAAAACCCGGGAAGCCTACTTGCTTCAATTGCCCCTTTACCCGCACTTTCATATCCTCCAGGGTAATGTTACGAACGGTGAAACGGCCGTCCCGGAAACAATGGCTGCAGTACATCTTATTCCTGCTGCCATCGACGTTGGAACCGCCACCGTGTTCGTCCCGCTTCATCGGCATGCCGCAGGACTGACAGTATTTGTACATTCGTTCCATAGCAGGTGAATTTGACTATCTACAAGATACCGAATTCCGCTGAAAATGGCGCCGGACGCGGGTTTTGTTTTTACCCACAGCGCCCGGCCCGGCTGTCTGTAGTCCACCCCAACCCTATTTCCCTGAAACCCACCCGATAAGAAAACGCCCCCAAACCATTACCTTAGTAGTTCTAAATAAATGGGCATGTTCACTCCGGCTGATATCAAGAAAAATGTAGGCGAAGCGGCAGCAACGATCGTACAAAACGGTATGACGGTGGGCATCGGCACCGGCTCTACTGCCTACTGGCTCATCCTGGCGCTGGGCAAAAAAGTACAGGAAGGTCTTGATATCCGCTGTGTGCCCACCTCTGCCCATACTGCCCAGCTTGCCACCGAACACGGTATTCCCTTGACTACCCTGAATGAGGTGACCAGCCTCGATGTCACCATCGACGGGGCCGACGAGATCGACCCGGCGGGCCAACTGATCAAGGGTGGTGGCGGCGCGCTGTTGCAGGAAAAAATGGTAGCGGCAGCCTCCCGCCAACTGGTGATCATCGCCGACCATACCAAGCTGGTAGCCCATCTCGGCGCCTTCCCCTTGCCGGTGGAGGTGATCCCTTTTGGCTGGAAACCCGTGCAGCAACGCTTGTCGGCTCTTTACCGGGTGGATAGCTCCCTGCGCCTGAAGGACCAGCAGCCGCTGGTCACCGATCATGGACACTACATACTCGACACGCACTTCCGGCAGATCGAAGACCCTGCTTTCCTCAACACGGTACTCAATACCATTCCGGGCGTGGTCGATAATGGCCTCTTCATCGACCTGGCCACGCAATCGATGATCGGCTATCCCGATGGGTCTGTCAAAACTACGCGCTTCGCGCGCTGAGCACCCGACCAGGCATGAGCCGGCATCGACGTAGCAGGAGCAATCCCACCATCATGGATTGCGCAAATCAACCAGAATAGTTATGTCCCGCACCCACTTTTTCCCGGCGCCCCAGCAACCGTGAATAGTTTGGATTTTGTTATATTTGACTATATCAGATTAGCAGGATATGGGCAAAGCAGCATTTACTTCCGACGAACATCTTTACCTGCAGGTAGCCGACGGCATCGAAAAAATGATTGCCGGCGAAGTACTGCGCATCGGCGACAAGCTACCTTCCGTGCGGGTATTGAGTGAAGAATACGGCATCAGTATGGGTACGGCCTTTCAGGCGTATTACCACCTGGAAGGCAAGGGGCTGATCGAGGCCAGGCCCAAATCGGGCTACTATGTGCGCTTCACCCACCGGCGCTTTCCTGCGGTGCCACAGATGATACAGCACGACCCGGTAACCACCGGGGCTACGGTACAGGACATGATCTCCCTGATACTTACACGGATGACGGCCGCCGACATCACCAATTTTGCGCTGGCGGCACCAGCCATCGAACTGTTGCCGGCGGCCAAGCTCAATAAATCGGTCGTACATGCGCTGCGCCATGGCAAGGATCATTGCATCGGTTATGAGAACACCCAAGGCAACCCCGAGTTGCGTAAGCAGATCGCGAAACTGGCCTTCAACTGGGGCGGCCGGATCACGCCCGATGAAGTGGTCATTACCAGCGGCTGTATGGAGGCGATCGCACTCAGTTTGCGGGCTGTAACGAAGCCGGGCGATACGGTACTGGTGGAGTCGCCCGCCTATTTCGGTATTTACCAAGTCATTGAAAGCCTTGGCCTCAAAGTAGTGGAGATACCTTCCGACCCCACCGTCGGCCCGGACCTTGACATCCTGGAAAAAGCGATCGGCCGACTGGATATCAAAGCTGTACTGCTGGTACCCAATTTCAATAACCCGGCCGGTAGTTGTATGCCCGATGAAAACAAGAAACGGCTGGTATCTATCATCACGCAACACCAGGTACCGCTGATCGAAGACGATATCTATGGGGAGTTGTATTTTGGCCGGCACCGGCCCAAGACCTGTAAATATTATGATACCGAAGGACTCGTACTCCATTGCTCTTCCCTCTCCAAATCGCTGGCGCCCGGCTACCGGATTGGGTGGATATTGCCGGGCCGCTTCCTGGAACCCATCAGCGCCTTGAAGCAAACGCACAGCATCAGCAGTCCCACGCTCACCCAGGTTGCCATCGGGCATTTTCTCAGTATCGGTCGGTATGAGTACCACCTCAAGAACCTGCGCAAAGCCCTTCACACCCAAAGCCTGCGGTATATACAAGGTATCCTGCAATACTTTCCCGACGATACGCGGATCTCGCGGCCACAGGGTGGTTTTGTGTTGTGGGTAGAGCTGAACCCCGTTATCGATACGTATGAGTTGTGTACAGAAGCCCTGAAGCACCATATCTCCATTGCACCGGGGCGTATCTTCTCTATCAGCAGCAATTATTCCAACTACCTGCGTATTGGCTATGGCAGCCCCTGGAACGAGAAGGTGGAAAGCGGATTGAAAACGCTGGGCAGCATTATCCGGAAGATGGTGGCGAGACCTGCCGGTCAACTGAAGCGGTAATCCAGTAACTCGCGGGGATGAACGTCCAGGCCTTTGGCCAACTCTACTATGGTGGACAACTGCACACTGAACTTGCCGTGCTCGATCTTGGAGATATTACTGTTGTCCAGGTCGCACAGCTCGGCCATTTGCCGCAGGCTAAGACCTTTCTCCTCCCGCAAAGAACGCAGGTGTTCGCCAAACTTGATATTAAGTTTGCTGTACGTTTTAACGGGCGCTTTTTTCTTGGTGGCCATAATAGATATAATCAGACTAAAGATAAGGTAGAATTTGATCTAAACGTCAGCGACCTGAACAATACCTGAATGGTAGAAGACGGTATGCCTTAACCGTTAATCATGAGCTATAATCGGGAGTTTTGGGTATTCTGCAAAAAAGTTGCGGTAATTTGATACCGCTACATATATTTTGCCGTATATTTGATCTCGTTATACAGCCATAGGATCTGCTAATATCCAGGCGACCCAACCAATACACCTTTACAAGTTTGCGATCGATCAATGTATTGCTGACGGCATTGCCATCGGCGGCCAGGCTATGTATTGCACCATACCTGGTAATATATCAAACATATTGAAGCGAGCTGTTCTTTTATCACTACTGGTTTAAGGCTCTGGGGGCTCATTACTTGAAGCAAGAGTGGGCCCTTCTTTTTAAAACTTTATCTGCCTGATGTACGACAGTAATCAACCATACCAACGCACCGAAGCAAAGTACACAGTACCACGATCAACCGTACACTACCTTAAATTATTTGTCCAGCATGAAAAAGAATCAACGTAACATGCCTGCCTCCGAAAGGGAGCCCAAAACGAAGCCCGGCAAGAACCCCTTGGGTGTTATGGCCGAATTTTGCGAGAACTACCACCTGCCCGAAGCACAAGATATGTTATGGGAGTGGCTTGTTACAGCGGTAAGCAAAAGCCCCAGCCTGTATGATCATGGCAAGGAGCGCAGTAACCTGTTCTTCTTCTATGAGAACATCGAGGAGCTGCTCGAGGCGGTGTATGTATTGAACTCCCAACGTACACCCAGCAAAACACCACCTCCCAAAGCGGCGCCATCCAATGAATAGCACCGGGGGCTAGTCCTTCCCTAATCATCAAAAAGATATCCTTATATCTACCTCTGTGCCCGATGCATTGGCTTTGCGGGGATACAGGAGATGAAGCTGCCTGGCAGTTGCATCGTAATAAAAGGTATTGTCATCCAAATTGCCTTGCGTAGTCGTGGCATTCAGGGTTTTGCCATTGACGGTAACCGTGGCAGGCTTCGCTACCGCATGCCAGTTGATGCGGTAGCTATCGATGGCCGACCGGTAGTTACCAACCGGAGCAGCTACCTGTAACTGCACCACGTTACCTTTTACTGCCGTGGCAATCGCTACGGTACTGTACTTACCCTGCTGGTACTCCAGGCTCTTTCCGTCGTCCTCATACCAACTGAAGCGCCCTGTACCTGGGTACACGTGCAACTGTAGTTGCTTGATTGTTTTCTGTCCCTCGTACTGGATCACCTCCTGCTGCGGCATGATCCCTCCCGCTTTCACAAACATCGGCATGGTATCGAGTGGCGTCACCACATGTATAAACTGCTTGCCGTTATAGGCCTTACCGGTCCAGAAATCGAACCAATTACCTTCGGGCAGGTAGACCGTGCGCGTTTGCGCACCTTTCGTTGTGACCGGACATACCATCAGGTGATCGCCCAGCAGGTATTGATCGCCTATCTCATGCACATTCTTATCATCCTGGTAATCCAGCACCAGCGCCCGCATGAGCGGCATACCGGTCTTGTACTGCTGCCAGGCGCTACTGTACAGGTAGGGCAGTAACGCATAACGCAGGGAATCGTATTTCTTAAAGTTGCGCAGTCCGTCGGCGCCATAATTCCAGGGCTCCTTATAACCCGGATGGTCCATACCGAATACTGTGGCAATGGGGCTCAGCATACCGAACTGGCACCAGCGTACATACAACTCCGGATCGGCGTTGTGCTCAAACCCGCCCATACAGTGCGCCCAGTAGCCTACACCCGACAAACCGATGTTGAGGCCAGCCTTGATCACTGCGGGGAAATATTGCCACTCACTGGGCCAGTCACCCGCAAAGATGTAGGGATACCGCTGAATGCCTGCATAACCCTCCCGGGTCTGGTTGAGGCCACGAACTCCATTGTACTGCTGAAACTTTTCGTACGGCGCTTTGGCATAAGCGATGGGGAATACGTTGTGCAATCCTGCTATCGCTTTGCCGGTGGGACCGGTCTTATCGCTTTCATTGGCCAAGTGCCCAAAGGCACTCCCCTCATCCGTCTTCAGGAACTTCGCGCCAATCGAAGCCACGCGCATCACGCCCCGCTGCCACCAGAAATTGACCGCATTGCTATCGAAGTAATTGACAAACTCTCCGGCATAGTTGCCTTCTTTATAGGTAAAGCCCAACTGCTGGGCCGTATCGAGCAGACGGATCTTGCTGCCATTATCGAACCGGGGCCGCAGGTGCAGGCCCACCATGTTATACCCCATCGCATACACGCTGTCGAACATGCCCTTGGGATCTTTAAAGGTTTCCCGCCACTCGAATGAGGTAGCGCCCTTGCCGCCATTCTTGCCGAAGATCCGCCAGGTAGAATCCAGCCAGAGCAGATCGACCGGTATACCCATCGCCCGCAGTTTCCTGGCCAGTTCGATCACATACTGATCGGAAGTCAATTGCTCATGACCCCAGGTGCCGCCGGAATAAGTACCCACGTGCAAACCGAGTGCAAAACGCGGCAGCAGCGGCGAACGACCCGTCAGCGCGGTGTATTGTTCCAACAAAGCCGGAAACCGTGGTCCATAGATGAAATAATAATCCAGCTCACCACCACTGGCCGAAAACCGGTATGCATCGTCGCGCGTTGCGCCCATATCCCAGGAGGTAGCAAAGGAGTTGTGGAAAAAGATAGCATAACCCTGCGTACTCAGGAAGAAGGGTACCGGCGAATAATTGGCTTCGAGAATATTGTAGGCGCCTACGGCATGCGGCAATCCTTTGCCGCGACCTAAATTGAGTTGTAATTGCTTGCTGCGCCGGTTGAGGAAATCCATGCGTTCACCAAAGCCGAAGAACTGCTCGTCGGGCTGGCACACCTTCGTACAACCGACGGTATCGCCTTTGCTAAACAAGCCTCCTGTTGCGGCGCTTAGTTTTTCGGAAGACAGCAGCTTGCCGGCTGCATTGTAAATATCGACACGGGCGGGCGACTTGTATACCCTCACCTGTAATTGTGTAGTGGTAAACAGGAAATGATCTGCCTGCGCTTTCGCCTGTACGGCAACTGATGGCCATTCATACTGTACCACCATCCACTTTTCATTGACCTCAAAATGGCCGGTCCAACTGCTGCGGATGCGCACCATGGAAGGTGTGCAGAATTCCAACTTCAGCTGTGCGGTAGTAGTGGTAAACAAGTAAGTATTGCCATTCTTTGTGTAACTGCCCTTGAGGGCACCAATACCGGTTTGGGCAGAAATTGTAAGACAGGTGGAAAGCATCAAGCAAACAAACAGGATCCTGGTATACATGCAAGCGTCGTTTTTATAAAAAGGCTAATTGCCGGTTTTGCAATGTACCGGAAGAGCGGATCAAAACCATCCTGTAGCTACAGGACAGTCATTGGCCGATAAACTGTAATTTGATCTGTCAATCAAACTGCATGCTTCGACCCGTGATCCGTCTTTCATCGATGTTGCGCCTGCTCAGTTGCTGGCTGTTGGCAGGGAGCGTTATATTGCCTTGCGCAGCGCAGCAAGCCACGTTGGACAAGGGGTCGCCGTCGGGTGTTTTACAAACCCAAGTGTCTTATCGAAAAAAGACATTGCTCTTCAGCGACGATTTCAGCCACGGGCTCGATAGCACGGTATGGATTACAGAGATGGCACCAGCACCTTCATCTTCCGTAACCGTACAAGCAGGACAACTGGTACTCGACACCAAAGCAGGCGTTACGGTATGGCTCAATAAACTTTTGGAAGGTAATATCCTCATCGAATACCGGCGAACGATCGTACTGGAAGGCGGCGTCAATGACCGCCTGTCGGACTGCAACCAGTTTTGGATGGCCAGTGATCCACGCAACAGCAGTCTCTTCACCCGCCAGGGTGTATTTGAAAGTTATGATTCCCTGCTGCTGTACTATGCGGGCATCGGCGGTAATACCAATACCACCACGCGCTTCCGGAAATATGCGGGCGATGGACAAAAACCACTGCTGCAGGAATATACCGATACGGCTCATTTGCTACAAGCCAACCGCACCTATACGATCCAGACGATCGTTTACCAGGGTACTACGCAGGTTTTGGTAGGTGGCGTGCCCTGGTTTACCCGGCGAGACAGCTCGCCGCTGACCCGTGGTTATTTTGGCTTTCGATCTACCTGGTCGAGGCAGCGGATCGATGGGGTGCGTATTTACAGGTTGGAATAGCCACAAACGCTACTCCTTCTTCTCTCCCGGCAATAAAGGCCAGTTCGCATCGGCCACATGTGCCTCCCGCATATAAGCAGCCATCTGCTTTACTACGTCGGGGTGATTGGCTGCTATATTGTTTTGTTCTGCCGGGTCGACTGCAAGATCATACAACTCAACAGGGCCATCGGCCTCTTTCGATACATTGAGCCGCACGCCTTTCCATTTACCCCAACGCACCGCCTGCTTACCGTTTTGCTCGTGAAACTCCCAGTAGAAATAAGGATGTATTGGTTGCGCCTTACCCGTCAACGCAGGCACGACAGAGATCCCATCCACCGGCTTGCTGACAGGTGTATGCGCCAGTGCGGCAAAAGTAGGGAACAGGTCCCACCAGGCGGCTGGCTGCTCCTGTGTAGTGCCAGGCTTCACAATACCTTTCCAGTTGGCAATGAAAGGTACCCGGATACCGCCTTCGTACAGGTCACGTTTGATGCCGCGCAGGCCGCCATTGCCGTTAAAGAATGCCGGATCGCCGCCATCTTCTTTGTGCGGACCATTATCGCTGGTGAAGATGATGAGGGTATTCTCTGCCTGCCCGCTTTGCTGAACGTACTGGTATATTTCACCCACATACCGATCGAGCCGGCTGACCATGGCAGCAAATGCCGCATGCGGATAGGGCTCAAACCGCCCTTTGGATGGCGCGTTTGCCGGTAGTGGCTGCTCCTTGAACTGCTGGACATAACGCTGGTACACACTATCGCGCGGTACATCAAGGTCGCCATGCGGCAACGTATAGGGAAGAAACAAGAAGAAAGGTTTTTTGCTTTGCGCACGGAGGAAGTTCATGGCCGCTGCATGGATCTTATCGCCGGAGTACATCGAGTCGCTGGTGCGGTTGCCGGGAAAATCGATCCGGCGGTCATTGTCCCACAAATGATCGGGATAATAGTTGTGCGCTTCCGATTGACAGTTGTAGCCATAAAACCGGTCGATGCCCTGCTTCAGCGGTTCGCCGGCAGAACCCGGATACCCCATGCCCCACTTGCCAAAGGCGCCTGTTGCATAACCAGCCTTCTTCAATACTTCGGCAATCGTCGATGCCGTATCCGGTAGCGGGAACTGACCTTCGGGCTTGAACCCTCTGTTGCCACGGATAGCTGTGTGCCCGGTATGCAAACCTGTCATCAGGCTGGCGCGGGAAGGCGCACATACGGTAGTGCCGGAATAGAATTGGGTAAACCGCATACCTGTTGCTGCTAACTGGTCAATATTAGGGGTAGCGATCTTTTGCTGACCATAACAACCCAGGTCGCCATAACCGAGGTCATCGGCGACAATGAGGATGATGTTGACAGGTCGGTTACCTACTGCTTTACGCTGAGCAAAGGCAGGCCATGTCAGCAGGGCCAGCAACCATATGGCAGGGATCTTTTTCATAGACGTCGATTAAGACTACCGCAATATACCGAAACAACACCGACGAGCATCCTGCACCGTTGTCAAGTTGCGCAACAAAGCATTATAAGTTTCAACCATAGCATCCGCCATACACAACAACCGACGTCGTGGTCGCCAGAAAGAATATCCGCATCATTTCCTTGCCCAACACGCACAAAAAAGCCCGGCATTGCTACCAGGCCTTCGTTTTATCAACAGGTACTAATTGTTAAAATCGTCTTCCGCCGCCACCGCCGCCATTACCCTGGCCGCCGCCCCTGCGCATTTCACCGCCGCCGCCACGTTGCTGGCTTCTGCCGCCGAAGCGGTTGAGGTTGTACATGAAGGTCACGAGGAAATAGCGACGCAGTGCTTCCGTATAGCTATCCTCTATATAGTATTCATTGATCGTACGATCGATGTTCTTGTTCTGGTTCAGCAAATCGACCACGCTGAAGCGCAGCTCGCCATTGCGCTTTTTAAACATCACCCAGGCCACGCTGGCATTCAGCAAAGGAATGGGTTGGTTGAACCCATCGGCCCGGCCACTGTTAACGAGGTAGTCGAAATCACCGCTTACCATAAAGCGCTTCAGGAAAGTATAGGTAGCATCCAGCGAATAGTTGTGGTTGAAGAACCGGTTGTTGGAGTTGGACTGAAAGCCATACCGCGCATCATTGTAATTGAAGTTGGCGCTGGCGCCTACATCCAGCTTATCGGGAATATTGTAATCGAAACGAACGCGCTCGCCCAACCCTGTCGTGGTATTGTACCCCATTACCCCTTCCTGCTGACTCACATCGCGGTTATACCGGGCGGTGGTAGTCAGGTTCAGGTTCATGGGGCTGCGCTTACCCGTTGTCACTTTCACCAACGGAATACCAATGGTACCGGAGAAAGAGGTATTCCACGCGCCATTGAGGTTCACCGGGCGTATCAACTGTACCGTATTGCTCACTTTCTCCATGCTGCTCACGATCCGGTTGCTGATGATCGAGGCATTCATGTTCAGGTTGAAGAACAGGAAATTATTTACGTTGAAAGTATTGTAGCTGAAGTTGAAGTTGTTGGTAAACTCCTGCTTCAGGTTGGGATTACCGGTACGGTATACGAGCTGGTTGCTCTGGTCCACCACATCCTGCAACTGCGTAATGCTGGGCGCCCTGGTACTACCCCGGTAGCCAAAGCGAATGCTTTTACGCGTGCCGAGGTTGTAGTTGAACGAGGCATTGGGGAAGAAGTTGGTATAGCGCTGGCTCATCGTACTGTCCTTGCCGGTCATGGCGCGATGGCTCAGGTTCTTCAAGGTCGCAAACTGTACGGCGCCGCCCAACTGGAAATCATACTTCTGCTTTTTCACGCGGTAGTTGGTACCCAAGCGGCTGGAGATAAAGGTATTCTCGAAGTAGTTCGTCTGGTTCTTGTTCACGCTGTCGTAACCACCGGTAGCGGGTAGCCAGTCAAACACTTTGCGATCGCTGGTGCTTTCGTTGACGGAATAAGCATAGTTCAACTCCAGCACCTGTCCCTCTGCCAGGGCCTCTGTTACGGAAGTACTCACCGTATTGTTGAAGGAGCTGGTCAGTTGATTATTCTGTTGCCGCTGATCGCGGGTAAAGTTGAGGGTGCTATCCGGATTGTAATAATTATAAGGGGAAGTATTGTATCCATTGCCTTCACTATCATTAACGGCTGTCGTCCAGCCAATGGTGAAGGTGCGGCCTGGCTTACGGAAGCGGTGACGGAACAACAGGTTGTTGTTGAAGCTGACTCCGTCGCGCTCATTGGTACGCAGACTGGTTCCTTCAATGGCCTTGTAGCGTGTTTTGGGCGACACGGCCACCGTCATGATCGAGTCGAAGCTTTCCGATTCAGACTGCTGTATATTGAAAGTGGGCGTCAACAGGATGGAGTTCATGCTGTCGATCCGGTACTCCCAACGCAACCCAAACCGGTGGTTGAGGTTATTATTGCGGGTATAGGATTGCTCGTCGCTGAGTGACGTAGAGTCATTGGCAAACAGGTTCTGGCGAAGACTTGTACTACGGTTAATGGTGCTGGTATTGGACACGAAGTAATTGCCGGAGAATTCCATTTTCTTACCCCAGTCGTCGCGGTAGTTGACACCGAGGTTCCAGGACTTGGTATTGCCATTGCCGGCACTACCACCGCCTCCTCCACCGCCACCACCGCGGCCTCCACGACCTCCCCCGCCGCCACCGCCACCGGAAAATCCGCCCATGCCACCCATACCGCTCACCAGGTCGCTGGAGCTGAAGCCAAGCCGGTTGACGTTGTTTGCGCCACCGATAATCGATACTCGCTGGTCTTCATTGAAGGCATTCATCGAAATGTTGGCAGTATAGCGCTCGCTGCTACCGGCCCCTATTGTGGAACGGCCAAACAATCCTTTACGCCGGTCTTTCTTCAACTTAATGTTGATGGTTCGCTGGCGACTGCCATCGTCGATCTTGGTAAACTTGGCTTGGTCACTCATGTCATCAAATACCTGGATGGCCTCGACCATTTCGGCTGTCAGGTTCTTGGTAGCCAGCTTGGGATCGTTGCCGAAGAACTCTTTACCATCTACATATATCTTGGGAATATTTTCACCTTGTGAAGTAACGTTACCATCTTTATCTACTTCCACCCCTGGCAGTTTTTTGAGCAGGTCTTCCACGGTGGCGTTGGGCTTTGTTTTGAAAGCGCTGGCGCGAAACTCGACCGTATCCTTTTTAATAGTTATAGGTGGTACGGTTACGATCACACTGGCCAGCATATTGGTGTCGGTACTTAACTTGATGGAATCGAGGTCGATCAGGGGTTTAGCAGCGGTGATATCGATGGAGCGGTTATACGTGGCATAACCCGTAAAGCTGATACTGAAGAGATAACTACCACCAGGAATGTTCTTGATCTCGAAGGAGCCTGTCTTGTCTGCTACGGCAAAGCCAACGGAAGCAGAATCTTCCTTACTCATGATGGTCACGGTAGCATCGGGCAAAGGCAGGTTATTGATCACATCGACCACTTTACCTTTGATGTTGCCCGTCACCTTTTGCTGGGCAACAAGCGCCGGACTAATGAGCAAAACCGTTAAGACAAGGAGCAGTAACTTCATGCGTTGTTGTTGGGGGTATGTCCTATATTGGACGCCGCCCCTTGCAAAAACCCGCCATCAACGCCATAACTTTTTTTCTTTACCCCGCATTAAACCCGGGCAGGAGGATACAGTCTTATGGGTTGCTTTCCCCTACCCTTGCATTATTATCATGATGAGCGGGAGCGCTGATAACCAGTTGCTAGCGGCCATTCTAACGCTCCCCCATCCAGTCGGTCAACGTTTCAACTTATATACTTCCGACCCGGCCAACAGGAAACAACCCAGGCCGTAGTCCTCAAAATCAGGGATGTTGGTGTAACTCACCGGCTGGCCATCCTTGGGCTCTTTGCCCGTTCCCTGCACATAACCCAGCATGCCATCGGTATGCAGGCAGTCTGTCACCAATGCATTCCACGCCTTTGTCAGTACGGGCAGGTACGTGTCGCGATCGATCACTTTATTATTGATGCCCCAGGCCATACCATATACGAAGAGGGCCGTTCCGGTCAATTCTTTTCCGCCAAAATGTGTGGAGTCGTGTAGGCTTACGTTCCAGAACCCGTCTGCGCGCTGTATCGGCAACAGGGCTTTCAGCATGGCCAGGTAATCATTTTGGTACTCGGTATAATGCGCATCGCTTTTGGGCAGCCACTGCATGGTGCGCACGAGGGCCGCTACCACCCAGCCGTTGCCGCGGCTCCAGTAGCAGTCTTCTCCATTGGGTTCTTTGTACGGAGGCACAAAGTCTTTATCACGCCACCAGAGCGACTCGGCTGCATTGTACAGGCCATTGGTACCATGGTTGTATTTTGCAAAAGCATACAGATCATACATCTTGCGGAAATAGGCAGTATCGTTGTAGATAACGCCCAGGCGTGTGTATACGGGCATGGCCATTTGCAATGCATCGATCCAGTTCCAGTCATCTTTTTTCTCGCTTTGCACCATCAGGTCGATGGATGCTTTGATATCGCGGATATGCGTACTGTCCTTACTCTTCAGGAACAGCTCGATATAGGTTTGGCCGCAGCATTGGTTGTCGGCATTGCGGGTGCGGATGCCTTCGCGCAGTCCCCATTTGTGTTTATTACCCCAGTCGTAAGCATAATCGATGTAGGCTTTCTTTTTATCGAGGTTATATAGTTCGATCAGGCCTTCGTAATACACAGCACGTGTCCAGATGTTGCTGGGCCGCTCGCGGTTGGTGATGATCGATTTACCCGGGTCGGGCCACTTCTTCATAAAGTATTGGTTGGCCAGGGTCATGGCTTTCAATACGTCCTTTTTCTTCGGCAGCGATTGTGCGTGCAGGGTGACCGACAGGATCAGCATTCCCAGCACGATGGCAATTTTCTTATACATAACAAACGATTATTTGATGACTGACACAGGCCGCGGCCTGCATCGTTTAGCGTATATACTTTTTCAGGTCACAGGCTGTCAGCTTCTTCAACTCACTCACGACGATGCCGGCATTCAACCGGGCTCCTTCTTTGTTGGTATGGGTATGATCAGCCGGAAAAAAGGTCTTGACCTGGTCGGGCCCCAGCTTTTCATATTCATCGGCAATGCTGTTGTTGAGGTCGATAAAGCAGGCGCCGGTGGCTGCAGCCGTTTCGCGCGCCCATTTACCATAGTCTTCATTGGCACGGTTTACTTTACCGTCTTTGAAGTTGTTGCGCGGTATGGGCGAGCAGATGATGGCAATGGCTCCCTTTGCTTTGGCTTCATTGACATACTTGCGCAGGTACCAGCCATAGGTATAGACCACTTCCTGTTTTTTCGTAATGGGGTTGTAGATGTCTTTGCTTTCTTCACCTGTGCCGCGGATGGTACCACGGGCGCGGGCCGTATCGTCGAGCGGGCCAGCATCGTTGTGCCCGAACTGCACCACGACATAATCGCCGGGCCTGAGCTCATCGAGGATGCGTTGCCAGCGGCCTTCAATGATAAAGGTGCGGCTGCTACGGCCACCAATGGCATGGTTGCGCACCGCTATCCTGGTAGTATCGAAATAAGGTGCGATGAGGCTGCCCCAGCCCCATTGGTTGTTGCTGCCGGAGCCATCGCCATTGCGCACGGTTGAGTCGCCGATGATGTAGAGCGTTGGCTTCTGCTGTTGCCAGATCACAAAAGACAGCAACCCAATGGCGAGTAAGGCCATGCTGACGGACCGAAAATAATAGCAGGTTGATCTTTTCATATAGCTTGTACAGTAAATATACAGTGATGATTATTTTTCTTTGCTGACGCTGGCCGCTTTCTTCGCTTCCACCAACCGAATGGCAGGGGGTGGCGGTGGCTTCATGCCTTCGCCCAGGTGAAAACTGGTATGCGGTGGCTGGTTATAAGCCACATTTTGCCAGGCGATGCTGAGCCGGTATTGCGGATCATGCATGAGCGTATAAAAACGATGTGCTGTGGGAATGGTGGTGGTGAAGATGCGCAGCTCGTTGTTGTCGGCCGTGCGATAGATCACCTCTTCGCGCCAGTCGCCCCAGATATCGGCACTCAGCACCGGATTCGATTTGGTGCCGTTGTTCTTCACACAATTGTATTGAGCAGCTTCAAGCAAGTTGACGGTTTTGCTGTTAAGGTAATCCCATTTATCGATCGTGGTACCGTTGAGTATTTCGCTGAGTACATCACCATCCCAATAGATGCCCATATTGCAGGCCGGTGTTTTGTCAGCGATCTTATTGCCTTTGGCATCGAACATGCCCATGATACCGGCACCCGCTACCCAACATTCGTATCCGGGATAACGCGGGTCTACATCCAGCGCCAGTCCACGACCGGGCCCTTCGCCATCGTCTCCTGCTTTCACCGATGCTTTTTTCCAGATCACCTCACCGGTCTTCGCATCGCGGAAATTGGCGCCGGCATCATCAAAGCGCTCCTGTATATCGAATACCTCCAGGCCGGGACGCGAAGGATCGAGGTCGGTAACATGCAGTGCATCGCCATGGCCCAGGCCGGTACTGTACAGGCCCTGCCCATTGTCGTCGATCGTCATGGCGCCGTACACGATCTCATCTTTACCATCACCATCCACATCAGCCACCGTGAGGTTGTGATTGCCCTGCCCGGCATAGTTGCGCTGGCCGTTGTTGGTATCGAATACCCAGCGGGATGTGAGTTGGCCGTTCTTCCAATCCCAGGCGGCCAGCACGGTGCGGGTATAATAACCGCGGCACATCACGAGGCTGGGATGCACGCCATCGAGGTAGGCAATGCAGGCCAGGAAGCGGTCCATCCGATTGCCATAGCCATCGCCCCACAGCGACTTCAGCTCATCGGTAGAGGGTGTCTGCGACGATGGATGCCTTGCCGGAATATAGTTTGTGGTGAAAAGCGCAGCGCCGGTGAGACCATCGAAGATGGTCAGGTATTCGGGGCCTGCGAGGATATATCCTTTATCGTTGCGGTAATCTTTGGTGGCGTCGCCGATCACTTTGCCCTGACCATCGATACTGCCGTCGGCGGTTTTCATCGCGATCTCGGCACGTCCATCGCCATCGAGGTCGTACACCATAAATTGCGTGTAGTGGGCGCCTTCCCGGATATTTTTACCGAGGTTGATGGTCCATAGCAAGGTGCCGTCCATCTTATACGCCTGGAAGATGGGCGGATCGGTAATGCCTGCGTGGGAATTGTCGTGTGCCTTGCCGGTCTGGTGCAGGATGATCTCGTAGTTACCATCTCCATCGAGATCACCTACGGAGGCATCATTGGGCGAATAACCCACGGGTGTTTGTAAGGGAAGCGACACATAGGGACTGGCACCGGGCTGCAGCGTGAAGACGGCGCTGGCAGCACCTTCCTTTCCCTGCAGGAGCGACTTGACAAAATACGTTTGTGTAGTGGTGGAATCGGATCCACTTATTTCAAAAGAAGTGCTGTTGGCAATTGGTTGGCTATTGAGCTTTACCGGTTTTCCGTGAGCGGGCACCTGGTACACATTAAAACTGGTGGCAGCGGGGTCGTTACCGAGTAAACGCCAACTGATAAACACTTTTCCATCGGACTGGCGCGTAGCGTGTACCCCACGATCGAGCCATTCCATATTGCGCTGGGCAACCAGCTGCCCAAGTATCATTACGACAAAGCAGCCAAGCAAGAGGGATTTCTTTTTCATATAGCGTTGAAAAGGTAGCCTACAACGCGAAGTTGTCCATCCTGTACTGTTCTGCAAAAATGTACACAATAAAAAGACCGGTCAACAGCACTTGTTTCATTGGTGAAAAGTACTGTTGAACCGGTCGAAGGGGATGCAATATTGGCGGCATCTGGACGGAAGGAATACCACCATTCAAATCTGCGGCTTTTAACAGGTGGACTGTTGTTATACTATTGCTTCATCACACGCGTGGAAGTCGTTTCTCCTTCCCGAATGATCTTGACCATATACCAACCTGTACTCCAGGCGGCGCCTACGGTCAGTTTGTTTTGTCCTTTGCCGCGCTCGATCAACCGGCCCGCTGCATCGTAGGCTTCATAACCAAAAGCGCCGGGGGCCGTCAACCGGAAATGTGTTGAAGTAGGATTGGGAAACACCGATACTTTCAGGTGTTCTTCCGACACGATCGCATTGGGCAAGGTGCTGGCTATCCTGGCGCCAACGCAAGCTACGGCTGTTGCGTTGCCGGATACGTTGAGGTAATCGATATTGGCCGGACCAGTGGCATTGATCGATTCAAGCCGCAGGTTGACGGTACCTGCTGGCAGCGATACATTGACCGATACTGTAGTCCAGGTGGTCCAATCCGTCGTCGCCGGGAAACTGATACTCGTCAATGTAGTACTGCCATTCACCAGCAACCTCGATGGCCTGTCGGCCCCGCCACCATTGGCATACCGCCAGGTAAGGGTATAGGTACCGGCAGACGGTGTATTGATGCGCCAGTTGATGCCTGAGTTGGCGACGTTGTTGGCGTTGGCAAAACCGGTGCCGGTAAATCCTGCATTGTTGTTATCGACTGTTCCGTCTACGCTACAGAAGCCATTGGTATTTTCCTGTATGGTAAGGCCGCCGCCGGTGGGCGGTGGTGCCCCTACCATCACGATATTGGGCGTGGGTGGCGCATTCATATCGGTACCGAGATAGAAGCCGGGATGTGGCGGCTGGTTGTACGCTCCATTTTGCCAGGCGATGGCCATGCGGTATTGGGGATCGTGCATCAGGGTATATATGCGGTTCGTAGCAAGGATGGTAGTCGTATAAATGCGCAGCGCACTATTGTCCGATGCCCGCAGGATCACTTCTTCGCGCCAGTCGCCGAGGATATCACCGCTCAAAGCGGGTGTTGCCTTGGTGCCATTGTTGGAGGCAGTACCGCTGGTCGCCAATAACGCGCTGGTCGAAGAACTGGTGTAGTTCCATTTGGAGATGGTGGTACCATCGAGCAGCTCGCGGCTCAGGTCGGCATCCCACCATACGGCGAAGTTGATGGAAGGTTTGGAGGTCGTGATCTGTACACCTTTGCAGGTATAGAGACCACCGCGCGAGGCCCAGCATTCGTATCCTTTGTAGCGCGGGTCGATATCGGAGGCCATACCGCGACCTACATCGGTGCTTGGTTCGGCTACCGTCCACAGGCGGGCGCCTGTAGCTGCATTGACGAGTGCTGCCCCCACGCCACCATTACTGCCGGGGCTCTCATAGGGCTGCCATATTTCGAGGCCCGCCCGGTCGGGGTCCATATCACTCACGTGAAGTGCATCGCCATGCCCCATGCCATTGGCCCAGGAGCCGGTACCGTTGTCGTTGATGACGCTGGAACCGTTGATGGTTTCCTGCCTGCCATCGCCATCCACATCGGCTACACTTACCTGGTGATTGCCCTGACCGGCATAGGAGGAATTGCTGTTGCTGTCGAAGGTCCAGCGCTGGGTGAGCGAACCGTTACGCCAATCCCAGGCTACGCGTACGAGGCGTGTATAATAACCACGACCGAACACCATACTGGGGCGCTGCCCATCGAGGTAGGCTACATTGGCCACAAAGCGATCGACCCGGTTACCGTAGTTGTCGCCCCAGGACGATACCGTACCGCGGGCGGGCAGGTAATTGGTGGTGGCCATGGCCGCGCCTGTTTGTCCATTGAATACCGTGAGGTATTCGGGGCCTGTCAGTACATAACCACCGCTGTTGCGATGATCGGCACTGGAGCTACCGATGTACGTACCTACCCCATCGCGGGTAGCATCGGCTGTTTTGCAGGCCACTTCTGCTTTGCCGTCGCCATCGAAATCGTACACGAGGAATTGGGTGTAGTGCGCGCCGGCGCGGATATTACGACCGAGGTCGATGCGCCACAGGCGGGTGCCGCTGAGCTTATAGGCATCTATGTACACATTGCCGGTATACCCCGATTGCGAATTGTCTTTCGCATTGGTGGGATCCCATTTCAGGATGATCTCGTATTCGCCGTCGCCATCGAGGTCACCTACCGATGCGTCGTTTGCCGTATACGTATAAGCCTCGCCGCTGGGCGTGGTGCCGCCGGGAGGTATCTGCAAGGGCACGTTGAGGTAAGCCGTGGTGGTGACGTTTGCGCCTGCGGAGGCAGCCTGCTCTACGCCACCAATGACGGGACGAACGGAGTAAGTACTGTTTGTCGATATATTATCCACCAGGTTGGTAGAGGTGGTGATCGGCGATGCATTGATCAGCGTGGCGCCGCGGTATACATTGAAGCCGATACCAGCAGGATCGGTACCGAGCAGCCGCCAACCTACATAGACCTGGGTACTGCTGGTACGGATGGCGACCACACCCCTGCCGAGGTACTCCATCTGGTATTGGGCCTGCAACAGGGAGGCAGCGAATACAAAAACGATGAACAGTGCCAGCTTGTGGCGCACTGATTTGCGCGGATTGCGGGCATGAGCAGGGCACAAGGAAGCGCGCTGCGGGGAACACAGTAAAAGATGATTCATATGGCTTTTATTTGGTTTTGGAAAAACAGGTAAAGCCATGACGCAGGTAATGCGCAGATGGTTAATTGGTTAGTCTGCGGCTCACAGATGCGCACGCACCATCACCACAGCAAGGCAGGCGTGTGGCGCCACGCACGGTGCTGCGTACTGTAGTACAGTGTCGTACAATACACCCGGAGCAAATACCTGGATCATGGTTATACTGACTGATAATACCCTGGTGGAGAGTTGCGGTCCAGGGGACTTATCCTGCGAGTAGCGCGCAGTTTATGTTATTCGTGTAGAAGATGCAAGCATATAAATGTAACGTACCCTCAACGGTTTTCTATCCTGCACCGTCATGGAGAAATAAAAATGCGACGCAGCTTACCGGTCGCATTAAACGAAGTATTGTATGGATCGGTGTTTACCAGAGTTTCCACCAGGGTTTGCGAACGGCCGTTCCATCTGGTTGCTGCTGCGGCAGGGAGCGTGGCGCGAGGAGGTTGGCCGATGTATTGTCTGCTAAACGCTTGACGATGTACTTACCGACATGCCGCGCGTTATCGAAATTGATGCCGAGGATACGGGCCAGGCCATGAATATCGTCGTAGAAGGCATCGGTATTGAAATTAAGGCCGGCCTCTTCCGGCAGCGGCTTTCCGAAATCGTCCACCACTTTGCCGTCTTCATTAAAGAAACTGCGCAGCTTTTCGCGGTCGTAATAGTGAAAGCCATAGCAGCCGCTGGTGCCGATGGTCTGTAGTGAAAAGATGGGCGTTTGCAGGGTTTTCGACAAGCTGGTCATGGCTTCTTCGTCCATGCAGAGCAGGAAGGAATAATCTTCGATGATCGTCCAGCCATTGTCGAACCATACCAGGCGCCTTTGCACATCATCGCCGGGGTTGATGTATTCGTCGTCGATGACGTTAACTGCGGTTTCCCAATCCGTCAGGACGTCGTCTTTACCGGTATCAGTGAGGTTAAAAAAGCTGAAAATGGTGGTTAATTGATCGATATGATCGCCTTTGATGGCAATTAAGCCGGATGTCATACTCATAAAGCGTTGGTAGGGGTTGAATGTCAAATGTACACCCGGCTGGCTCATTTTAGCGGCAATAAATATTGTTTTACTGGCAGCATGGCCGGTGTATGGCGTCGTCCGTAATTTCCCCGTAGTGCGCCCTGCTTATTTACGGGACAAAGGGAATCTCCCTGCAGCACGATGATGGCGTTGTTGAAGGTGGCATAGGCAGTATCTGCCTGCAACGATCCTACGTCCGGTATTACCACTTTGACAGTTCCTACAAAAGCTGTAGTTAATCCAGGCATTTTCCATTTGGCCGGGTGCACGGGAATGGCATCCGTGGCTGTATCGGCGGTAACGGGTAACTCTTCAGCGGGCTCATCAACGGACACATCGATGGGTTCATCAAAGGCAGCATAATTCGGGGGTGGTGCAGGCGCCGGTTTTTGCCGGGCATAGCGGTCGTAACTATTCAACACGATCACATTGTTCATTTTTCGCCAAGTACCAGCAGAATAGATAGTACCCAAACAACTGGCAGATACGTATTCAAAAGTGCTATCAGCTTTTAGATCAAGGATGTTGGATACCCAGACAGAGCCACTTGCGCTCACCCAATCCCCGGCAAAGGATACTTCCTGGCGTTTGGGAGGTTGATGGTCATACAACAATCCGACGCGCGTCCAGGGTTCCTCTTCCTGGCAGGCCACGAGGGAGGTGGTTGTCAGCAGCAGCCAAAAGGTTCTACCAATTTTAGGGGGCATGGGGTGGTGCATTTTCAATGATAACGGGTTACCGCTGAACAATATACTTCAATCAGGATAGTGTAACCAGCTTGCAGGCAAAAATTAACAATTGATAAGATTGCGTCGTACAGCTCAGACCTTGCTTTCGATTATCCCTGCAGTGGTTTCTTTCGTAAACGCTTCGTCCCTCCTTCGTCTCTTGTTCGGGACTTCTTCGGGAATTCCCTGGGCATTCCCAATGAAAACACGAACAATTCCCGAAGAAATCCTTTACGAGAGGTAGCCCAACCCTACCCCGTTACGCCCAAAAGTTCCAGGGAGGTCAGCAGGTGATGGGGCCATTTCCCATACGGGGAATAGGCAGATTCCAGCCAGGGTCTGGCTAGGGTTGGGTCAGGGTTGTCCATATTTGGGAAATTGCGTGTCGTATAGGCTGGTGCGCCACGTTTTCTTAAAGCGATTCTGAAGCCCCGGGAGGCAGGCTCCCGCATCAGTCCGACCACTAAACCCTTACCCGTATTTACTGCACCCTTATAGTGCCCATATTCGCCGAATTAGCCACCTTCAGCGGTGCCTTGTCCTGGGTGGTGATGGTGACCCGGTCAAACTTCCAGTCGGCAGCGTAGCTGATCTCGCCGGCCGCAGTGGCCTGGATCGTTACATTGGTAAACTGAAAATTTTGCAGGGAAGATTCCGGAAGGCCGGTAGCGCTGATCACCCGCTTCACGCCCGTGGCGTGGATGTTCGAGACATAAATATTCCGGAAAGCGGGGATGCCTTTGGAGGACGGCTCTACTTTCTGCAGCATCGTTTTCCAATGCGCGGGGATGGAATCATAGTTATAGCCGTCGGGCAATTTGGAATAACTGTACGTGGGGTTCCAATTCATGGTGAAGTGGAACGCGTTGCCCACGCTATCGAGCTTGTTGTTGATGAAGTAAACATCTTCTACCGTACCGCCGCGGGTAGTGGCCGACTTGATGTGAAAGCCGTTGCCGGTACCCATGGCCACCAGGTTGGTGGCCAGCACATGCCGTATGCTGCCAGATGTTTCCGAACCCAGCGTGAGCAACCCGCCGCCTTTGCGGGCAATGCAATTGCGGATCACGACATATTCCGTAGGGCGGTTCACGCGCAACCCATCCCAATCGCGACCAGCCTTGAGACAAAAATCATCGTCATTACAATCGATGTCGCAATTCTCGACCAGCACCCAGGAAGAGGAATCTACATCTACGCCATCGGTGCTGGGGCCTTTGCCATCTTCATTGTTGCGGATCACAATACCGTCGACCGTAATGTATTTTGAATAGAGCAGTTGCACCGTCCAGAAACCTGCATTGGAGAACGTGACTCCTTTCAGGGTGATGTCGGCCGATTCCTGCACGAGAAAGGTCCGTACGCGCTTGGCGTCGTAGTCGACGATCCAGCGCAGACCCTTGGGCTCATAATCCTGCCGGCGCATCGTCCAGTACTTATCCCAGCAGAATTTGCCCCGGGCATTCACTTTTCCTTCACCACTCACCATGACGTTCTGTTGCCCGATTACGTTGATGAGCGCCGCGGGCCATTTCATTTCGATGCCGGCAATGCGGGTGTCGATCTCGGGATAGTCGTCAAAACTTTGACTGCCCAACAAGGTAACGCCTTTGCCGATCTGCAGGTGTACATTGCTTTTGAGAAAGATAGAACCGGTCACGTATTCACCGGGTTCGAAGTTCACAATACCGCCACCTTTGGCAGCGCAGGCATCGATGGCTTTTTGGATCGCGGCTGTCGTGAGCGTTTGCCCATCTTTAACAGCGCCGTATTGGTTGACGGAGAAGATGCGGGTTGATGAAGGCTTTTTGCGAGAGCCTGTTTTGTTGGCCCATTTCAATACAGCAGCCGGAATACTGTCGCCGGCGTTGGCGTAAACGGATGCAGTGATCCACCCCAGCACAACTACCAATATCCCACGTAAAAAAAGTGTACGCATAGCAAGCAATTTAGGGGCAGTAAAATAGAACAGGATGAGAAGCTGTCTATCCTGCGGCATCCTGATACTCAGTTGCACGCGCCAAACGCTGTATCGTAATCCTTCACGAGTTGTAGTTAGCCGGCTTTAGTTTGCTGACTTGTTCGGCAGTGCTCTTGTCACTACCTATGGCTTCAACTTGTTGAACTCTTCGGCCGTGACGGTGAAAACAGTACCGTGTCGCAGGCCCTGCGGAAAGCTGACCTTATCAGAAATATCTGTCCAGGTCTTGAGGTCAGTAGAGCTGACGGCGCCGTATTTATGTTCGGTGTATTTATCGAAGTAGACGATCCATTGATCACCGATCTTGATCACGGTAGGCCCTTCTGCCCAATACTTGCCGGTAATGGGTCCCGATGGCGCTGAATAACCTGCTATCAGCTTTTTACTGGTAGCGATGCGCAGGTTCTTTTGTGGTGGCCGGCGGGTTTCGTCTTTGAGGAACATGATGTATTGTTTGCCATGCTGCTGAATAGTAGCATCGATCACGTTGAAGCCTTTGTCGTATAAAAGCTTGGTGGGACTGAATGTTTTGAAGTCTTTGGTGACCGTGTAGTACATGCGGTGATTGTACTTGTCGTCTCCCGCAGTATCCCCCACGGCGAACCTGCCCGTAATGGTAGTGGCCCAATAGATCATGTATTCTTTCTTACGGGCATCGTAGAAGATCTCGGGCGCCCAGCAGTTGCGGGCTTCCGCTTCGTGCTCCATGACAGGAATGTATTGCTGCTCGCTCCAATTGATCAGGTCTTTCGAACTGGCGTAGCCAATGCCCTTTTCATTCCAGCTCACGGTCCATACCATGTGGAAACTGCCATCCGCGCCGCGTACAATGCAGGGGTCACGCATCAGCTTGTCTTTTCCGGCAGTAGGTTTCAGGAAGGAACTGTCGCCTTTCAACGACTGCCAGCGATAGCCATCCTGACTGTACGCCAGGTGCAATCCATCCTGGCCATTGCCTTTGAAGTAGGAGAAAAGGTAGACGTGTTGATTGGACTGTGCCGCCAACCAGGTTGATTGGGCGAGTAAACAAACAGCAATAAGAAGTTTTTTCATATGTCGTGACTATTCAATGAGCCGATACCGGCAATTTAATCAAATAACAAATGCTAATTCCGAACCAACGTCACACTCATCAACCCGATGACCACATCGTTAGTGAGCGCGTACACACTGATCGATTGCAGTTCCTTGCCACCATCCAGCGGCAGGTCAAGAATAGAGGCAGCGCCACCATCGATCGCCTGGTTACTGAAGCCCTTGAGCGTTGAACGGTCTTTCATGGTAACCGGGTTGGCGACCATACCTGCCTTCAGGTACACGCGTAGTGGCGGCGGTGCGCCTGTCGTAAACGCATACCCATCTACAAAATAATCCTGCTCTACCGGCCACCAGTTTTCCGGATTCTTCAGCAACAACGAATCCGCCGAACCATCGGTATAGCGCACCACCACTACCCCATTCGCCATGCGGCTTTGCATAGGGTTGGTAGTGCCCGCCATCATCAGGTACACATGCGAGGATCGTCCCGTTAAGGGAATGGTGGCACTGTCGGGGTAGTTATCCCACTTCGAAGTCCACAGTATATCGTTGGAAGTGGTGTCGCCCGGTGTGCCCAGGGGAATATGCTGCTCCAGGTTGATCTCGTTATTGGCCGCCGCGGCGACACGCAATCCCGAATCGTTGAGCACTGGCTGCACCAACGGATAACACCAATTACCAATACCCTGCACCGGCAATTGCAAGGTGGGCGATACTGGACGCGGCGATAGATAGGTTTGCTTAAATACCTCCCGCAGTTTACCATTGAAGCGATTGGTAAACTCGATCTTCTCAAAGGCGATCCCAATAGACGGAATACTCCAGTTGATCATCTCCGCCTGTACGTATTGCACACTGTCCCATACAAAGCGGATCACGTTGGTGCCGGTGATGAGGTAAGGCGCCGGTATATGCACCGTTGGTGATGTTTTCTTTGCATCGATCTCCAACGGCATGCTGATCATACGCGGACCGGGGTTCAACACCAGTTTTCCTTTTACGGGCGCACCATAATTCTGCACCTGGAAAAAGAGGCCTGCCGAATCTCCCCGCACGGGTAGGATCTTCAACCCCGGTACTACTTTTATATCCACCGGTTGCCACCAACCCAAGCCACCCTGGGCTAGGCGCACGAAGAATGTATTATCACCTGCTGCGGAAGCTATCTTTCCTTCCACCCGGTTGTTGCGCACCGTGGCGCCCTGCAATACTTTTTGCGGATCATATACTTCCTGCACGGATGCTACCCCACCTGACAGCCCGATCGTGGTTCCGGTCACATATACAGAGTCTGTCACCAGTCGCTGCGGAACGCTGCCCTTCCAGGTGATCGACAACACATAGCGTGCCTGCTTCGGCACAGCCACCTCGATCACCGGCGCCCCCATAGCGTTTGTGACGGCTTTCCAGCCGGCGGGTTTGCCATTGACCGTCACCGTCGCCACACCAGCCCTGGGGGCTATGACCTGCAATCGCAGGTGCATGTTGTGCGCATAGTTTGGAACAATGGTGTATTGGTCTTTCACCGCATCCCGCCTGAAGTCGATCTGTAAATCGGGCGTTTGCAGGGAGGCCATATTCCAGGCAGCAGGCCAACCCGGCCTGATCGATAAGGTATCATGGATCGCATCGGGCACTATGCCAAACAATCCTTCTGTGAGCGTACGTGCCGCCATGCCAATCGGGTCGGCGAAATCACGGTACAGCTCGCCACGCATGGCATCGTAAAAAGGCAGTTGCTGGAAATTACCCGGACTCGCGCCTGCATACATCGATTCCAGCAAAGCAGCTCTCCATAAGCGCCAGGCTTCCTCCTGCCGGCTGCCCTGCCAGTAAGCGAGGGCCGCATGCAGGTTCTCGGTCAGCGCCACATTGTTGATGGACCAGGTATAGGGTTGCCAGTTGGTCGTAGACAGGAGATATAAGTTGTTACCCGGCAGTCCTTTTACCTGTACAGGAATATGCGGCAACTTCGTATCTACATACCGCAGGGTTTGCCAGGCCTGGAAAGCATCGGGCAATCCCGCATCCAGTGCATGGTATACCGTCCACAAGCCGGCAGCCGGATGTACCAGTTGATTACCCAACAAATCTTTGTATTCCGCATACCATCCTTGCTGCGGCAGCCACAACTGGCGGTTAACGGCCTGCGCGATCTTCGTAGCTTCCGCCCGATAGAGCGCCGGGTCTTTTCCGACAATGCCGGCCAGCAAAGCTGCCAGCGTATTGGCGCGGTAGTTATAAGCAGAGGAATAAGTCACTCCACCACCACTGTACTGCAGCGCATCACTGGCCCAGATACAGCAGTACGCATCGTACAGGCCATCGTTGTCTGCATCGAAGTTCCTTTTCTCCCAGGCCAGGTGCCGCTCGATCAACGGCCAGCTATCCCGGATGTACGTCGTATCACCGGTATACAAACAATGTGTGAGTAACTGATCGACAAACACCAGGTTCATATCGTAGTGGTGTGGCCGCATATCACCATTGGGATTGCGGCAGATATAACCACTGCTGAACATGGCCGTGCCCATCTTCTCGAGGTGACGCGCCAGGTGTAATGCCGTGTCGGCGATCACGGGACCCGTGAGCGGGCTGGTGACCTGTGATGCCGCATAACTCGTAAAATGCCGGCGGGCACGATCGTGCCAACCCAACGCATCCGCCACGTAAGCGCCGCGCCAGGCGGGTAAGCGCATGCGCCAGGCAATGGCGCCATGCATATAGGTAGGATCGTCCCAGATGGCATCGGCGGCAACGCTCAAAGCGCCACCCAGGGTATTGATGAATGGATCGGGTGTATTGACCTTGATGCGACCCGCCAATTGCTGACGGGTAGCTTCTGCCGTTTTGAAGATAGCCGGCAGGTCTGTATAAGTAATGTTTGTTGCGTTGGCAGCCGGCTGGCGGATCAGCCAATACAGCGTATCCGTCTTTTTGAGGCCCAGCTTGCCCACGATCATCGGCGCTTCACCCGCGCTTGAAGCATCGGCCCCGAGCGGCGATTGCTGCTGGTTGGCATCTGCTGTATGCAGGCTGGTACCCGACGGGAATATTCCTTCCAGCTTTTTTGCGCCGCCTTCTCCAAAGCGCAGGGTAAATTGGCTGCCATTGATATCGTAGCTATTGCCGGCGCAATAGGCAGGTTGTAAATAAAAAGACGATTCAGGATCGGCGCCGATATCGCCATCGCGCGAGAACTTTTTACCCGTTGCACCCCCAAACGCGGTGAACAATTGTACCGGTGCGGTCAATCCTTTGGGAATGACCTGCAATATCATTGCTTCCTGGTCGTAGGTCGCCAATGCCGTGACCTGCAACACGCCCGTACCCAACAGGGGATCCCTGATCTCGTAGACCATCGAACCGGGACGATAAATAGCTTTGATATTGTTGGCAGCGATGAGCCAGCTGCTTTTGTTGCCGGCGATAAGACCCAATTTACAATTGCCGCCCATGCCCGGCAGGTACAGGGCAAACTCCGGCAGGTCGCCGGCTTCTACACGAAAGGCGGTATTACCGCCATACAAAGCGCGGTTGAACCTTGCCTTACCATTGGTGGTGACAAAGTCTTTTCCTTCCGGACGGTAATGGATCGTACGTTCCTTACCATGCCAGGGAGTGGCGGCGGGCTGCTGACCATAGGTCAACTGCATGCCAGCCAGCATCAGCAGGGCACCATAGAGTCGTATCAAGGGGAGCGATTTTATTAAGGCATTTTACGCAACCCTTCCCACTTCACATTCCAGGCGTCTTTCGGAAAACCCGGGTTTAGGGTTGTATTGGCATCGGATCCGGCACACATCAGGGCAATGGCGCTTAACAGCCCTCCATTTCCCGGCAGGTATATCGTTAGTCTTTCATCCTGAAAATTATGGCCGTTGACAAGGTAAGTATTGGTTCGAACCGGCATGAACAGTGCATCGATCGCTTTCTCCGGCAAATGAAGACGGGTAGCCGCCATCGCCGTGAGTGGAAAGTCCCATCCCCAGGTGTCATCCCATTTCCACGCTTTCCACACCAGGTCAAAGGTACTCTTCATCACGACAGTATCCAAGTAGTTGGCGGCAGGAAGGGAGGCATAAGCGCCCAACACGGCCGGATGGTCGGCCAGGTACCGCTCATTGGTGTAACAATCGGGGGTGCTTTCGGTGGCCAGGTATACCCCCTTTTGCTGAGGCAGGGGTGCCAGGTTATCGATCACGCGGTCCCATTCCGGCTTGCGGGGCAGGCCCAGTCGTTGCCGCCACTGTTGCGCCACATTCAACGCCCAGTGCCAGTACGCCAACTCATACGTTGGGTTGAAGGTGGTCACCGCATCGAAACATTCCTGTGCTGGTATAAGCCCCCGGCCCAGGTTGTATTTCTTCGTCGTGTCATTAAAGGAAGGGAACGAGGCCATGAAATCGGCGGTCGCAAATACCAGGTCTTTATATTTATCCAATGCCTTAATGGTTTTACGCTCGCGGTAACTGAGTTCCGCCATGTAGATAAAATGCGGCTGCTGCCAGATGAGGAAAGACCCTACAGACGATGGCGATTCAATGCCCGCATGGTCCACCATCTTCTGCCAGCGCAGGCCTTCAAATCCTTGCCGCTTAGCGATGGCTTTTGCACCCTCCGCAACAGTAGCATACCAGTCAAGGCTTTTCTCCATCAGCTCCACGCGCCCCCACAAGGCGAAATGTACAGCATGCCACCAATGCATTTCCAGGTGTGGTTTGCCATACCAACTGTTGTAGGTAAGGCCTGTTTCCTGCGGCGGAAAGTTGGAAGCGCATTGCAGCCGTGTAAGGTATTGTGAAAGGATCACCCGTCTCTCTAATTCGGGTGCCCGCTTGTCTTTACTGCCTGCCATATCGATAGCGCCCCCACTTTGCCAGAACTGCGTCCATTGCTGCCGGCTGCCGGCCGCGGTAACCTCGAAGTTGGGCAGACGCGCCTGCGTAGCCTTTGGCGCAAAAGCGATACTGGCCTCGAAGCGATGGCCACCCTGCGGCACAATGACAAACTGGTGCGGTGCAACAGCTTTGAATATCGCTGCCTGCTGCCAGACAGCCCTTACATAATACCGGTCGGCATCGAGGTCGCGTTGTATGCTTACCACTTTATTGCTGACAGGGGTAGTGGGCGCATCAATCAGTTGCGAACGGTGCTTTTCCGGGTAGCCATAAAACACACCGGCATCTTTAAACTGTGCATTGGGATACGGAAACGTCAGGGAGAGCCGGAGTTTTTGCTGTGCGATCAACGGCGACTCCACTTTCACCGCCATACCATCGCTTTTGGCCTGCGCCACGGTACGCACATGCACCGGTTGCCCCTCTACTGTAAACCGACTGCTCACTTCGCCCGTCCACATATCCAGCGTCTGATCGATGTCTTTGATATCGGCTATCGTAGCCGGCTGTCCATTGGCCTTGATGATCTCGAAACCTATATGTCCCAATTGCAGGCGGTGGGGATTCACACGATAATAATCTACCGCCTCCCGGTTGCGGCCCGGTTCTTTGAACTGCACAGGATAAGGGATCGTCCTGCCTTCCAACTGGTAGGGACGCAGTGTCTCTTCAAATTTATAGTTGTTGGTATTGGGAAAGCTATGCCAGCCCCACTCCGACTGTGTGCCCAGGGGCACACCCCCTTTGTAATATTCCGGGAAACTTTGCAAGCCGGTTACATCTACCGTATAGGCAAATTGACCATTGCCGATGGATAAGGAAGCCAGTGAATCGGCTTTGTTCACATGGATCGTATGTCGCTGCACAACAGCTTTCCGGTCGATCGGCTTTTGCTGCGCCTGAACGGCAACACTCATCAGTAGCAAGGCACTCGTCAGTAGTTTTTTCATCGATCAGCTTTTAGGTATCAGAACAGGTCATTCACAGAGGGCATGGTAAATTGTTTGCGCTGGTCTTCCGGTTTGGGTAACCCGAAATAGAACCAGAGGCGGCGTTTCACCGGACCTTGCAGTTTGGTGAACTCGCCGGCAGGCCCCAGGTTGCGTGTATTGGCGCTGATGTTCAACGCCAGCTTGGTCCCGATCGGTGGAATGGCATCGAGAAAAGAAATATCACCGGTGGGTAAAGCAGGATGGGGTACTACGCCCGACAGTCCGAAGAAGTCGAACAGGCGTACGAACAATCCCGGCTCCTGACTGGCCACGAGGAATTTACCTTCCACCGTATTCAACTCCATCCAGGTAATATCAGCGAAGTAGCCTTTGAACTCCGGGAAGTTCCACGGATAGCTACCCGTTTGTGTATTGTTGTACATGTTCTCCCACACATTATTGGTTACCCCTTGCAGGCGGTTCTTCCAAACCCGGTAGGGTCCTTTGCCGAGCCACTTGGCGCCCAGTACAAAATTCTCCGGGTAACTGAAGCTGATACCGGCCAGTGCTACGGTATCCTGCAGGTGGTATGCGTAATCGAGGCTTACCCATCCGCCGGGGTACATGGTCCAACGGGCATATTGGAGCGCGCCGTCGTAAGTAGCTTCTATGCTTTTGTTGTTGCCATCAGCAATCGCCTTAATGGTATTGAAACGGGCATTGCCACCTACGAGTACCGGACCATTGCGAAACAGCAGCGCATTGCTGGCAGCATTGGCTACCCCGCTGAGCAGTCCGGTCTTCTTGTGGATTGCGATGCTGATGCCTGCCGAGCGTACAGTAAGGGTGGTATCCGTTTCCGATACGCTTACAGAGTCGGCTGTTTTGTTGATGAGGGAGGTCAGCAATTGCTCATTGCTGCGGATGTTGTACGTGCGCCGCAATACTTCTTTACCGGCAGGGTCGATCGCGATGACGGTCAGCGCATCGTGACTGGCCCAATCAGCCGGCAGGTTGAGCGCGAGTGTACCTGACCGCGTGGGAGCAATATCGGGAGGTGTTGCCGTTCCTTTTTTCAGGATGGTAACGCCTGTTTGCCCGCTGAAAGGTTTGGTATAATTCACCAACTGCCATTGAAAGCTGCACTGCGCCAGGTTGTTATAGTGAAAGCGGTTCCCGATGGCCAGGTTGCCATTGAAGCCGGAAGGTAATGTGAGTGCCTCGAACTTTATGGGTGAGAAGATCTCCCGGATCGCCCAGAAGCTGCCTTCCTTCTCCCGGTGTGGCCCCACTACTCCATCGGGTGCATTCACGCCATTCACATCGATGCGTCCACCAAAGTCGGTGCGCACAATGCCCTCATCGACCAAGGCCCACAAAAAGCCACCCCCTGATTTTTTTGCCTTCCAATGCAGTTCCCAAAAATCGTTGAGGGCTGCGCCACCACCGCCATCGTCCTGGCAATGCAGGAACTCTGTAGGCATATAAATATCCGGCCCGTCGAGGATACTCTTCGAGCTGTAATAATCTTCGTAGTGGTTGCAGTCGATGCCATTGAAGGTATTGCCCGGTCGGTGGTGCGCATGGATCACGGGGCGGTTGCTGAGGTCGTACTGACCATAGTCGTCATCCAGTTCTTTGTTGTGACCACCTTCATTGCCATTGCTCCAGAAGATGATGGAAGGATGATTGGCATCGCGGGTAACCAACTCTTTTACCAGCGGCGCACCTGCCTTCGTACTGTAGGCTTTTTGCCAGCCTGCCAGTTCGTCCAGCACATAGAGGCCGAGGGAATCGCATAACTCCAGGAATCGCTTATCGGGTGGATAGTGCGAACAACGCACCGCATTCATGTTCATTTCCTTGATGAGCTGCACATCGGCCAGGTCGATGGCGGGGCTCACCGTTCTGCCAGTCTCGGGCCACCACACATGGCGGTTGATGCCCTTCATTTTTATCTGCACGCCATTGAGGTAAATACCATCGCTTTTGCGGATCTCGATGGTGCGGAAGCCGAAGCGGTCCTTCGTTTTATACAACGATTGCGCCCCGTTGCCGAGCGACAGGTGAACGGTATATAAGTTCGGCGTTTCGGCTGTCCACAAACGGGGCTGACTGACACTGGTAGCTAGTTTCACCAGCGTATCGCCCGCTTTTACGGTCTGTTGTACCGTAGCCACTGTTTTACCGGTGGCATCTTTGATGGTGGCCGTCAACTGCCGGGGCGCTTTGATGTTTTGCAAAGCCACATTCATCGCAAAGCTGCCATCAGCCTTGGCATCGATGGCCGTGTGATCGATAAATTCACGGGACACTACTTCCAGATACACGGGGCGGAAGAGCCCGCCAAACACCCAGTAATCGGCCAGGCGCTCGGCATTGTTGACCGACTCATCGGCCGACATCTTACTGACGGACACCTCCAGCACATTCGGCTTGCCGGCTTGCAGCTTATCGGTGATGTTGTATTTGAAACGATAAAAAGCGCCCTGGTGAATGGGGCCTGCCAGTTGACCATTGATCTTTACTTCCGCATCGGTCATGGCACCTTCGAATACGATGAACACGTTCTTTTGTTTCCAATCGGCCGGGATGGTGAAGCTGTGTTTGTACAGCCCCTTCTCTTCCGCAAAGCGGAAATTACGGCCATAGGTCTTGTAGTCGCGCCCGTAATTATAGGCGCCAAAGCCCTGCTGCTCCCAGCAGGAAGGCACTTCTATCTTCGTCCACTGGCCGCTTTTACGGCCACCGGTACAAAAGAAATCCCAGGTTACGGTATGGTCTTTATCCGTGCCGGAGAGGTATTTGATGATCTTCTCCTGGCCGGTAGCCACGGAGCTAAGCGCCATCAACCCGATGGCTTGTATCGTGCGAAGGAGGTTCATAACGGTATCAATAAAGTGCTGTGCTATCGCTTCCTGACCGGCTGCAAGGGATCGGTCACCAGCTTGTTGCGATCGCAGGTGAGCGTTCCATTGTCGTATTCCAGCATGGCCAGTTGTATCAGGGTGCGTTTATCGTCCACCGTACCGGGTTTGGCGGGACTGTCTTTCCGCCTGCCGGGATGGGTGAAATAGTACAGGTACACTTTATCGTGGTTGACGACCACATCGGCGTGGCCGCCAATGGCCTGATCGTCGGCGCCCGTGCCGGGCGCTTCCAGTATGCGCTGCGGCTGTTTGGTCCACTGCAGCAGATCGTCGGAGGAATAGATTTCCATGCCTTTCCATACATCTACCACCATCCAGTACTTACCTTTCCAGGCAAATATTTTGGGTCCTTCACCGCGGGCGGCGATGGCCTTGCCTTTATCTTCCCAGTGGTACAGGTCTTTGCTGTCGGCATACCAGAGCGATTTGCCATCGCGCTCGTTGTTGTACCACATGCGCCAACTGCCATCGGGCAATTTGTATACGGCGGCGTCGATCACTTTATCATTCACGAGTGGCAATACCGACTGATACGTCCAGTTGACCATGTCTTTGCTGGTGCAATGCACAATGTGGCGGGGATGGTTCCAGTCTTTGAAGATGCCGGGCACATAGGTAAGGTACATATGATAAGTGCCCGCGTGCTCGATGATATCGGGCGCCCAATAGGTATACCCTGCATCGGGCCGGTAATTGATATTCGCCGTATCCTTGTATTGCCAGTGCAGGCCATCCTTCGATTCGGCAATACCGATGCGCGTACCATGCACCCATTCCACACCGGTAGAATCGGGCAGGTTCGCGCGCCGGTTGGTATAGAACATCCACCACTTCTTCACTTGCGGGTTCCAGATCACTACCGGGTCTGCCGCGCCATCATACACGGGATCGCGGTAAAGCGGTTTGGGCGCAGGCTGTTGCGCCATCGCCAGCAAACAAATGAACTGCACCGTAAGGATTATGCTGAATGTTCTCATGTTCAGTATTTATACAACTTTCACTGCCTGGCGTGCCAGCAGCTTCCACTCCTTGCCGGTCTTCTTCCATACCGTCATGATGGCAAGGTTTACTTTTCCGGGTTTGCCGCCATCATTGGTATCGGCTGCCAGTTTGTGGCGTACGATGGCTACATCACCACTTAGGGCAATGGTTTGCTCGGTGAGGTCGATCGTCACAAAGTCCGACTTACCGCTGGCAATGGCTTCTACAAAAGCGGCTTTGTCTTCTATCTTGCCACTGGAGTGACCATAGGTGAGTTGGGCCGCGGCGATGTTGTCGAGCGCTGTACGGTCGCCATCGACCATGGCTTTACGCAAGGTCTCTACAGCAGCGGCTACAGCGGTTTCGTCTTTTGATTGGGCAAGTGCCGTCATGGTGATCAGGTTTACCAGTACCAGCAGGCTCAGCAATTTGGTGCGCATATCGTTACATTTTCGGGTTAAGAATGAACCCAATATTAAGGCTTATTGTATAATCCGCGATTGGTCGGGCTGTTTTATCCTTACTTTACTCAATACGGCGATGGGCGTAATGCTCACGCCACTCGTTAACCCCGATGCCCGCGGCTCCCAATGCTTTGCGGTGAACAGGCCATCGGCGCCACGGTTCTCCGCCAGTCGCGACGGGAAATTGGTATTGTAAAATTTCTTCCAGTGTTCTCCCGCTTTCTCCATCGCTGCAATGCGGTTGGCCATGCCATTGGTAACCAGTATCTCCAACTGGTTGGTCGCTTTCAGTTCAGACGCCGGCACCACTACCTGGAATACCGGCCCGATGAGGGTGGCGAGGCGTTTGCCATTCAGGATCACTTCGGCCGACTCCGCCACTGTACCCAGGTCGAGCAGGAAATCATCTGCCTTATCGGTTGGTTTGGGAAAGCTGATCTTGTAGGAAGCTGTACCGGAGAACTTCTTCACCTCTTCTCCTGCCCAGCCTGTCCAGGAATTCAATTGCGTGGTAGTGGTTGGCGCCGGCAGTACTGGCCCGCCTTTTACAAAAGAAACATGCCAAGTGCCTTCGATCGCTGTTGCGCTACCGGCAGCAATATAAAAGGGAAATTTCTCCTGACCGACAACTGGCGGATTCGTTTGCAGGATGGCGCTTTCGCCGGGATTCAATTGTACCCAAACCTGCGTTTCGCCTTGGTGTTTTCTCACACTTCCAGTTCCCTGCCGGCCTTGCATAGGATCAAATACATGTACGGTATTGGCGGCTGTGCCGAGCGAAACCCAGTCGTTGATTGCTTTATTACCGGTATTGGTGATGAAATAATATTTACCGCCGGGAATTACACGGCGAATACATTGCAGGCTGCTATCGGTCATCGACTCGCGGGCAACCTGCGCAGCCGTCAACAGTGCCTGCCAGTCCTCTCCTACCACAAACTTACCTTTCCCTACCGCAGCCTGCTGCACCCCATTGCTATTGGTAAACGACATAGCCGACCAGATGGCTTTGAAATCCGCCTGGCGTTTGGCGAGGTTAGTAAGGCCAGGCACATCCGTGGGCTGACTTTTGTGTACCAGTATCGTTGCACCTTGCTGCGCCAGGGCTACCAGCTTCTGCAAGGTTTCCAACGGCAGGTATTGTATAGCCGGCACCGCGATCGTCTTGTAGCTGTTGCCACCGGAGATGAGGTGCTGTCCGATGTATTGTACCTGTCCCAATTGCTTATCGGAAAACAGGTCCCAGGAATATCCTTTTTGCAGCATCCAGGCAGCGCCTTCTTTAAAATCAGTATGATCAAATCCTTCCATGCCATCGAAGTGGTGCAGCAGATCGCGCCCGGGTTGTGCAAAGCGGTCGTAGATGGGGAAATACAATAACACATCATTATCGGGCTTGCCCGCCTGCAGGAAAGATTGTACGCGCGTTACGTATTGGTTGAGTGTGGGGAAATCTTTCCAGAATGGATTGTTGGGATGAAAATGCACGGCGGCATAAAACAGCCAACCCGGCCACGGATCGTTGTTGGGCGAATAGTTGGTGCCGTGGTAAAAGATATGGTTAACGCCGCCGATGAAGTATTTATCGAGCGCCACTTTCACATCGCCCAGTGTGGAAATGAAATGCTCATTGAGCCAGGTGGCTGCTTCGGCAGATGCCAGGGGCTTGCCGAGTACGTGGGCGGTAGAGGTAGCAAACTTGAAACGCAGCACATCCGTGCCCTCTGTTTCCGGAATATCGATGGCGCCATACAGGTCGAGTATATTCGCGGGCGATCCGTGCGACTGATTGCGGATCAGCGCGCCCTTGCTTTTCGCCCAGCTATGCCAGGGTGTGGTAAATTTCTCCAGCAGCAGTTCAGAGATCGTTTGGCGGTAATCGCTTAATACGCGTGCATTCTTATCGGCATTGTCTTTTCCATACAGGGCGGGCAATTCTTTGCGCAGGTCGTAGCCGCGCCGCTGCTGAAACTCTTTCAGCATGTCGGGTGTCCAGTTGGCCTGTCCGCGGGCATCATCCACTTCGTAAGAGTCGTTGAAGTAAGAACGGATGTTCTTCACGTTCCTGCCGGCAAAGGCTTTGTCGAATTGCTGCAGGTAATGCTGCAAAGCGGGCAGATTGAAGTGATCGATCACATCACCTTCGCCACCGGGAGCTGCACGCTCCACCAGTTTACCATGCCATCCCTGAAACAGGCCGTACAGGGTCCAGTTGCCTGCGGGGGCTGTCCAATTGAGCGTACCGTCGGCAGCTACTTTGGCAGTGATCTCCTGCTGATTGCCTTTGTCGTCATACGCCATCAGCAAGGTAACGGGCAGTTCTTTTTCGAACCGCACCTGGTCGAAGGCGTATTCCTGTAAGTTCTTATTGGTAGCGATGGGATAACTCAGTGTTTTGATATCGACGGGCTTGCCACTCACCGTACGCACCATTGGCTGCTGCGTGAAGCTGATCTTTTCCGTCAGTTGCTCACCACCCTTGAGTGTCCAGGTTTTGAGGTTGACGTTCTTACAGGCATCGACGGGTGTTACCCAGGGGCCGCCAAAAGGCCAGCCGGTACCGGTTGCCAGGTCTATCTCCATCTTCAGTTTGCCCGCTTCCTGCAGTGTATGCTCCAGCATCGACACCCATTGGGGCGACAGGAAGGGTATGAATTGTTGCTCGGCGCCACGCACGCCGTAGATGGGCGTTACTTCAAGGCCGCCCAGCCCTACCCGATGATATTCTTTGATCAATGCACTCAGGTCGGTTTTATTGACGGCGCTGCCCTGCCACCACCAGCGGGTCCAGGGTTTGGTAGTCGCTGTCACCGCAGGCCATTTCGGCTGTGCGTAAGCAATACCTATGGCAAAAAACAGGCAAGTAAACAGGGAAATACGTTTCATGTAGCAACAAGTTAGTTCCGGGCGGAAGTAAGGTACAATAAATGAAAGGATGTCGTGAAAAAGAGCGGCCACCGATCTGGCAACAGGCCCGGAAGTAATGTATTCATACAGCAATCTTTTTTAGTACAAGCGCGTCTGTAAAATAGGACGAGCAACCTGTTCCATCATCCTGCGCTGTCCTGTTAAAATAGCTGACCTGCTTTCTTTAATGGAAATCTAATTACCATCGGGTTTGGCCACATTCAGTCGGGGACTCAAAGGCCAGTGCCAGGTCTTCACATCATCCGGTTTCGCCGGGTCAAAAGTGGGAATGTCCTTTTTCAGGTAATACGTCAATGCCAGCTTGTTCTTTTTGATGCCTTCCACGATACAACGGGCTATTTCGTAGGCGCCGTAGGGATTGAAGTGGGTATTGTCTTTTAGTTCTTTGTCCTGCCCCGGAAAACTATTGGCCGGATAGATCACAAAGGCCAACTGACTTTTATCCGGTCCCCAGGCTTCGTACAGGGTTTGGCTCATGTTGTTGAGGTCGATCATCGCCACGCGCTCTTCTACGGCTGTTTTACGCACCGCTGCCGGGTAATCACCAAGGGTATTGATGATCTTGCCTGTGCTGTCGAAGCTTCTGCGGTGCATAGAGGTAATGAGCACCGGGATGCCGCCTCTCTTGCGCGTTTCGCTGATATAATATTTCAGATCATTGGCATAGGAGGTAAAAGCACCGATGCCTTCGCCTTTTTGTTTCTGGTCATTGTGCCCAAACTCGATGAAGAGATAATCACCCTGCTTCATCAGCGCCAGTATCTTATCGAGCCGGCGCGCCGAGCGGAAACTGGTGAGCGCTTCGCCCGATTCGGCATAGTTGGCAATCACGATCCTACCGGGTTGAAAGAAAGCGGGGATCATCTGCCCCCAGGCGGCATAGGGTTCGGCTGCCTGGTCTACCACGGTGGAGTTACCGGCCAGGAACACCGTCGTTACATCGGTGGCCGGCGCGATCTCGATGGCGCACACCTTGGGCGCGGCATCGTTGAATTCGATGGTCAGCTTATTATCCCAATGCAGGTAGCTGCCTTCCCGTGGCTTTAACTTCACCTGCCGCTCTGTACCGTGGATCAGCGAATCGCGTACGTGTACGGTAAAGGTGACCGTAGCAAATTGTTTTCTTTTGGTCTTCACCTGCTGCACCATCATACGGCGGTTCTCGGCACGGATAGCCGTCACACTGGCACTGTCGGCATCGCCGAGTATGACCGTGACATTATAATTTCCTTCCTGCAGCTTTACCGAGAAAAAGAAGGGCAATGCACCGGTGATGAAATCACCTTTCAGCGGATCTTTTCCGCCGCGGTCTACTGCCGTGAGCACCGCACCCGGCTCGAAACCATAGCCTGTTTGTTCATTGTAAAAGCTAGTGGCTGTAACCGGCTTGTATCCCCCGGCCTGCTTTCCATTGCCGAGATCGAATCGCCAGGTATTGGTTTGCGCCTGCGACAAGAGGGGCAGGCAAGCGGTCAGGAGCAGGTAGAGGTGTTTCATACGATCTTAAAGATAAAGGCTGAAGCAGTCATATACTTACCTCCCTGCGAAGTAGTGAATAAAAAAGTGGGTTTCCCTTGTTGCAACAACACCTGGGGCCGTTCAAAACGGCCATATTTCTTCAGGTGTGGGGGCGCCGGGGGCTGTTGGACGTATTTATCTGCCCCATAGTAGGCAATCTTCGGGTCTGTCCAGTGCAGCCCATCTTCCGATTGCATGATGATGCCCTGCTGGTGACCATATACACCCATATCACGGGCAATCATATACAACTGCTTTTCCTGCTGCCAGATAAAGGCATCTTCGAATTGAGCGTTGTCGCGACGACCGGAGAAGTCGATGACCGGGTTGCCGCTGTATTTTACATAAGGGCCTTGCAACTGTTTGGCAATTGCCAGCCCATATTTGCGGTTGCCCCGTATGGTGGGGTGGGTACTCTGCTGGTAATCCTGCGTATTCCAGGATTTGTAATAGAGCCAGTAGTCACCATTGGCACGCTTTACAAAGGCCGGATTGGTGGTACAGTGATCATCCCAGGCGCCTTCGGGGCCAGGCAGCAGGAGTGGTTCATCGGGCCGCGTCCACGGGCCATCAAGGCTATTCGCCGTAGCCAGCCCTATCCGCTTGGTATCTGTTTTACCATTGCTGTTGCCCATGTAGAACAGGCACCAGGTATCATCCACCCGGGTGATCAACGGATTGTGGCAGGTGGTGGCATCCCAGTAGCCGGGCCTTGGCGCCAGTATAGTGCCCAACACCTGAAAAGGTGATGCGGGCGTATCGGCTACTGCATGGGCGATCTCACTGCCCCTGATCCAGCCACTCATTCCTTTGCCCGCCTCCCAGTTGGAAAAGAACACATGGATCCTTCCATCGGGTCCTTCTATCGGACTGTTGCACCATACATACCGCCCTTCGATCTCCAGGGCACGGCCTACGGGTTGCAACCGGCGTGCGAAAGGCGACTCCGTTTGGTAACCATCAAAAGCCAACTGCCGGAGGGGCAATAACCCTCCGGCAGACAGCCACGCCATATATTGGAGAAATGTTTTTCGCTGCATGGTGCTATCAATAACCTTTATTCTGTCCATACAATCCCGGCCGGATATCGAGTTCTGTTTGCGGCACCGGATAAATGATATAGTCTTTCTGGAAGGGCTGCATGGTTTTCTGCACATCTTCTGCTGTGATCCACGCCGGTATCACTGTGGTGACCTGACCACTTCTTACCAGGTCGTGCCAGCGGGAACCTTCCGCAGCAAACTCACGCCTTCTTTCACTCATCAGCCTGTCGAGTGTAACGCCCACCGCATCTTTTGAAAGACCTGCCCGGCCACGCACATCATTCACCGTGGCATCTACAAAAGCCTGACCGCCCGGAGCGCCATGCAGGATACACTCGGCTTTCAGCATCAGCACATCCGTATACCGCAATACGATGAAATTGATGGGCCAGTCCACCCGGTTGGCTGGCACCTTGGAAAGGTCAACGAACTTCTTGAAGAATGACCGCAGCTCGGTAACGCCATTGAACACATACCCGGTTTGTATGGAAAATACTTTGCGTGTATCGGCCGCTTCATATGAGTTGAGCAGGTCGTTGGAGACCGGGCGAATGGTAAGACCGCCCTGTGTGGGCTTGCCCTGCGACTGGAACCAGGTATCCGGCACCAGTAGCCAGGGGAATGTGCCACCCACTACGGGATTGGAACCTGTTGAGTATTGCACATCAAAGATCACTTCGGCATTGTTCTCATTCGTAAACGAGAAGATATCCGTGTATTTGTCGAGGAAGGAATACTTCTTGCTGGCGATCACTTCATCGAGCAACTGGTCGGCTTTCGTCCATTCATTGAGGCCCAGCCCCGGCCCCTCGATATCGTACGTGGGTCCCGACCGGGTCATGTATACCAGCGAGAGCAAGGTCTTGGCGGCATACCGTGTAGCACGCCCCTTATCGGCTGCGGGATAGGTTTCCGGCAGACTGGTACCGGCAAATTCCAGGTCGGCAATGATGAGGTTGTATACATCCGTGACACTACTACGGCCGATCGTTTGCGCCTGCTCGGGCGTGACCACTTTATCGATGATGGGCAGCTTGCCAAACCACCGTACCAGGTCGAAATAGAACAAGGCCCGCAGGAACTTCGCTTCTGCTTCCATGCGCGTACGCAGCGCAGCATCGGTGATCACACTGCCATTGACGCCCAGTTGTTCAATAAGTTTATTGGCCCTGAATATACCGTTGAAGTTGGCATTCCAGGCTTCCGATACATACGGGTTGGCGGCAATCGTTTTGTGAAAGCTGTTGATGCCTTCCCAGTCGCGCACACCACCGTCAGACACGGCGTATAAATTATCCGACCGCGTTTCCGACAGGTTGAGTTGCCGGTCGGGATAGGCGCGCAGGTCGTTGTACACCGCGTTGGTGGCCTGGGTAAAATCATTGACCGAATTATAAAAAGCATCGGCGGGAGAAGCCGAAATGGGTAACTGTTCCAGTTTCTTTTCGCAGGATGCCAGTAGCAGCACGACAGCGAATAGGTACCAAATATGTTTCATGTGCCTGAATTAGATCGTTTAAAAAGTAATATTCACACCAAGGATGAGCGAGCGGGGTAAGGGCAAGCCGCCGTAGTCGCCCGCCTCGGGATAAGCCGTATTACCACTCAGGTCGGTATTGGTCGCTTCCGGATTGAAGCCTCCCTTGTACCGGTCGTAGCCAAAGAAATTCTCGGCAGTAATGTATATCCTGGCGGCTTGCAGGAACTTTGCTTTGATAGCACGTCCTGCATCGTACCCGAGGGTAATGTTGCGCACCCGCACATAGTCGGAGGAGTATAACCAATCGGTATTGATGATGCGGCCAAAGGTGGAATAGGCTTTACCCACCTGCCCGGCGCCGGGGTTTTCCGCTGAGCGCCAACGATCGCGGAAGAACCCGAGGGCGTTGTCGGTGAAACCCTGCCCCGTTCTACCCAGCGCACGACCCAACAGCGAATAGATCGATCCGCCCCACTGTCCCTGCACGAGTACAGACAGATCGAATCCTTTGTACCGGAAATTGTTGGTAACACCCCAGATATAATCCGGGTTGGGATGCCCCACGATCATGCGGTCATTGGCATCGATCACTTTATCGTTGTTGTAGTCGTAGTATTTGGGATCGCCTACTGTTTGTGACCCGAACAAAGGAGCACCGCCCGCAATATCTTCCTTACTCAATATACCGATCTGCTTCACGGCATAGATGCTGTACATAGGCTCTCCTACCTTGAGGATCGCATGCGGAATATCGAAAGAGGACGGGATCAGCAATTGGTTCTGCCCATTGGCCAATGATACCAGCTCATTGGTATTGTGGCTCAGGTTGGCGGAGGTGGTCCACTGGAATGCCCCGGTCATGTTGCGGGAAGTGACCTCGATCTCCCATCCTTTGTTACGTGCCTTGCCTGCATTGGCGAGGTAGGAAGGGAATCCCGTAACGGCCAGCGCCGGCACATTGAGCAGCAGGTCGGAGTTGAGCTTGTTGTAATAATCGAAGGAAGCAGTGATCCGGTTATTCCACAGACCGATATCGAAGCCAACGTCGAAGGTTTCCGACTTCTCCCAGCTCAGGGTAGTGCTGGGCAAGCCCGTCGGCGACTGACCTACCACAGAGCCTCCATTGAGGGAATAGTTGTTGAAGCCCAGCACCGCGATGGAGCTGTAGTCTCCGATGTTGTAGTTACCAGAGGTACCCCAACTGGCGCGCAACTTCAGGTCACTGATCACATCGACCTTGCGCATGAATCCTTCTTCCGATATACGCCAGCCTACCGAGGCGGAGGGGAACCAACCCCACCGTGTATCGCGCCCAAAGCGGGAGGAACCATCCCGGCGTAAGCTGGCCGACAAGAGGTATTTGCCATCATAGCCATACTGCAACCGTCCGAAATAAGACAACAACACATTGCGCGCTTCGCCGGTATTACCCGTCAGAGCAGCGGCTGCATTCAAGGTCGTGATATAATCGTTGGAAAAGCCATTCTGTGAGTTGATGCGCACGTTATCGATCTTATCGGAGTTGTAAGACAAACCTGCCAATGCCGAGATATCATGTACGCTATTCACCGTTTTATTGAACGACAAAGTATTCTCATTCACGAAGGTCTGCCGGCGAAAGCTGGTATAAGAACCGGAGGTAAGCGTGGTAGTCTGTGCGATCCGCGTAGGCAAGGTGCTTTGGATCGCATAAGGTACGTACCCCTTAGAGTTGTTGTCTGTATTATCCAGGTTGAGGGTAGACTTAAAGTTCAGCCCCTTGATGATCTGGTATTCGGCAAAGAGCGACGTGAGGGTACGGAAGCGCCTCGTTTCGCCAATGGTGTATTGCAGCTTGGCGATGGGGCTATTGGGCGATACACTCCAGCGGTACTGGCCGTCCATCCCCACATTGGGATAGATGCCCATCGTATCTTCCTGCACCGGTGTAAAGCTCACCATCTGGTGCAGGATATTGTCTTTACCCTCTACCCCCGGGTCGTTGGTGACGGAAAAGGTGGGCGACAGGTTGATGCCAAACTTGAATTTCTTGCTCGCGTTCACTTCTACATTCGCGCGGGCCGAGTAGCTGGTATAATCCATGTAATGCACCATACCTTCCTGACGGTTGAAGTTGCCCGACACGTAGTACCGCACAAACTCGTTACCACCACTGGCGGACAACTGGTGGTTTTGGGTGAGCCCTTTCCGGAAACCTTCATCCTGCCAGTCGATGTAGCTAAGACCGGGATGACCGGGTTGTGCCCAGCGATCGTCGGTCATATAGGTGGTATTGACTGCACCGGGGGCAAGGCCCAGTATCACACGGCGTTGCTCATTCGTTTGACTGGCCGTCCTGCCGGCACCGGAAGCCACCCACTGTGCGTTGATCATTTCGGTGGCACGGTCTACCCACTCTTCCGCATTGAGCATATCGAGTTTGCGGCTACGTTCCGAATAGCCCATATAACTATTGAACGAAACCCTTGCCTTGCCCGTCTGCCCGCGGCGGGTCGTGATGAGCACCACGCCGTTGGCGGCGCGTGATCCGTAGATCGCCGCGGAGGCCGCATCTTTCAACACCTGTACCGACTCAATATCGTTGGGGTTCATGTTATCGAGCGGATTGCCCAGCGCATAATTGCCAGAACCATTGGGCGCGGCGCCGGATAGCGGAAAACCATCTATTACATATAACGGTTCATTACCCGCAGTGATGGAACCCGTACCCCTGATCTGGATACTCATGCCTTTACCCAACGCGCCGGTGGTCTGCTTTACGGCCACTCCGGCCATCTGACCAACGAGTGCCTGGTCAACCCGATTCACGGGTCGCTCGGTGAGGCGTGTGGCATCGAAATTGGTGACGGCACCGGTCACGTTCCTTTTCTTTTGCGTACCGTAACCAATGACCACCACATCATCCAATGTTTTCTGCGATGCTTTGAGGCGGATGGAGAGGGTCGTTTGGTTGTTCAGCGGCACTTCCTGCTGTTCAAATTCAACATGCGTAACGATGAGTGTAGCGCTGGCATCCGGCACCTTGAGACTAAAGGCGCCATCTTCTTTGGTGAGCGTATTGCCGGCGCCCCCTTTTACCTGAATGCTGGCGCCTGCTACGGGCGCGCCGCTTTCTGCAGCGACTTTGCCAGTCACAACAATACCCTCACCGGTGGTGCCGGTTTGCGCGAAAGTGGTAAAGGAGAATAGGGAAAAACCAATGAATAGACAATACACTACAGATCGTAGTAGGGACGATGGTGGCTTCATATAGCGTTTTTACTGTCAGCAATCCGGTATACCTCCTAACACTATATGGGTATAGCGTTAGCAGTATCCTATTTTAAAATTAGCCAAGCTGCAGCAAGCGTTCATCCTGAACCATCCTGTTATTGAAGTCATTAACAAAAAAAGCCCGCAGGCATATTACCTGCGGGCCAATGGAACTGTTTGGTTGGGTGATGCATTATTTCTCGTAATACTGCAACGCACTATCGTTGATGCGGTATTTATTATCCTGTAACAATTCATAGATGGCAGCACCGGCCAGCAGTATCGGTCCATAACCATGCGCCGCGTATACATTCACCGGTCTGTAATAATAGAACGCCGGTTCAAATCCCATACCGGTACCTACACAAGTACCTTCTACCTGTCCTTTATCATTGACCTTGGTAGCTACTGCATTCCAGGCCAGCAAAGCCATCGGTCCATAAGCAACGGGATCGAGCCACCCCTTCTTGATTGCTCTCGCTATACAATAGGCGTAAATGGCGGTGGCGGATGTTTCGAGGTATGAATCGTTGCGGTCAAGCAACTGGTGCCAGAATCCTGATCCCGATTGGTAACTGGCCAGGCCCTGCGCATGCAGGCGCAGCAAAGCCAACACTTTGGCACGACCGGGATGATTCTCGGGCAATACATCGAGCAATTCTATTTTGGTGAGGATGGCCCAGCCATTCGCACGCGCCCAATGGAATTGCGGATGATCTTTCATGCCCTGTACCCAGCCATGCATGTACACATTCTTTTGCTTGTTGAACATGCGATCGGAGAACTGCACTACCTGCTTCACAGCATCATCGAAGTATTTGCGATCACCGGTCAGCTTGCCCATTTGCGCCAGTGCCGGTACACTCATGAAGAGATCATCGAGCCAGATGGTATTGGGATGCGGGCGGTTGCGGGCCAGCGTTCCATCCGACAGTCTGAACTCTTTCGTGGATATATATTGTATGAAGTTGTCGATCAATGGACGCAGGTTCTTCACCCCACCGGCTCTTTCCGTTTTGATCATGGCCGCGCACATGGCGCCCGCATCATCCAGCGCATGGGGTTCTATTACTGACCGTAACGGATTGCTGCGGTTATGGTATTGCTGTAGCATGGGTTTAAATACCGGGTAAGCATCTGCCAGTAATTGCATGCGCTTAGTGGCATACCCGGCATATTGTTTGTCGCCGGTAGCGGTAGCCACTTGCAGCATGCCTGCATACGTTACTCCCCACTCATAACTCGTCAACCGGAAATCACCTGGCTTAAAGATGACGGACGTATCTGCCGACTTAAGGTCTGCTACATCAGCCCCTGTGCCTTTGTAGATAAAGCTGGCCGGCGTAGCACCGTCGAGGTAATGGTATACACGATCGAGTACCTGCTTTACTTTGGCGGCAGCCGGCGGGTCGTAAGGCACGGGATAATCCACCTTGAGGGCGTGGAGGGGCGCTGTTACATCATTGGCTTTTTGCGCCAGGGCGGGCAGGGTTGCGGCAGAGAGGGCAACGATCAGTACGGGTTTCATCGAATGTTTCATCATATGGTCAAATAAATAGTGTCGATTGCTTACAAGATACGCGATAAGTAAAAGAAAAGGACGGTCAATAGAAATTGACACGTCCGTGCTTGCTATTCTACTAACTAAGACTGCTTGACATTATTGATAGCCGGGATTCTGATAAGCTGCCACTTCATTGTCACTCAACGGCTGTCCATTTACCCGCAACGCAATGATCTGCGGCAGGGGAATAGGACGCAACTTATGGTAAGGCGACAGGTTCGTCGCATCGGCATTGTACAACTTCGTTCTATCATACAGGGCTTCTACCCGAACAAGATCTTCCCAGCGGTATAGCTCACCACACAACTCGCGGGTTCTTTCATTGAGCATGAAATGAATGAACCGGCTTTCCGTAGAGGTGACGGTAGGCGGGTACAACTCACCGGGATCATTGCTCGTAAACTTAGCCTCGGTGGCGAGCATAGCAGCTTCTGTACTGTTGAGGTCGCTTTCCGATCCGCCGTAGAACAACCAGTTGTGCGGATTCTTCACTTCACCGCTTTTATAGGCTGCGCGCCTGCGTACTATGTTTACATACTCCAGCGCTTTGGTGTAGTCGCCCTTGCGACCGTAAGCCTCGGCAACGATCAGGTAGGTTTCCGCCACCCGGGCATACGTGCCGTTGCGGATACCCCGCTCTTCCTGCAGGTCGGCGGTAAGCCGCACGCCATCGAGAAATTTGATCAGCGTCAGGTATTTGTTGTCCGAAAAATCGGAGGTAATGGGATCCGTAGGGCTGGCCCTTCTGTAACGCGCATACACCTTGGCGCGGAACTTAGCGATATCAGCCGGCAGCAAAGGTTGGTCAGCACGGTTTACAATGAACAAACCGGCCGTGTCGCCAATGCCTACTACTTTCTTGCCAACCAGGTCGGGGCTAGGCGCATTGCCAGCCGTGAACACGGGAATGGCGGATGAATTACCATGACTGGTAGGCGCATTGCGGTAATACGCCGTTTGGAAACTCTTGAAGAAACGGGAATCATTGACCCGGTCAAAGATATCCATCGTGTAATCGGTTGGCCGCAGGCGACGGAACGGACGGCCATTGAAAGCGTCGCGGATCATACCAGGAATAGGAATACCGGCATCGTATTGCGTACCGAAGTACAGGTGTACCCGGTTACCACTACCGGCCAGCGCCAGACTGTTGCTGAACTGGGCCGCGAAGATGATCTCGGTACTGGCATTGTTGGCGGCGATCTTCGAGGCATCGCCCAGCGGTGTGGCGCCATCAAACCCAGGCTTGGGTGGCGTGGTGTTGGCGTAGCTGGCGCTGAAAAGGTTGGCGTAATTGGCCTCCAGGTTATGCACGCCCGACCTGATCACCGAGTCACCATATACGATCGCACTATCGAGGTCAGTAGCCTTCTTGCCCCTGTTCTCTATTACGGCACTCGCCCTGGTGAGATAAGCTTTTGCCAGAAAATGATACGCGACCGATTTGGAGATGCGGCCACGCTCGGAAGGAATGGCATAAGTTAATACAGCCCCTGCACTCCGCAGGTCGCCAATGATCTGTTCATAGATCGCTGGGACCGGTGTACGGGGAAAATCAGACCGCAAGGTATCGGATGATTTGTTGACCAATGGAATGGCGCCAAATTGCTGCACTAACTGGAAGTAGTAGAAAGCCCGTAAGCCCATCAACTCCGCCACGCGTTGGTTGCGCTGCGCGGCGGTACCCAGTAACCGGGAGTTGACATCGGTGAAGGCTCCGATCAATTCAATCCCCATATTACAGCGGTTGATACCCGCATAGTTGTTGGTCCAAAAGCCATTTACAAAACCGTCCGATCCATTTGGATTGAGCAGGTTGTTGTATTTGTTCCAATGCTCGTTGTTGAACTGGTCTCCCAGCCGGAACTCGTCGGTACCGAAATTCCACATCGCATAGGATTGTTCGTTCTCAAATTTCCAGCGCAGGGGCGCATACGCCGCCTTCACCAGATCCTCCAGCCCCTGGTCTGTTTTATAGTAATCCTGGGTGAGCGTGGTCACCAGTTCTTCTTTGATGAATTTCTTGCAAGACTGGAGGCCACACACCGCGATCAGGAAAGCGGCCACCGTCATTTTATACATTGTCTTCATTGTCGTTCTTTTTAAGGCAATCATTTGGTTTACTTACAGCCCCAGGCGTACACCCACTACAAAGCTGCGGAAGCTGTAGGAGTTGGGACCAGGGTTGTTGGTAGTAGAGGCAAACTGCTCGGTATACTGTATCATCTCCGGATCGTAATCCGACTTCTTGTGAAACAGGAAGGGATTGACCGCATTGATGTACACCGACATGGCATTGGCCTTTATCCTGGACAGGAACGACTGCGGAAGGCGGTAGGTCAGGGAGATATTCCTTACCCGAACGAAGCTGCCCTCACGATACCCCAATGCCTCCCAGTAGGTGGGCACATCCGAGGTACGGGTAGGTTGCTGGTATTCGTTGGAGGGGTTGGTGGGCGTCCAGTAATTAACACTGTTCGACTGGAAGCGACCTACGAGACCTGGTCGTGGCACCCGGTACATACCCCCTTTACGGATATAGATGAGACAGCTCAGTTCGAAATTCTTATATGCAATGGTATTGGTGATACTGCCGGTCCAATCGGCGTTGTCATACCCCAGTACCGTTTTATCATTGCCATCGATCAGGCTGTCGCCGTTGATATCCCGTACGCGTGGCTTGCCCGGGCGAAACAGGGTATTGGAAGCATTGGTGCCCTTGGGCCACAGGTAATCGGCCAGGTAGCCGGAACCTTTCACTGTATCGCTGTATTGGTAGATACCATCGGAGATATAGTTATAATATACCCTGATCGGCTGGCCCACCATCCAAAGATTGAGCAGGTTATTGTTCTTGCTGCCATCGATCGTTACGATGGCTTCTTTGTTCCTGCTGAACACCAGGTCGGTGGTCCACATGAAACCGCCTTTATTGATATTGACGGTGCTGAGCGATACATCGATGCCTTTGTTGCTGACCTCGCCCAGGTTGATGTACATGGTACTTACACCATTGGCGGAGGGGATGCGCATCTCCTGCAACTGATCGGTCGTGGTGCTTTTGTACACATCGATGCTACCGGTTATGCGGTTGCCCAACAACCCGAAATCAAGACCGGCGTTGATGGTCGATGTCTTTTCCCAGGTGAGCCCCGGGGTTTTGAAGGTGGTGGGCGCCAGGCCTACGGCGGCAGCGCCATTGGTCCAGTTGTAATTGGTAAAGTCGAGCGGACCATTGGTACGGTAAGGTGGAATGGAAGAGTTACCCACCAGGCCATAACCAACGCGCAACTTAGCAGCATTGACAATATTCTGGTTCATGAAGAAATGCTCATTGTCCAGTCGCCAGGCCACGGCTGCGGAGGGGAACCACTGTCCTTTGCTGCCTTCCGCCAGTACGGAAGAATTATCGTACCGGTTACTGAGGGTAACATAATATTTATTCTTGTAGTTGTAATCGACACGTCCCATATAGGAGAGCAACTGCAAGGCGCTGTAGCTACCGCTGCCGGTGGTCACCCCCAGCGTGTTGCGGTTGAGCGAATACCATTTCTGCTCTTCAAAGATGAGGTTATTGGCCGTAAGCGCCAGCACATCCGTTTTATTGGGATTCTGCATTTCATGCAGCAGGGTAACATTGAAGGAGTGGTCTTTTTTAATCTTGAAATCGTAATACAACAGGTTATCGTACACCCACGAAATACTGTTGGTAATGGTATGTGTAGCGTTGGCTACGCCGCCCTGCCGTACGGAAGACAGCGCCCCATTGAACTGTCCCTGCCGGGAGTTGCGCGAGTCGAGCCCAAAGACCGTTTTATACCGCAGGCCCTTGAACAGGTTAAACTCTGCATACACATTGCCGAATACACGGCTCACCTTCATTTCATTGATCACGGTATTCTTGTCATTCATCGGGTTCACGATGTTCTGGTCACCACCAGCATACAGGATGAACTTCCCGTCATTGTCATATGGTTGTGCAAAGGGAAGCTGTCCCGAAGCGGCGCCATACATACTGGGTCCGATGTTCTGCACACTATTGGAATAGGTAATGCTATTACCCATGGTGAGCCATTTGATCGGCTTGAACTCGGTATTGTTACCGATTGTATAGCGGGTGTAATCCTGGCCGTACTCGATACCCTTCTGATTGAAATAACCGGCATTGAAGCTGGCCCTGATCTTATCGCTGCCTGCACTGATGGAAATATTCTGCGAGTTGGTGATGCCCTGCCGGATCGCAGCATCCTGCCAGTCGTATCCTTGTATTTTGGAGGGATCGTAGATATCCAGGCTATCGAGCACCGGGATCTTCAGGCTGCCCATGACCGCCTTTTCTTCGGCAGTAGACGGACGCTTAAAGGCGATATACGTATTGGTAGCCCGGTCAAATACACGCCATTGGTAGGCGGCCTTGATCACATTGAGGGTATACTGGTCGCCATCAAACAGGTTGATATCGGCCGCAGCATTGGGATAATAGTTATTCGGCTGCGTGGTGTTCTGGGCAAAATTATATACTTTATCGGCAGAGAAAGCCTGCCGCCAGGCATCCATCAGCTGCACCGCATTGAACACCGGTATATGTTTCAGCAGGTTATCGAACGACACACTACCGCTGTATTCGATGCTGACCTTGCCGGCCTTTCCTTTTTTTGTAGTGATCTGGACTACACCGTTGGCGCCGCGTACGCCATAGATAGCGGTGGCCGATGCATCTTTCAGCACGTCGATGTTCTCGATATCCAGCGGGTTCATATCATCGATGGTATAGCTAACGGGTACACCATCTACTACATACAACGGTTCATTACTGGCGGACAGCGAGCGGTTGCCCCTGATCCGGATGCGACTGCCACTGCCCGGGCGGAAGGAACTGGCCATCGCTTCCACGCCGGCTACCCTTCCCTGCAAGGCTTGCGTGACGTTGGTAACCGGAACCGACCTGATCTTTTCGGCATTGATAGAGGCAGTAGAACCGGTAACATCGCCCTTCTTGCGCGTACCATATCCAACCACCACCACATCTTCCAACGAACTGGATACCGAATAGAGCGTGACCGGCACCACAGAACGGTTGTTGAGCTTTACCTCTTGCGTCAGGTAACCGACGTAGGTGATCTCCAGGGTAGCGTTGCCGCTGGATACACGAAGACTAAAAGCGCCTTTATCATTGGTAGTAGCAGATTGGGTAAGTCCTTTTTCCGTGACCGTAGCTCCCACCAGCGGCTCTCCTTTTTCATTCAATATGGTACCTGTTACCGTAGTATCATATACAGGTGTATCGTAGTCATGCAATGAGCCGGAACCGGGAATGTTGTAACTGAGCGGCGGAGGATCATGTGGAGAAGCTGATAATGAGATCGTAGAGCAGCACGCCAGCAGTACGGGCACAGCAACCCGAAACGCATAGCTTTGGCATTTTTTCATACAGCAATTATTTAAAGCAAGTTTTTGGTCAATCGTTACCAATTCTAAGATAGTTACCAACCTACTAACAATCATCCTGAACTATCCTGACAGTACCGTTAGTAGCAGACCATATACCAGAAAAGCAAGCTGTTGACACAGCTTGCTTCTTGTGCTTCAAAGGGGCTCCTGCATGAAACCTTCTTCTATTGGTTCTTCAATAACGTTCCGTAAGTTGTTTCAAAAAGGGCATCAGCAAAGGCACCCAGCGTACATAACGCCTGTACTGCTCGCCGATACCCGCCAGCAGATCACGCTGACCCAACCGGGTAGACACCAGTATGTATATAGTAGTTATAAGGGCCAGCAGTAAATGCACAGCCGTCATGGTGGGTGTTGCCCAGCAGGCAATGATAAAACCAGTATACAACGGATGACGTACCATTTGGTAGAACAGTGGTATCCGGAAAGGCAGCGCGGCATACGGCTTCCCTTGGTAATACAACCATACCTGCCGCAATCCAAACAACTCGAAGTGATTGATCAGGAAGGTACTGGTAAATACGATGGACCAGCCACCAACATACGCAATGCACAATACGGTTTTCAACACGGTGTTGTCGACCTGCCATACCACCCCGCCCATCGGCTGCCAACGCCACATGAGCAGCAACACGCAAACACTGGCTACCAGGATATAGGTACTCCGTTCTAACGGTTGGGGTAAATACCGGCCTGCCCACTGCCGATTTACGGCGCCCGACAGCACCTGGTACAGGATCGCACACAACAACACCAGGGATAGATTGATGAGCGCAGCACTCAGGAGGGGCATGGGCGGGGTACTATCGATCGACCTGCCGGCAAACAGGTTCCCTGCAAAACCGATAGCATACCCTGCAGTTCCCAGAAAAACACTGTAACACGTGATACCATACAGCAAAAACAATACTTTCTTCATGACTAATAATAGTTTACAGCACCGGGGGAGACCCGGTCAACGTGAAAAGGAATAAAGATTATTTTTAGCAGGGATCCTGCAAGGTTACCACATACCTGCCTCCCGGTAAAGCGTACCTTAGCAGATGGGTAGGTATCCTGCGTACGACGGGTGCTTTTTTGAGAATGGAGATAGCGGGCCGCGTCAGGAATAGTTGGCGCAAGAGACTCAAATTACCGCGTTAACTACACAGTAAATCAGGCTGTTCAATCAGGACAGCTTCGGCGTGCCGGGAAAAAAGGTGTACTTACAGACAAGATAAGCCCAAGCCATCGATCCATGAAAGTTATGCCGAATATCAGCTTGCTTTTGCTGGCAGCCTCCTGCTGCCTGCTGTCACCTGGCGCCAGGGGCCAATTCGACAAAGCCATTTACCTCAATAAAGAACAGGGACTATCAGCCAACGATATCCGGGTGATCCAGAAAGGCGCCGATGGGTTTATCTGGATCGGCACCGCCGAAGGGCTTTCCCGCTTTGATGGTCAGCAGTTTAAAGTATTCCGCGAAGGCAGCGACCTGCGCTACGCGCTCTATGACAACACCGTCAACGCCATATTACCCCTGCGCAACGAAGTGTGGACTGCCACCAACCAGGGCCTGTCTGTACTCGACATCCGGCAGGGACAGTTCCGGCATTACCAGATCGGCAAAACCGGTAAAAGGGACAGCCTGAAGAAAGACCTGAATTACGCGGTCAATACGCTGACCCGGGATGCGGCGGGTACCATTTGGGTGGGTACGGTCAACCATGGTTTGTGGCGCTATGATCCCGCCATGGACAACTTCACCAACTTCCCCTACCCGGCTGCGGCTTATCCCTATACAGCACCCCTGCTTGGGCCCAACAGTAATATATTGAGCATTGAGCCCAGCCGTGCCAACGACTCCATCATTTGGGCAGGCACCCTCAGCGGATTGCAGCAGTTGAATAAATATACCGGCGCGGTACGCTGGTTTGTCTATCCGCAAAAAGACAAAGCCTACCAGGTTTCTGTAAACGTATTCCGTCGGTTATACCACCATACCGATGGCTTATTGTATGTGGGGAGCTGGTCGGGGGGCTTGCAGATCTTCGATCCCGAAACGGGTAGCCTGCAGCCCGTACCTGCCAGCGATCATGGGCGCACGGCCCTCAAAGGCGCTGTCCGCAGCATACAGGCCAAAAGTGATCATGAGATATGGATCACCACGGTAAGCGGTTTGATCCTGTATGATACCCGGCTGAAAGACGTGACCCGGGAGTGGGTCAACAATCCGCAGAAAGACCTCTATTATGGCATCAATTGCATAGATGACAAGAACAGGGTCTGGTATGGCAATATCAATGGCATCCAGTACTTCGATCCCGCCATGCAGCAGTTTACAAGCTACTCCTTTCACGAATTGTATGGTACAGACTGGGCCTATGCCCAGCATATCCTGAGTGACCGCGCAGGACGGATGATCACCGTGTGCCCCATCCAGGCCAATGGCATTTATATTTTCGACAAGCATAACAACACCTGGACCAAACAGGCTTTTAAAGGGCCTGCACCATTCGATAAATTCGAGGTATTCAGCGTGACAACCTTACCCGATGAGAAATTGGTGATCTCGGCCAACAAGGGACTATTCACCTACGATAAACGAACCCAACGACTAGAGACGGTACAACCGCCGCCTACCCGCTTCAAACAATACCGCGATGTACTCGCCGACAAGCGGGGCCGGCTATGGCTGGCAGCAGGCGCCGATGGCCTCATTCGCTGGGACCCGGTTACCCATGAGTACAAGAGCTACCGCCACCTGATCTTTCCAATGGATACCGCTGCCGTGGCCGAGCGGGTCGTGAACCTGTATGAGGACAGCAAGGGCAATATCTGGTTCACCCGCAACAGCGGCATGAGTGTGTATATAGCAGCCCGCGACAGTGTCATCAATTTTACGTACACCGACCAATCCTCCAACAGCTTTCCCTTTGTGCACAGGTACGCCCAGGACAGCAGCGGCCGGGTATGGGCCTCCAGCCTGGCGGGATGGCTTGGCTATGCCCGGGTCGACGCACCGGAAAAAGGGATCGTCACCAAGTTGTACCTGCCCCATAAAAAAGTAGAAGGACGTATTTACGGACTCACCACCGACCGCACAGGCAGCCTGTGGGGCTTCAGCGATAAACAACTGTTCCGCATACTGCCCGGTGACACCAATGTCACCACCTTCAATTTTCAATATGGCATCAAGGATGTAGACTTCTACCACTTCTCCTTCCTGCCATCGGGTGAACTGGTACTGGGCGGTCGTAATAACATTGTATTGGCGAACCTGAGCGCTTTTAAGCGCAACGAAGAACTACCGGCACCCTATATCAGCGAGCTCCAGGTACAAAACCAACTGCAGAGCATGCCGCCCCTTTTCGGCGACACTGTACTGGAACTATCGCACCAACGTAATTTCTTCTCCATTGTCTTTTCTGCCCAGGCCTATACTTTGCCGAAAGAAGTACGTTTTCGATACCGGCTGGAAGGATTCGACGACTGGAAAGAGGTAATGGGCCGCACCAGTGTCAACTACACCAATGTACCACCCGGCCACTATACATTTCAATTGCAAGCCGCCAACAATGAAGGCGTATGGAATCCCAGGATGGTGAACCTGGCGGTGCACATCGCTACGCCCTGGTGGCAAACCTGGTGGTTCTATGTATTGTCGTTCCTACTGGCAGCCGGCCTCATCTATTGGGTGTACCGGATGCGGATCAGCCAGATCAGGAAAAAGGAACAACTCAAATCGCAGTATGAAAAGAAGCTGGCCAATGTGGAAATGAGTGCCTTACTGGCGCAAATGAATCCACACTTTCTGTTCAATTGCCTCAACTCCATCGATTCCTATATTATCAAGAACGAATCGCGCAAAGCATCGGAATACCTGAACAGCTTTGCCCGGCTGATGCGATTGATCTTACAAAACTCCCGGTCGAATTATATCACCCTGAAGGATGAGGTAGAAACGCTGGAGTTGTACCTGCAGATGGAAGGACTGCGTTTCCGCGACCAGTTCCAATATGATATCCGCATCAACACGGCAACCGACACAGGTTCCATTGTGATACCACCTATGCTGATACAGCCCTATGTGGAAAATGCCATCTGGCATGGCCTGATGAATAAACACGATGGCTCACCCCGTATGGTAGACATCAGCATCGAAGAACGCAACAACAACCTTTATTGTGTGATACAGGACAATGGCATCGGGCGTGTGAAGGCGCAGGTGCTGCGTGCCCAGAAACTATCCGGTAAACGGCGGTCGATGGGCATGCAGATCACGCGCGACCGCATGGAGATCATCAACAAGCTGTATGATGTCAACACCTGTGTAGCCATTACCGACCTCACCGATGCCACAGGCAATGCGATGGGCACCCGGGTAGAACTGGTGATACCGCTATAGTGACTGCAACGGCTTTGTCAGGAACTGCAATGCCGCCAAGATCAATGGTTCCGATCTAAAAGATGTAGTATGATCAAAGCAGTAATTATCGACGATGAGCACCACAGCATCGAAACACTGAAGTGGAAACTGGAAAACTATTGCCCCGAAGTGCAGGTGGTCGCCTCTTTCGACCGTCCGGCCGAAGGCGTTGCCTGGCTGAAATTAAATGCCCCCGACCTGCTCTTCCTCGATATCGAGATGCCCATGCTCAACGGCTTCGATGTGCTGGAAGAGCTGGGTAAGGACATCTCATTCGATGTCATCTTCACGACTGCCTACGACAATTTTGGCATACAGGCCGTGAAGTGCAGTGCGCTCGACTACCTGCTGAAGCCGGTACAGAACAAGGAACTGAAGGAAGCTATTGAAAAGCACCAACGCAAATCGAGCCGGCGCATCCCTGCCGAACAGATAGATGCGCTGATGACGAATATACAAGCCGAACGAAAAGGCAAGATGGGACGTATCGCCCTGGCTTCTAAAGAGAGTATTGAATTCGTAGACCCGCAAGTGATCATCTGTTGCGAAGCCAGCAGCAATTACACGACGGTATACCTGACCGATAACCGGAAGAAAGTAATATCGAGGATACTGAAGGATTTTGAAGACATGCTGACGCCCTATCATTTCTTCCGCGCCCACAATTCCTTTCTCGTCAACCTCAAGCAGGTACGTGAATTCATCCGTGGTGACGGTGGTTACCTGTTGATGGAAAACAAGATGAAGATACCCGTATCGAAGAACCGACGGGAAGAATTGATGAGCCTGTTACTCTAAGTCCGGCTTGGCGGCCATGTACCTGCAGGAATCTGCCCCCGTTACCTTACTACCGTCCTTTTGAAAATGAGCATCGCCCAAAAAGCAGCAACACTGTTTTACCCCCCAATATTTGAAGTACCACTATGCAGGAAAATGGCACGATTAGAACCAAAGACGGCTGCGCGATCGGCATGAAGATCTATGCCCATGCGCCAACGCAGGGAAAAGTGATCCTCGTAGGCCCCTCTGTGCTGGCATCGCAACAACATTATCATGAGCTGGCGATCTTCCTCGAGTCGCAGGGCTACCCCGTTATCACCTACGATTACCGGGGCGTGGGATTGTCGGCCCCGCAAACATTGAAAGGGTTCAAAGCACGCCTGATACAATGGGCGGTGCAGGACCTCGATGCCGTGATCCGCTATGCGCGTATCCGGTTTCCCAACCAGGAGATCATTTACATCGGCCACGGCATCAGCGGTGAGTTGATCGGTCTTTCGCCAGCCAACCAATACATCAACCGGCTGGTACTGGTGAACAGCGCACTCACCTGTCGCAAGCTATGGCCCTGGTACAACCGGCTCAGGATGCTGTTCCTGAAAACCTTTGTACGATTGTCCAGTACCATCATGGGGTATTTTCCCGGCCGGAGCAGTGGCATATCCGACAACCTGCCCAAAGGCGTGATGTATGAATGGATCGACTGGTGCAACAACAACAATGGCTTGTTTGATCATTTTCCTGATATAAACTACCGCAAGCTGACGATCCCCTTACTGGCCATCAGCTTTTCGGACGACTGGCGTTCTCCCCGTGAAGCGGTACAAGCGCTGCTGCACTATTTCTCCGGCACGCAGATCACCTGGCACCATTTTAAACCGGGGGATGTGGGGATGAAAAAGATCGGCCACCTCGGTCCCTTCGATAAGCGGAACCGGGAAGGCATCTGGAATCCGATGTTGGTATGGCTCAGGAATTGAGCGATGCCTGTGGTGCAGAAAATTTCTTGAGATCGATGAGTTCTTCCGGCAACGAACGCTTATTCCAATAAGCATGAACAGCCATGGCGGCACCTACGGCAGAAGCCTGCGCGATCGAAGCGGCATATACTTCTACCTGCGGGTAAGCGCGGGCCAGCAAATGCATATAGATGGGATTGCGGCCAAAGCCCCCATCTACAAATATCTTCTTCACTTCCCAGCTCATCACCAGGTTGGTAGAAGCTACCTGTTGCTGCATGATGTCCATCATCAACTGGTGATATCCTTCTTCGTACGTAGCAAAATCATTGAGTGAGCGTTGTGCAAATACCGATTGCTGCAGTCCATTGGTGCCGCCAGCCTTATCGGCGAATGCAGGACGTTGCTCCAGTTGGGCAATGACGGCCGCGGAGAAAGCAACGGTTTTGTAGTAGTCTGTTTTAAGTCCAAAGTGCTCGCCCAGCTTTTTCACCTGGTGCTCATGCTCGTACCCGGCGAAGAGGCGGGATGCCTTGACGGGTTTGGCGCGGTACTCCATATAACACAAGCAATCCTGTTTCAACTCTTCGGCCATCAGGCGCGACTGGTTGAAGGGATTGAGGGTAATACACCAGGTGCCGGTAGAGATGAGCACAAAGGGCTCTGTAAAATTGGCCAGGTAAGGAATAAGGGCCGCCGAGCTATCGTGCAGGCCCACACCACTCAGCACCGGTCTTCCATCGAGCGACGCATTGATCAATTGATTGGAGGGGAATATCGGTGCCAGCTTGTCGATCACCCCTTCGCGGAAGATCCATTCATGGTAATGGTTCTGCGAGAAGTTCCACAAGGCGGTGTGACAACCTATGCTGGTGATATCGCTGTACGTTTTACCCGTAAGCAGGTAGCTCATGTATTGCGGCAGGTGCAGCGAATACCTGATCTTGTCGAAGACCTCCGGTTTGTGTTGCTTCAGCCAGTACAACTGCAAACCCGAGTTGAGGTTGCCCAACGCGGGCGAGGCGGTATGCATGGAGAAAGTGATCTCGCCGCCATATTGTTTATAGAATGCTTCTGCGAGGCCAGCCGGATAGGGCTTCAGGTAGTTGTACAATGGCGCTACCGGTTTACCTTCGGCATTGAGGTGAACGAAACTGGCGCCATACGTAGAGAAGTTGACAGCCTTGAGGCTATATTCCCGCATAGACTGGATGTCGCGCAGGGAGCGCTTCACCCATTGTGTGAGGGCCTCGATGTCTTCACAGGGATCGCCGTCCTCATCGGTGATCTCGGTAAAGGGACTGGATCGCTCCAGCAACATGTTGTAGTCTTCATCGAAGAGGAAGAACTTCTTGTTGGTCTTACCGATATCGAAGATGGCAATGATGGGCAGGTTCGTCACGATTCAACATTTTAAGCCGGGGCAGCGGATCTGTTGATCCACAGCCCCGGCTGTATACTTGCTTACAATCCTGTTGCTACAGTCTTTTGTCCACGCTCTTTGATGAGCTGCTCCCGTACCTTATTGTTACGGAACAGGCCCAGCGGATCGAGTGCACCACCCGACTGCAGGCGCGCTTCTGCTACCAGCGGACGCACATCGGTACGGTAAGCCTGTTGCAGGATCTCCTGCGCACGGGCCACATCACTTTGCTCCTGTGCCTGCTGCAGGGCTTTGGTATCTACCAGCAAGGCCTGTGCATAAGCGATCTTGATGGCCTCTACCGATTGCAGCAGGTCTTCCAGCGGATCTTTTACGTTGTGCGAAGCATCGATCATCCAGCCGAGGTCGGTGGCGTGGTTCATCGACCGGGCGTCCATACCTTCCACCAGCTCGTTGAATATGAGGAAGAGTTGGTAGGGATTGATGCTACCTACCGTGAGGTCATCATCGCCGTATTTGGAATCGTTGAAATGGAAACCGCCGAGTTTACCTTCACCCAGCAACAACGACACGATCTGCTCGATGTTGGCATTGGGCAGGTGGTGACCAAGATCGACCAGGGTATAAGCCTGTGGCCCCAGCTTGTTGGCATAGAGCAATGACTGACCCCAATCACCAACGGTCATGGAGTAAAAGTTGGGCTCGAAGGCTTTGTATTCTACAAATAGCTTCCAGTTGGAGGGAAGGGCCGCATAGATCTCCTTCAGGCTCTCGAGCGTACGCTGGAAGGCCTTGCGGAAATTGAGCTGACCGGGAAAGCAGGAACCATCGGATAGCCATACGGTGATGGAGTCGGAACCTAATTCCACACCATGTTTGATCACCTCAATATTGTGGTCGATGGCTTGCCGGCGCACGGCTTTATCGACATGCTGCAGCGAACCAAACTTGTAACTGAGTGCCTGGTCTGCCTGGTCCTGGAATGTGTTGGAGTTGACCGCATCGAAACGCAGGCCGTGTTGAGCGGCGAGGGTTTTGATGGCAGTTGCATCCTGCGGAATATCCCAGGGAATATGCAGGGATATGGCGCCGCCCGATTGGTTGAGCTTATGCAGCAATCCCACATCTTCGATCTTCTCTTCGAGGTTGCGGGGTTCTCCACCGCCGGAGAAACGGCCAAAGCGGGTACCACCGGTACCGAGGGCCCAACTGGGGATCGCCACCTGGAAGTCCTTCAGTTTTTGGATCACCTCTTTTACATTGGCTATATCAGACGCTATGAATTCGTATTTCCTGGTATGTTTTGCGAGCAGATCGCTATTGTGGTTTTCGATCGCATACTTCTCCACTTGCATAGTCAATCGTTTTATGGTAAGTAAAATACTTCTTTTAAGGGAATACTGACCGGCGAATTGTCGGCATTGCTGGCCATGATATCCTTCATATAAGCCCACCATTTTTGCATCACCGGCTGTGCAGGCAGGTTATCCAGAGCTTTCGGGTCTTCCGCCTTCAACACCCCAAACAGGCTGTTGGTGGTTTCGTCGAGGAAGATCGAATACTCACTGATACCTGTCTCTTTGAGCAAAGCCTGCAGATCGGGCCAGATGGTATCATGTCTTTTGCGGTATTCCTCTTCAAACCCTTTGTGCAGGGTCATTTTGAAAGCAACACGGGCCATAGGAGCAATTCGTTTTGATGTTAAAACTGCCAACAAGGCAACGAGCCTAAAACAACGAGGCCGCGGCTATCACGGAAGCTGGCACTTTGCCAACGAATTTGTCCTCGTTGCCTTTCTTATCTTACAAACGCCATCGCTACACCACCATCCACATTGAGCACATTACCGGTAGACTTATTGAGCAAGCCGCCTACAAATACGAAGCAGGCATTGGCAATGTCTTCCGGCAAAATGATCTCGTTGAGCAGCGTACGCTTGGCGTAGAACGCAGGCAATTCTTCCACCTTCACACCGTAGGCCTTGGCGCGACCTTCGGCCCAGGCGCCTTCCCAGATCTTGCTGTCGGAGATGACAGCATCGGGATTCACCACATTCACGCGGATATTGTCTTTACCCAGTTCAGCGGCATTCAGGCGGCTGAGGTGCAACTGGGCTGCCTTCGCACTGCCGTAGCCAGCATTGTTGGGGCCAGATACGAGGGCATTCTTGCTCACGATGTTCAGCACATCGCCACCGAGCGCCTGCTTGCGCATGATCTCTACGCCTGCCTGTGTTACAAAGAACTGGCCTTTCACCAGTACATCGTACAGGATATCCCAGTCCTTTTCGGTATGCTCTTCTATGGGTTTGGAAATAGAGAGACCCGCGCAGTTCACCACGATGTCTACACCGCCAAAGGCCAGTGCCGCCACCGTCGTGGCATTTTTGATGTCCTGCTCGCTGGTCACATCCAGTACGGCCGTAGCAAATACATCCTTACCATATTTCTTCTGGAATTCTTCTTTAGCTCCTTCCAGGCGTTTGGCATCGTTGTCGTTGATGATCACGCAGGCACCTTCATCGGCAAACTTCTGCGCGATAGATTTTCCGATACCACCGGCGCTGCCGGTTACCAGGGCCACTCTTCCGGAGAGCGCCTTGGGCTTGGGCATCCGTTGCAGTTTGGCTTCTTCCAGCAACCAGTATTCGATATTGAAGGCTTCCTGGTGCGGGAGCGAAGTGTAAGCAGAGATCGCTTCGGCGCCACGCATCACGTTGATGGCATTGGTATAGAATTCTGCCGCCACCCGCGCTGTTTGCTTGTCCTTGGCAAAGGTGAACATACCTACACCGGGATACAGGATCACAACGGGGTTGGGGTCACGCATGGCCGGACTGTTGGCATGCTTGCAGGTGTTATAATAATCAGCATACATGGCGCGGTATGCTTCGAAAGGTGCTGCCAGTTGCTCTTTGAGGGCCTTGGCATCCGACAGGTCGGCGCCGGGAGCAATGGCCAGTACCAGCGGACTGATCTTGGTACGCAGGAAGTGGTCGGGGCAACTGGTACCCATGGGCGCCAGCCGATCGAGGTCTTTTGAATTGATGAACTGCAGCACGCGGTCATCATCCGTAAAGTGACCCACCATACGGGTATGGCTGGAGCAAAAACCACGCAGCACCGGCGCCAGCAGGGCAGCCTGGCTCAGGCGTTCTTCCTTGGGCAAGGACTGTATTTTGGCGCCACCAAAAGTGGTTTCCTTTTTAGTCTTCGACTCGATGTACGCTGCACAGGCTTCAATCACCTCGAGGGTATTCACATACGACTCGTATGCAGTATCGCCCCAGGTGAAAAGGCCATGCGAGCCGAGCATGATACCACGGATGCCGGGATTCTCCTCCAGGCATTGCTTCAGCTTCAACCCCAGGTCGAAGCCGGGACGCTGCCACTCTACCCAACCGATGGTTCCTTTGAACAACTCCTGTGTGATCTTTTTACCATCCTTCGCGGCAGCGATCGCAATGGCTGCATCAGGATGCAGGTGATCGATGTGCTTGAAAGGCAGGAAGCCATGCAGGGGCGTATCGATAGAGGGTGCTTTGGAAGCCAGGTCAAAGATGCAATGGTTGAAAAGCTCTACCATTTCATCTTCGTATTGAATGCCGCGGTACACATTGGTGAGGCTACGGAGCCTGTCGACATAGAGCGCAGCCAGGCCGCTTTTTTTAAGGGTACCGATATCACCACCGGAGCCTTTGATCCACATCACCTCGGTGTCTTTACCGGTAAGCGGGTCCTTCGACACGACCTTGCAGGAGGTGTTGCCACCGCCATAGTTGGTGAGGCGCAGGTCGGCCCCGAGGAGGTTGGAGCGATAGATCAACAAAGCCACTTCATCACCAGCCATAGAGGCGGCTGTAGCTTCATTCCACAGATAACTTACATGCTTAAATGTTGATGTAGTAACAGACATTTTATCGTATTTAAATAATATGAATCGCGGTTTGCTGCTGCTTTTCCTTGCTGGCTTTATCCTTCAGGTAGTTGCCGTACCCTACGACGAGTACAGAAAGCAAAATGACGGCGATACCCGCGATGATGGTATTTTTTGTTTTGCTGGTTACGCCTTTCCATTCATTCAGCACCAGACCCCAGGCGTTGGCGATAAGGATGATAAAGGCCATGTGCAGGATCCAGGAGCTGGCACCGTTACCCAGCTTGCTTTCACCCATGCCGTAGAAAAAGAACTGCAGGAACCAGGTAGTGCCTGCTATGGCAGAGAACAGGTAGTTCCTGCTCAGCGGTGTTTTTTTATTGGTGTAATCTTTAAAGGTCTTATTGCGGGCATTCAGGATCATACACCAGATGAAGTTGGTGGTAAGGCCACCCCACAACAAAACGACATAGGTTACATTGTTGGCATAGAGAAACTCACCCTGACCAGGATTGCCTGCCTTCCAGGCGCCATTGGCTACTTCAGCCATGGGTTTCCCTGCTTCTATACCAAAACTGAAGCAGGCACTGAGCACACCCGATATGATCGCCACCACGAGCCCCAGTCCGATCTTGAACTCCTGGTTGGCCGTGCCCTGCGTATTACCGGCCAGGTCTTTATCTTTCATGGCGCCGGCTTTGCCACAGATGATGATACCGATCACGCAGATGAGCAGACCGAGCAACACAAACTGCCCCCAGCGTTCAGACACCAGCATAGAAATGGTATCCTTGCCGGCAGCCGGGAAAAAGTCGTAATAGATAGAAGGCACCAGCGATCCAAACACCGAGCACAAGCCCAGGATGATGGAGCTACCCAGCGATACGCCGAGATAACGTACACCCAGCCCATACGTCAAACCGCCAATACCCCACAGCACACCCATGATATAGGTCCACTTGAGTACGGAGAATTCTGCCGTGTTGATGATGGTGCCAAAATCGGGGATGGTGAGCCAGGCTGCCAGTGGAGGAACGATTAGCCAGGAAAAGAGACCACCGATGATCCAGTAGCTCTCCCAGGCCCAGCCTTTTACTTTTTTGTACGGTATGTAAAAACTTCCTGATGCGAACCCACCGATGAAGTGAAATATAACGCCTAAAATAGATCCCATGAGTTTAGTATTTTTTCAATATGGCCTGGCAAGTAAGTAACTATAGGTGGTTAAAAGTATACGGATTCGGCTAGTCGGCCATCATGTACCATCATGGTGGTCAAAAGCCCATAAAAGGCTTTGCAGGAAGGGTATACGCAGACTTCAAGACTGTTTTACAGACCCGCCGCAACAGGCAATTTATAGCATAGTTGCTTCACCTTGCAATCGTTGCCGTAGATAGCCTTATCCAGGCTGCGCATTTTTTTGTAGGTTTGGTCCTTCATGCGTTTTTAACGAATGTTGCTGTGATGAAAAAACCTCCGATCTATCAACACCTGTACATCGACTATCATTCTGCTACCCCCAAGTACCTGCAGTTGGCCAATTCCATCGTAAAAGCCATCGCCGATGGCAAGATCGCGAAAGATGAGATACTTCCCTCGATCAACGAACTGAGTTTCGAATTCGAGATATCCCGCGATACGGCAGAGAAAGGCTACAAGCACCTGAAGAAGATCGGCGTTCTTGGCTCGGTGCCCGGCAAAGGGTTCTTCGTGAAGACGACAGAGGTCAACCACCAGCTCAAGGTCTTCCTGCTCTTCAACAAACTCAGCCCGCACAAGAAGATCGTATATGATGCTTTCGTTGCCGCCCTCGGCGAAATGGCGAGCATCGACTTCTATATATATAATAACGACTTCGCCTTTTTCAAAAAGCTACTGGAGAACAAGAAGGATGACTATACCCACTATGTCATCATCCCACATTTTATGGAAGGGGGAGAGAATGCCCACGAGATCATCAACATCATCGATAAAAGCAAACTCATCCTGCTCGATAAACTGGTGGCCGGTGTAAACGGAGAATACGGCGCGGTGTACGAGAACTTCGAAAAGGACCTTTACCAGGCGCTGGAGCAGGCCGTGCCGCAACTGAGCAAATACGAGACCCTCAAGATTATCTTCCCCGAATACACATACTTCCCCCAGGAGATCCTGAAAGGATTCTACCGATTCTGCAATCAGTACGCCTTCAACTATAAGGTCGTACACAATATAGAAGACGAGCCGATCCAGGAAGGCGAATGCTTCATCAACCTCATGGAGAATGACCTGGTGACCCTCATCGAGCGCATCCTCGCCTCTAAATTGAAAGTAGGCAAACAGGTAGGGGTGATCTCGTACAACGAGACCCCGCTCAAAAAGATCATCCTGAATGGCATCACCACCATTTCAAGCGATTTTCAGATGATGGGAGAAAAAGCAGCCCAGTTGATCCTGGAGCGCTCGACGGAACATGTAGCGATTCCGTTCTACCTGACCTTACGGGCATCCCTGTAGCCAGCAACAACCAGCCAGTACTTACACCAGCAGCAGGTCGGTCTTTTTGCGGTGCATGGGCACTTCATCGAAATGCTCCATAATAAGTGCCGCAGCCCCCAGCCGTTCGGCATTGAAGCCAAGCGGAGAGATCATCAGTTCTATATGTTCGGCTATCTTGGGAATACAATGCTCATTGATGGCCTGCTGCACCGGCGCCAGCCACAGACGGCCCGCCAGGGAGCCTCTGCCACTCAGTACAATGAGTCCCGGATTGAGGATGTGTACGAGGATCGCGATACCGCGGCCAATATGGTAAGCCGCATCCGACACCAATTCGATGGCGTATTTGTCACCATTCACCGCAGCCTCCATAATAGTGCGGCTGGTCTCTTCGAGATGTGCTGTATCCAGCCCTTTCATCGCACTGGTACGGCCCTGCTGAAGCCCCAGGATCGCCTTTTCTGCGATCACCTGCAGAGAGGTCTCTGTTTCCAGGCACCCCGTTTTACCACAGTTGCAGATCTTGTTATTGGTGAATAAAGGTATATGACTGAATTCACCGGCAAACCCATTCTGGCCCCGGAACAGGTTTCCCTGCAATATCATACCCAAACCGATCCCCCAACCGATGTTGACCACCATCGCATTTTGCCGGTTACGGGCCACACCCAGTTTCCACTCGGCCAGGGCGATCAGACTGGAGTCATTATCGATCAGTACAGGTAACCCGGTCTCCGATTCAATGTAGTCGATGATATTACCACCATTGCCATTGAAAAAGGAATAGTTCACGCCCTTGCTGCCATCCACGAATCCCGGCATGCCGATGCCGATACCCGCAAATTTCTCCCGGGGCAAACCTGAATCAGCAATAAACTGGCTGAGGATCCTGCCCAATTCGCGTACCGCTCCCGGATCTGTCAGCAATGACAGCTCTACCCGCTTTGTTTTACCCACCAACTGATTGGCCATATCCAGTATGCAGATATGCGTAATGAACTGGTCCATGGCCACCGATATCACAAAGAATACGTCGGGACGTGCCGAATACACCTGTGGCCGGCGCCCCCCGGTCGAGTTGGCCAGGCCGGATTCTACGATCACCCCCTCCCCCAACAGATCGCTCAGGGCGCGGGCTGTATGCGGCAGGCTTTTATCCGTCAGCACGCTTAATTCAGCGCACGACAGCTTTCCATTGAAGTATAAATGCTTGAGGAGTGATTTTCGGTAAAGGGCCTGTTTCTCGGACACTTATTAAAATTTTAATAGAATGAAAGGTAAATACACAACATGGCAGGCAGGTTAGGAACGCAAGGTAGACAACTACCCTTATCACTTCCTAAAGCTTAGACGATTTAAAATGAATAATGTTTCACTCAATCAAAGCTTTATAAATGCCTGCCACCTTTTAAAGATTTCTAACCAGCAGCCTGTCTAGCCCCAACTTCTTAAACTTATCATCAAACTTCTACCACTTTTGGTAAAATTTTAACAATTCTTATCGAGTTCTTACTATTTTTTAAAAAGTATACATAACTTAATGTAAATTTTACAGAAGTCTTCCTGCAAACCAACACTAAATGCCCGACAAACAAACAACCAATAGGAAGCGGCTGATTAAGCACCTCTATTTCGAGGGGACATTGTCTTGCGCAGATCTGAGTTTGTTGATGAAGCGCAGTATCCCGATGACGTCACGCATGCTCAATGAGCTGATCGGGGAAGGCAGTGTGGTGGAAACAGGATTGGCCAGTTCGACGGGAGGCAGGCGCCCCCAGATGTATTCCCTGCGTGGCGATCTGCTGTACGTGGTTTCCGTGGCCATGGACCAACTGGTAACCCGCATCGCCATGATGGACATGCAGAACCGGTATGCCTTCGGCCCCGTGGAAGTACCACTTACTTTATCCAATAATCCGCATGGGCTGGAAGAGCTGCAGGCAGCCATCGACCATTTCATACAGGGCTCGGGCATTGCCCGGGAAAAGATAGCCGGCATCGGCATCGGCATGCCGGGGTTTGTAGATGTACGCAAGGGCATCAACCACTCCTTCTTATCGGCGCGGGAGGGCAATATCGTCAGCTTTCTGGAATCCAGGCTGGGTGTACCGGTATTGATCGACAACGACTCGAGCCTGATCGCATTGGCTGAATTGCGGTTGGGTGCAGCTCGCAAACACCAGAACGCGATGGTGATCAACATCAGTTGGGGTGTTGGGCTGGGGCTGGTGCTGAAAGGAGAGTTGTTCCGGGGCAACAATGGCTTTGCCGGCGAGTTTAGCCATATCCCCGTTTTTACCAACAACAAAATGTGCAGTTGCGGCAAAAGCGGTTGCCTGGAAACCGAAGCATCACTGTTGACGCTTACCGAAAAGGCCAGTAAAGGTTTGTCGCAGGGAAAGATCTCCATGCTGCAACAATTGGTATTGGAAGAGCAGGGCGCTGCCGTACAGGCGATCATCGATGCAGCCATCCGCGGCGACAAGTTTGCCGTAGGCCTCTTCGCCGAAGCGGGCTACAATATCGGCCGGGGCATTGCCATCCTGATCCATTTGCTCAATCCCGAACTGGTGGTGCTGAGTGGCCGAGGGGCCGCAGCCGGCAAGGTATGGCTGCCGCCTATACAGCAGGCCATCAATGAGCATTGCATTCCCAAAATTGCCGAGAACACAGAAGTAGTGCTCTCCAGGTTGTGCCTGGAGGCTGGCTTAACCGGAGCGGCTGCGCTGGTGATGGAGCACTATGAACGCAGCAGCCATGATCATCTGTATAAGCAACAGGAGAAAGTAGCCTAGTATATAACCAGCGCACCTCATCCTATACGCATTAATCCTGCCCGAAGTACCTAATTATCATTCCACAGTAACAATCATTATTAACATCCAAAACAACTACGATGAGAATGCAATTCAGCAAATCCATTGTATTGCTCTGCATGATCCTGGTGGGTACAGTATTGTATGCACAGGAGAAAAAGACCGTAACCGGTGTGGTGCAGGACAACAAAGGCGTTGCGCTCGCTAACGCAGCCATTAAAGAAAAAGGAACCAACAATGCTGTTCTAACCAATGAACGGGGATCATTCAGCATCCGCATCAGCCCCAACGCTATCCTCGAGGTCAGTTATGTGGGCTATGCCGGTACCGAGATCGCCACCGGCAGCGGTGACCGGTACACTATAACCCTGCAGGAAAAGCAGGGTGAGATGCAGGAAGTGATCGTCACCTCCTTCGGCATCAGCAAACAACAAAAATCAGTAGGGTACGCAGTCAACACCATAAAGGCGGAAGACCTCACCAGGGCAGGCACCCCCAACTTTGCCACTGCGCTTTACGGTAAGGCGCCCGGGGTGAGGATCGCTACCACACCTGGTGGAGCTACCAGCGCCGTCAATATCCAGATACGGGGCATCAACTCCATCAACGGCAGAAGCCAGCCGCTCATCGTACTCGACGGTATCCCCATCCGCGATGGAGAGGTCAACAACGGCAACTACTGGGGTGACCAGCGCCTGCGTGGCAATGGCCTGCTCGACATCAACCCCGAAGACATAGAATCCGTCACCATCCTGAAAGGCGCTTCTGCCGCTGCTCTCTATGGCTCAGAAGCGATCAACGGCGTGGTACTGATCAACACCAAAAGTGGTAAAGGCAAAAAAGGATTTACCGTAGATATCGCTGCCAACTATGCGCATGATGAAGTGGCTTACCTGCCCCGCTACCAGAATGTACGCGGCCCCGGCGCCCCTTTGCATGTCAGCAATGGCGGACAGGATGCAGAAGGTTTTGTATACCAGGATCTCAATGGTGATGGCACCAAGGAGACCAGGGGCGTTGGTGGTTTCACCATCAACTTCGGCCCCCGTTTCGACGGTAAGCCAACCGTAGGCTGGGATGGCATTGTACGCCCCTACGAAGCACAAAAAGATAACTACAAGGGACTGTACCAGTCGGCCAATAACTCCAGCGTGAACGTATCGATGTCTCAATCATCAGACAATTCCACGATCAGGTTATCGCTCACCCGCCAGGACAATGAAGGCGTGAGCATCGGCGCCAAGAACGTCAAGAACATTGCCAACCTGAACACTTCTTTCCGTTTCAGCAAAGCAGTGTCTACCGATGTAATGGTCAACTACATCAACCAAACGACCACCAACCGGCCTTACGCGATCGACCGCATGATCAACAACTTCACCGGTATGATGGGCCGTTTCGAGAATGCAGACATGTACCTGGCCAAATACAAGACCAGCCGTGGCTATCGCTTCGTAACGGGCACCAACCAAAGTCTTACACCAGATGAAAACATCAAGTTGCCCGGCTTCAAAGCGGATATCGCCGATTATGTATGGCGCGTAAAGGAGTATGGCGAGAATGAACAAAGCAACCGGGTCATCGGAAGCATCACGACCAACTGGCAGATCCTCAAAAGCCTGAAGCTGCGCGGAAGACTGGCTACCGACTTCACGTCGGAAAAAGCCGATAGCCGCAACGCAACCGAGGTGCCCCTTATTTTTGGCAACTCCGGTTACTTCGGACTGAGGAACCTGGTCAATACCATGATCTATGGCGACGTACTGTTGACCTATACAAAGAACATTACGCCCGATATTGAACTGAATGTGATGGGTGGTTATACCGCTACCGACAGCAGGCTCAATGCCGTACAAAGAGAAACCAATGGCGGCCTCAGCGTAGAGAACTGGTACGATATCAAATCATCCGTCAACACGCCCGGTGCTTCCGACTCCTGGAACTACCGCTACAAAACAGTGCGCGATGCCCTCATCGGCACCATCAACGCCAACTACAAGAGCTACCTGTTCCTGGAAGGTACTTTCCGTCGCGAAAGGATCTCTACCATGCACCCCGACCGGAATGCCAACAACTATGCATCCGTCAATTCAGGGTTCGTGTTTTCAGAAGCATTTAAAATGCCCCTTTCCAGCACATTGGGATCCTAAGCTTAGAATTCCACGTGGACAAGTTGTCGCG
>JADMIO010603853.1_pt1 | contig 101300 bp, 82 predicted proteins | sample 8958161 | NCBI WGS metagenome assembly JADMIO01 (sample SAMN16585339, study PRJNA669376) | soil metagenome | isolation source: Crop rotation soil | place: USA: Cullars Rotation, Alabama | collected 2011 | reverse complement strand
GACAACTTGTCCACGTGGAATTCTAAGCTTAGGATCCCAATGTGCTGGAAAGGGTTTCGACAGGGGCATAGGTTTGGTCATATTGTTTACTTCGCTTGCCGGGCTGCGCGAATTCATAACCTGGCTTATTGAAAAGCCCGCACCCTCCAGGCAGTTCAGGGTGATGGTAATAAATAATGTAGTTCCTCTTTTGTTCCTGTATTTTCTGATACTGTATTTCATCAACCCTGTACATGAGCGTTTCATGGATTATATGGCCTGGTTTACGCCCGCACTGGCCTTATATATATATGAAAGCTTCTGGCTTTTTCCAGCCAGCGAAAAAGCAGGCTTCTGGCATACGTCTGTGCGCCTCCGGTTGCTGCTTGCCTGTGTTGTGGGTGGTGTGTTTTCGGCCGTTTTTTTCTCAGGCGAGAAAAAAGTAGTTGAATTTTCAGGCTACTTCTTAATACTGCTGCTGGTGGTTACGCCGCTTACCTGGCTGATTTACCAGCAACGGAGGGATAAGATTTTGCAACTGAAAGGAATGGAGGCGGCATTGGCCAAATCGGACAGCGATTTGCAGTTCCTGCGCTCGCAGATCAACCCGCACTTCCTGTTCAATGCGCTCAATACATTATATGGAACGGCTATTAAAGAAAACTCTGAACAAACTGCGGAAGGCATCCAGCGGCTGGGCGATATGATGCGGTTTATGCTGCACGAGAACAACCTCGATTTCATCCATATGAACAAAGAGATCGAGTATCTGAAAAATTATATTGCCCTGCAAAAATTGCGTATCCCCTTATCGGCAGACATCCGTATAGAACATAATATTGACGAGGTAACCTGTGACCGTACCATTGCGCCGATGCTGCTGATACCTTTTGTTGAAAATGCCTTCAAGCACGGCATCAGTTTCAAGGAAAAATCGTGGATAGATATAAAACTTGAATGCAAGGAAAATTTTCTTTGCTTTGAAGTACGCAACAGCATGCACCAGGGGCTGCCCGGGGATACGGAAAAAGATAAGTCGGGGATCGGGTTAAAAAATGTGGCGGACCGTTTGCGACTGTTGTACTCAGATAAGTACGAACTGGCTGTGAATGAAAACGGAAATGAATTTATTGCAAAGCTGGTGATAACATAAAAGGGTAACGATGCTGCAGGCAATTGTAATAGATGATGAACCACTGGCGCTGGAAGTCATAAAAGGCTTAACAGAGAAGGTGACATTTGTAGAAGTGAAGGGATATTTCACCAATTCATTCGAGGCAATGACATATATGCAGACCAACAGGGTGGACCTGCTGCTGCTGGATATAAAAATGCCCGATATTTCCGGCATCGAGTTGCTGAGGTCGTTACCTGATCCACCCATGGTCATATTCACTACAGCTTACAGTGAACATGCCCTGGAAGGATTTGAACTGAATGCGATCGATTACCTGTTAAAACCCTTTTCGCTGACGCGGTTCTTAAAGGCCTGCAACAAGGCTTATGAATATTATGAACTGAAAAAAAATAAAAACAGCTCTCCTGCGGGTCTGTCTTATATTTTTATAAAAAGTGGTTATGAACAGGTGCGTGTCGAGCTGGATGATATACGATATGCAGAAGCCAGCGGCAATTATGTAGTATTTGTATTGGAGAAACAAAAAATTGCCTCGCGGCTTACGATGAGTGAAACGGAGGCGCTGTTGCCCGGCAAATTATTCACCAGGGTCCACCGCTCTTATATTGTATCGAAAAAGCATATTCAGAAAGCAGATAAAAAAACGGTCTGGGTGCAACAAACAGAAATTCCTATAGGTCCCGCATATGCATCTGAAATAGAAAAAATAATCAGCTAAAAATTAATTAATGAAAAAGACAGTCTTGTTACTGTTAACCTTCGGGTTAGCACAGGCAATGTTTTGCCAGGAAAACATCTCGCGCAAACTCGATGAACTGATGAGCGCCTATAATAAGGTGAATAAATTCAACGGATCAGTATTGATAGCACGGAAAGGTAAAATTTTACTTGAAAAAGGATATGGAATAAAAAATGCGCAGTTCAATACACTAAATGATGCAAACGGCATATTCCAGATATATTCCATCACCAAACCTTTTACTTCAACTGTCATTTTGCAACTGGTAGAACAGGGGAAATTGTCTTTAACGGATAAGCTCAGCAAATTTTACCCGGCATTTCCCAAATCAGATAGTATTACTATTGAACATTTGCTTTCACATACTTCCGGCATATATGACTACACCCGCGGCTACGAGGTGCGCAACTTTACAGAAGCCTCTTTCATAGAATTCATATCCGGAAAGCCGCTTGATTTTTCTCCCGGCGCCGGTTGGGCCTATAGTAACTCGGGCTATTGGCTGCTTGGTTTTATCATTGAAAAAACTACAGGGATGGAATATGAGGAAGCGGTTCAGAAATTTATTTTCAGGCCATTGCATATGGACCATAGCGGCTTTGATTTTAAAAACCTGTCGGATAAAAACAAAACTACCGGCTATTCCATCTTCACCGGTGTAAGAAAAAAAGAATCTATTGTATATGATGCGCCCGGGCCATTTGCTGCGGGCGCCATATACTCGACTGTTGAAGATCTTTATAAATTTCACAACGCCCTGCAACAATACACGATCATTAAAGAATCGGGTTTAAAAAAGGCGTACTCGCCCGTTAAAAATAATTATGGATATGGCTGGATCATCGGTTCTTTAGAAGAGAAGCAAGTGGTTTCACATAGTGGGGGAGCGGCGGGTTACAGAAGCAATTTGCTAAGGATACCGGAAGAAGATATCTGTATCGTGCTGTTGAATAATAATGAAAATGCAATGGTGGAACTGATCACAAAAAACCTGTTGAATATTTTGTTTGACAAACCATATAAAATTCCTGCAGAGATAAAACTCAGTACAACTGTGCTGCAACAGTTCGCCGGGACTTTTGCTGTAGAGCCCAAATTCAATATGTACTTTAGTGTACAGGATGGAAGGCTTACCGCACAGGCATCGATGCAACCCAAAACTGTTGTATTGGCTGAAAAGGAAAATTATTTCTATGCAGAAGAAGCAAATGGTTTCCTCGAATTCCTGAGGGATAGTACCGGAAATTATAATGAACTGGTCATTCACCAGGGCGGCCAGCAATTAAAGGGCAAAAGAGTGCATGCAACCTGGGGACTAACCGGCACCGCCACATCCAAAGGCTGGGATGAGGCCATCCCCGACATCCAACTGCAGGAAGACACAGTTAAAAAAGGACTGTGGGTAATTAAAAATATCAATTTAAAATCCGGTGAATTTGTATTTCGTCTCAATAACGACTGGGGATATCATTATGGCGATAATGGCAGCGATAAAGCATTGGATATGTATGGTAAGGATATTGCGGTAGAGGCGGGGATATATGATATTATCCTTGACCTTACTGATACCCTGGCGCCTATATATTCTATCGTGCAAAAATCGTGACGCATCAAAAGTTTACCACCAGCACCGGTATATTCAGTTCATGTCTTACGGAGTTGATCGTTTCGCCATATATCCAGTCCTTCATGCCCGTATGACGATGACCGCCAATGACCAGCATATCGGCATTTGTTTCTTTTACGAGGCGGACAATTTCCCGCGCGCGGTCGCGGAAACCGAGATGCGCAGTGGCGGAATAACCGCGGTCTTTTAATTGTTGCACATAACTTTCAAGGCGTTCCTTGTCGGAAAGCGTTTCAAAGTCATCGCTTTCTTGTCCTAATAACCGGGCCGATGCGCTTTCAACAACATGTATCAAAACATAGGTGCTGCCTTCTTTTCCCTGGCCGATGGCATGCGATAAAAGGGTGGCATCATGCTGCCCGAAATCGAGGGCAACGGCAATTTTTTTATGCTCGGGCACCACAAGCGATGATAAGCCTTCTTCGCCATGATGCATTAGTATGGAAGCGCGCTTTTTTTGTTTGGCGAAAAATGGAAAGAACGTGATATATGCAAGCAATACGACAAAACCAGCACTCGCAACCGGGATAAGAATTTTCCAGAAAATATTGCCCGGGCCATCATATACTCCTGCTGCCTGTCCTACCAGCATGCGCAGGTTCAGGTATACTAAAATGGCGGTAACTATCCAGGAAAATACCTGCGTCAAAGGTTTGATGGCAAATTCGCCCATGGTTTTTTTATCGCTTACAAAATGAATAAGCGGGATCACGGCAAAACCTAATTGCATGCTGAGAATGACCTGGCTTAATACCAGCAGGCTGTCCACTTCGTTTTCACCGGCAATAGCAATTACTAATATGGCGGGAATGATCGCTAACAACCGGGTCAGCAGCCGGCGCATCAGCGGGTTGATGCGCAGTCGCAGGTATCCTTCCATTACAATTTGTCCGGCCAGGGTGCCGGTGATGGTAGAACTTTGTCCTGCCGCAATCAATGCTACTGCAAATAATATAGGAGCAACAGAAGAACCCAGCAACCCTTTCAGCAACTGGTGCGCTTCTTTTATTTCCGCAACGCCGGTATTGCCCGTTTTGAAAAAGGTAGTGGCTGCCAGCACCAATATGGCGGAGTTCACCAGGAATGCAGCATTCAAGGCAATGGCAGAATCCACAAAATTCCATTTCAGGGCCTGCTTGATGCCTGCGGTTGTAGTGCCGATCTTTCGTGTTTGCACCAATGCCGAATGTAAATAAAGATTATGCGGCATTACAGTAGCTCCGATAATGCCAATAGCTATATATAATGCCGCATTCGATGGGATAGAGGGAATAAAACCAGTGGCAATTTCTGCGGCCGACGGTTTTGCCATAATGATCTGCACCAAAAAAGAAATGCCGATCACCGCGACAAGCCCGATGATGAACGCTTCCATTTTTCGAATGCCCAGTCTTTGCAGGAAAAGTAAAATAAATGTATCTAATACCGTAATGGCAACGCCCCATATCAACGGTAGTCCTGTAAGCAGGTTGATGCCGATGGCCATACCTAACACTTCAGCCAGGTCGGTGGCGGCAATAGCTATTTCGGCCAGTACGTACAATAATAAATTTACTCCGCGCGGATAAGCTTCCCTGTTGGCCTGCGCTAAGTCGCGGCGGCGCACAATGCCGAGGCGCGCAGAAAGACTTTGCAATAGCAGGGCCATCAGGTTGCTCATCAGCAACACCCATATGAGCTTATAACCAAACTGGCTGCCGCCCTGCAGGTCGGTGGCCCAGTTGCCCGGGTCCATATAGCCCACGCTCACCAGGTAGGCCGGACCAAAAAAAGCGAAGACCTTTTTCCAGCGCGATTTCTTCTGGTTGATATCTACCGTTTCATGCACCTCGCTCAGTGAGGCCTCTGTGTTGACTCTATTCATCATACTTGACAAAAACATTTTTCGCTACGTGTTCACTGATCGTTACCGTATGCTGGTTTTTTATTTTTACTTCTATTGAATTGTCGAACGCGAATTTCTTTTTTACTTCCAGCTTTGTGCCCAGGCTGATGTTTTTATGGCCGAGCAATTCGAGCATTTCCGGACTCTGATCGCCGATGCTGCTGACCTCGGCAATTTTGTTCAATGGCAGGTTCAGCAGGTCTACCTGGCGGGCAAGCACCCATTTACCCTGGCTGTCGGGGATGGGATCGCCATGGGGATCGGTTTTGGGGAAACCTAAAAATTCATCTAGGCGGTCTATCAGCGATTTGCTGCTGATATGTTCGAGCTCTTCTGCAATTTCATGCACCTCATCCCAGCCGAACCGCAATTTCTCAACGAGGAAATATTCCCACAACCGGTGCTTCCGGATAATTTGCAGCGCCACTTTGCGGCCATCGTTGCTGAGTTTGAACCCCTTGTATTTTTCATACAACAACAGCTTCTGCGCTTTCAGCTTCTTCAGCATGTCTGTCACAGAGGCAGGCCGCGTCTGCAATTCATTGGCAACATCGTTGGTGGTGACCGTGCCATGCGTTTCCTGTAAGTGGAAAATGGCCTTGAGGTAGTTTTCCTTACTGCTTGAATATTTTGCAGGCATAACAATTGCGGTTTACAGTCACGGGGACCAGATCCAGTTTTTCGGGTGTCTAAAATAAAATTTAGACAAATCTAAAAAATAATTACAGAAAAGCAAAATTCTTTTCTGTGGATGATGGTGAATCCCTATTTTAGAGTCTTGACACTTAAAGGTTTTATGAAGAAATACATACTGATGCTACCCATTCTGTTGCTATTGGTTTTTTGCAAAGGCAAGAAGACCTCGCTGCAGGATGAGGACGAGATAGAGGTGGCTGATTTTATCGAATTCTTCCCCGAAATAAAATTGCCCTTCCGCGTTGCCGATACCAGCCTGCTGAAAAAGGAAACCGATACCAGCCTCCAGATCAGCAATAAAATATTCACCCAGTTTATACCGGACAGTATTATTCAAAAAGATTTCGGCAAAAATGCAAAGCCTGCCTTTATCGCCCTGGGCAGGGTGACGGAAAAAGGCAAGGAGACTTATCTTTTTGCAAAAGCGGTTGCCGGCAGTAAGCGGATAGCCTACCTGGCCACTTTCAGCCGCAAGGACGAATTTCTGCGGGCCATGCCGCTGGTGCGCACCGGTTTTACCCGGTATACTTCTTCGTATGGTACGCTGGACAATAAATTCCAGATAACGACTTACCACGAAAATCGCGGCACAGAACTGAACTATAAGAAGAATGTTTATTTCTACAACCGCGAAACGAACGACTTTACGCTTATATATACCGAGCCCAACGAGGAAATGATCGAGAACGTGATCAACCCGATAGATACCTTGTCGAAGAAACATAAATATGCCGGCGACTATGTAAAAGACAAACGCAATTTTGTAAGTATCCGCGACGGCGCCAGGGCTGGCGAGATCATGCTCTTTATTCATTTTGAAAAAGACAAGGGCGCCTGCAACGGCGAGTTGAAAGGGCCGGCGCGCTGGATCAACAGCACAACGGCGCAGTATTACCAGAATGGCAATCCCTGCACCATCGAATTGTCTTTTACCGCTACCCGCGTGCGACTAAAAGAAACAGGAGGCTGCGGTACCTACCGCGATATCAAATGTTTCTTCGATGGTACCTACAATAAAAAGAAAGAAAGTAAATAAAATTGCAGATTAAACGCAGATTAATGGATTACGCAGATGTCATCATCTGCGTAATCTGTGCAATCCTTCAAAATTTGCGATGCAATCAAATTCAATATTTACCGTTATATTGCGTCACAATTCGTGTAGCAATTACACAATAGAAACCTTTAGCAATCGCGTATGAATTTTACGAAGTTTAAAGTACCCTACACACTGGACCAGAAGTATTCGAAACGCATCGCCTATTTTTCGATGGAGTTTGCCATTCACCAGCCGTTGAAGATCTATAGCGGCGGCCTCGGATTTTTGTCTGGCTCGCACCTGCGCAGCGCTTATGAGCTGCGTCAAAGTATGGTAGGCATCGGCATATTGTGGAAATATGGTTATTACGACCAGGCCCGTAACCAGGACAGCACCCTGCAGGTGACCTGGATGGAAAAAGCCTATAGCTTTTTACAGGACACCGGCCTGAAATTCCAGGTCACTATTCATGATCATCTCGTGTGGGTAAAAGTATATTACCTCGATCCCGAAATATTTAAAACAGCCCCGCTCTTTTTATTAAGCACCGATCTTCCTGAAAACGATTATGTGTCCCAAACCATCACGCATCGTTTGTACGATGCCAACGTGGCAACAAAAGTGGCGCAATTTATTTTGCTGGGAGTAGGAGGGGCCAAGCTGCTGGATGAATTAGGTTATGATCCCGAATTATATCACCTGAATGAAGCGCACGCCGTTTCATCGGTGTTTTATCTCTATAAAAAATTCGGCAAAAAAGAAGAGGTCACCAAACGCCTCGTGTTCACCACGCATACGCCCGAGGAAGCCGGTAATGAAAAACATGATATCCATCTCTGTCATAAGATGAGCTATTTCTGCGGGCTTAGTCTCGACGAAGTACGCAAGCTCACGGGCATTACCGACGACCAGTTCAATCACTCGCTGGTGGCCTTGCGTTTTGCGAAGCTGGCCAATGGCGTTTCCAAACTGCATGGAGAGGTATCGCGCGCCATGTGGGGAAAATATGAAGGCGTTTGCCCGATCATATCTATCACCAATGCGCAGAACTGGCGCTACTGGGCGGATAAGCAATTATACCGCGCCTCCGAAGAAAGCAATGACAACTGGTGGGATGACCGCAAAAAATATCTGAAAAGAAGGGCCTTCGAAATCGTTGCCGACCAAACAGGAAAATTATTCGATCCGAATGTATTCACCATCGTTTGGGCGCGTCGTTTTGCCGGTTATAAACGTTCAGAACTAATTACCCGCGACAAAGCGCGCTTTGAAAAAATGATGGCGGATAAAAAATATCCCGTACAGATCATCTGGGCGGGCAAGCCATATCCCATGGATTACCCGGCTATCAATGAATTCAACAACCTCGTGCATTTAAGTCGTAATTACAGCAATATTGCCGTTTTGATCGGATATGAATTAGGTCTTTCCAAACGACTGAAACAAGCCGCCGATCTCTGGCTCAATAATCCCCGCGTTCCCCGCGAGGCGTCCGGCACCAGCGGCATGACCGCCGCCATGAATGGCGCCGTCAATTTCTCTACCGATGATGGCTGGATTCCAGAATTCGTGGACCACGGTCATAATGGTTTTGTGGTTCCCAAAGCAGACTATGCAAAAATGAACACGCAGGACCAGGACCAGTACGATCTCAACAAGATGTATGAACTGCTTGAAAAAGATGTGCTGCCCATGTACTACGAGAACTACGAAACCTGGCGCCAGATTGCCAAAAACGGCATGCGTGATGTAAGGTTCCAGTTCGATTCGGGTAGGATGGCGCATGAGTATTATGATCTCCTTTACAAATAGGATTTTACTGGCAGTCATCTGCCTGCTTGCCGTGGGTTGTCATAAGCGCGTAATTAATTATTACGTACCATATGGCTTTGAAGGCAATGTGGCCATATTCCATAAAACATCGGCCAGTGAGCCGGGCGGTGAAATTATTAACTACGAATTTCCCGACTCGGGCATTTTGTATGTTCCTACTGCTTTACCCGAAGGAGATTTTATAATGAATTACTACCAGGAAAATGGCCGTAAAGGGTACGACACACTGCAGCAGGAATTTCCAGGCTTTAAGATCGATACTGCACGCCCCCGCATTTATTTTCACAGAACGCTTTCTTTCATGCGCGACAATGTAACGCCTTACCAGATATCGACCTTTTATGTGGGCAAAAAGAAAACAAAAGATATAAACGATGAACGCATTGACTTTGAACGTAAACTGGAAAAAATGGTATTCTCCGACTAACTTCTTTATGTAAACTTCTTTTGACCGGCATCTACCTCTAAACTTTGTTATGAACCGCATGCTGATTGCCTTGCTATTGACTGCATTGTCAACTACCTTATGGGCAAACGACGAAAAAAAGATAGTACCATCTTCACTTAAATCCGCAATGGTATACCGCTCGGGCGCCGAGCTGATGCATACAGCCAAAATTGTACTGGAGCAGGGAAATAATGAGCTCGTCATCGAAGGGCTCAGCAGCAAGATAGATATGAACAGCCTGCAGATTGGCAGTAATGGTACGCTGACCATTATGTCGATGGAATTTTCTACCGATTTTTTGCGGCCCGTAGTCAAATCACCCACTGTAAAAAGACTGGAAGATTCGCTGGAAGTATTAGACAATGAGATCACGCGTATTCAAACATTGATCAAGACCAACCAGGAATTGCTCGAACTGTTGAAGTCGAATAAAAATATAGGCGGCACACAAACCGGACTGAGTGTGACTGAGCTTACAAAAATGGTTGAATATTATAAAGCAAAAACGCTCGAGCTGAACCAGGAAATTGCCGGTTTTACAGTAAAGGAAGCCAAAGCCATTGCCCAGCATTCAAAGGTGACGAAACAGATTGCCGAGGAAGAAAAGAAAAATATGAAAACCAGCGGTAAGCTGGTATTGCAGGTGTTCAGTCCAGTTAGCGGACCGGTCGATCTCACTGTTTCATATCTTACTCCCAATGCTTATTGGGTGCCTGCATATGATTTGCGCGTGGATAATATTGCAAAGCCATTGCAACTTTCATATAAGGCAAAGCTGGTACAAACTTCAGGAATCGACTGGGAGCAGGTGAAATTGTCTTTGTCCACATCTGTGCCAGCTCAGCGCAATAATGCGCCTGAACCGCGTACCTGGTTCCTCGGATTCGTAATACCTGCATACAGAGACTACTATAAAGATAAATCCGCGAATGCGCCGGTTTCAAACGGCTTTTCGGAGGTCCTGGCTGGCAAGGTTGCCGGCGTTCAGGTAAGAGGAAGCCGAACAATATCAGACGCAGATTATGCAGAACCATTGTATGTTGTAGATGGAAAAGTTATATCGTCAAGAGAATTTGCCAAAATCGATAAGAACGCCATCAAAAATACCACCGTGCTGAAGGAGGCGGAGGCCACTGCCATTTATGGCGCCCGCGCAAACAATGGCGCCATAGTAGTTTCGCTAAAAAGCGATTTAGGCGATTATGTAAATGTCAGGGACAATCAACTGAACGTCGTTTTCGAGATCGATCTTCCTTATGATGTGCCTTCGAATGGCAAGGAACAAAACGTGGTACTGAAAGATTTTAAAATGCCCGCCAGCTTCAATTATTTCACCGCACCGAATATTGAAAAAGACGCCTACCTCTTAGGCGAATTGCCCGATTGGGAATCGCTGAACCTGCTGCCCGGCGAAGCGAATATCATTTTTGAAGGAACATATACGGGGAGAACGCATATCGATCCTTCTTCCACCGACGACACACTGCATCTGACGCTCGGAAAAGATAAACGCGTAGTAGTGACGCGCGAAACTTTGAAGGACTTCAGCAGTGTAAAATTTTTAGGCAGCAATAAAAAGCAAACGCTTACTTATGAGATCACGGTAAAAAATAATAAGAAAGAAAAAATTCAGATGGTGTTGAAAGACCAGTATCCCATCAGTATGAATAAAGATATAGAAGTTGAATTGTTGCAATCCGATGGCGCCATCGTAGACCAGGAAACAGGGCTCTTAACCTGGAAGCCCGAACTGGCGCCGGGAGAAGTAAAAAAATACAGGGTGAGCTATAGTGTGAAGTACCCGAAGGATAAGAAGGTGAATTTGAACTAAAATAACAAAATCCAAATAACAAGAACCAAATAAATCCCAATTTGCAATTTGAAAATTGGGATTTATTTGGTTCTTGTTATTTCCGATTTGCGATTTCCTATTTAACTATTTCCAACAATTCAACATCAAAAATCAGCGTCGATCCCGGCGGAATGGTACCGCGATCATTATCGCCATAACCCAGGTCGGAAGGAATGAACAGTCTCCACTTGCTGCCCACGGGCATCAGTTGCAGGGCTTCTGTCCAGCCGCGGATAACCTGGCCAACACCAAAGGTGGCGGGCTGATTATTGTTATAAGAACTTTCAAACACATTGCCATCGATAAAGGAGCCGCTGTAATGGCATTTCACATTATCTGAAAAAGTAGGCTTGGGGCCTGTACCTTCCTGCAGCACCATGTATTGCAGTCCGCTGGGAAGGGTAACCACGCCGGGCTTCTTTTTATTTTCCGCCAGGAAAGCTAATCCGGCCTTTTTATTGCCGGCCGACTTTTCACTGCGGGCAGACTGCATAAAATTCACGATGCAATTATTGGTCTGCTCTTCATTCAGCATGGGCTTGTTATTCTTTACATCGCTCAGCGCCTTCAGCACCAGTTGTGTATTGATATTGCTGACGCCTTGCGCCTTATAAAAATTCGCGATGCTCAGCCCGATGGCGTAGCTGAAGGAGTCCACGGAATTTTTCATTGCGGGTGCGGATGCAGATGCGGTTGTCACCGGTTTTTTTGTGGTGACGGGTTTTTTAGTGGTCTGCGCCAGTAGCCCGGTAACGGGGAGGCATACAGCCGCTATAAGAAATAGTTTCTTCATGAATAATTAGTGTTAAACCGCAAAGCTAAGAGAAAAAGAGAAAAAGAGGATAAAGGACTATTTTATAACACCTTCCTCTCTTTTATCCTCTTTTACTCCTTTAATCTCTTAGTCGCATCGGCCAGGCTGTTCCAGGCTGCCGGCTCATTCGGGAACAAAAGTGTGTTCAGCCTGAATATCAGCATCGCTTTTTCCATATCCTTTAAGCCCAACTGAACGTACCCATATGCCTGCAGTTCGGCCCTGTTTTGAACCAGCGGGCGCAATAGTTCAGCTAATTGCTGCATGTTGATCTCCATAGCGCCGACAGAAGACTGCTGGAAGCGCGCGGCCAGTACGGGCACGGCTTTATATTTCGGTGTATAACCTTCGTCTTTTAAAATGGCCAGCAGGTCTTTTTCCCAGCTTACCACCGGCGATTCTACGACGCGGCCAATCTCCGTTTGTTTATCATAGATCAGCATATCGGGCACGCGATGTATCTGCAGTCCTCTTTCTTCGTGTGTGGGCGATTGTTTATAAGCGGAATCATGATAGTCTACATTCACCAGTTCGATTTGTGAAGCAGGAATGCCGCAATAGTCGAGCAGCTTGTACATGCGCGGCACTTCGCGACGGCTGTCGCCGCACCACGTGCCCATAAAAATCTGGATGCGTTTTCCCCTGAGTAATGACTTCAGCTCTTTGGCGCTGGCGCTGTCGATCACATAATCATTATATCCGCTGTTGAACCAGCTATCGAAGGGCGGCTGCTGCAATCGCTCGCGTGTGCTTTTACCCAATAATAAAAGGTTGCCGTTCCTGTCTTTTACTTCATAGTTGTAGTTCGTTTGTGCAAAGCTGTTAGCATATATAAATGCCATAATGAATGAAATATATATTGATTTCATGACAAATCATTTTGTAGTTGTATGTAAATAAATAATTGCATTGCCATATGCCGGCAATACATCAACAATAAATAAGGGGAGAGAATGATTAGACCCGCGGGGGCTGAAAGATATTTTTAGTATGGTCTTCCGGAATCAAGGTTTGATAAAGAGAGGAAGGAGTGTGAGACGCCGGTTGTTCTGCTGTTATTTTATTGAGCGAAAACTCCCAGGTATAACTTTCTTCGGTTTTTTCTTTCGCAATGGCGGTGGCCGCATTGGAAGGACGGTCTTTCTGATGCGTGTCCATCAGATACTTTTCGCACTCGCAATATGCCGCATTGCTTTCGGCCGATAAGCGGCATTTATAATAGCTGGCCAGCTTGCCATATTGAAGGGCAAGAAAACAAAACATACATATCGCCGCTATCGGTTTACTCATTCAAAATGCACGATTACTCATGAAACCAAAGGTTACAGTTGACCTTTGAAAAAACATTAATACCAACTGAAAATTAGAAATAATTATGCGAACTCTATAATTTTAGGGTTCATCATTTCAGATAAATTATGGATGCATATGTACGGCCGATTGAAATTCGCTGGGCAGACCTCGATCCGAATTTTCATTTGCGCCACTCCGTTTATTACGATTATGGCGCTTATTGCCGCATATCATTTCTCGAAGAAAAAGGCCTGGGCACCGCCTTTATGGCCAAAAATCATTTCGGTCCCATACTTTTCCGCGAGGAATGTGTGTTCCGTAAAGAGATAAAATTAGGCGAAGCCATAACCATTGACCTGCAATTGCTAAAGGCAAGACAGGATATGAGCCGCTGGTCTTTTCAGCACAGATTTGTTAAAAAAGATGGGGTTTTGGCGGCCATTTTAACCGTGGACGGCGCCTGGATGGATGTTTTACAGCGTAAACTGACCGTGCCACCCGAAACGGCCAGGGATGTATTTGAGCATATGCCCCGGGCAGAGCAATTTGAGTGGATGACTTAACAACTTTTTACGATTTGCAACGTTATCTTAGCCGTATACATCTAATACCTATAATTATCCACTATGAAGAAATTACTGTTACCCCTGTTATTGTTAGTCTCCGTTATAAGCCAGACCCATGCCCAGGGTTTATTGAAAAAAGCCTCCGCGCTTTTGAATAAAGGCAAGGGCGGCTCTCTTAGCACTGAAGAAATTGTGGCTGGACTGAAAGAAGCCCTGTCGGTCGGCGCCAACAACAGCGCCAGTAAACTTTCTGCAGTAGACGGATTTTTTGCCAACGCAGCCATTAAAGTATTGATGCCTCCCGAGGCACAAAAAGTGGAAAAAGCATTGCGCGCTGCCGGTATGGGTAAACTAGTTGATGATGCCATTCTTTCGATGAACCGCGCGGCTGAAGATGCAGCCAAATCTGCGGCCCCCATTTTTCTCGACGCCATCAAGAATATGAGCTTCCAGGATGCCATGGGTATTTTGCGTGGAAGCGATACAGCAGCCACAGGTTATCTGCGCAGCAAAACCGTGCCTGCATTAACGGAAGCTTTCCGCCCCGTGATTGAAGGCGCCCTTGAAAAAACAAATGCAACGAAACACTGGAGAACAGTTTTCGATACTTACAATAAGCTCCCCACCACTTTCAACAAAGTAAATCCCGACCTGGCCGGTTATGTTACCGACAGAGGTTTGAGCGGTTTATTTCACCAGGTAGCTGATGAAGAAATGAAGATCCGCAAAGATCCTGCTGCCCGGGTTACCGACGTCCTCAAGAAAGTTTTTGGTAGTTAGACTTGAAAATTGAATATTGAATATTGATTGTTGAGTATTTCTTGCAAAAAAAACTCAACAATCAATATTCAATTTTCAAGTTTAGTGGATGCTCACCAAAACGCTCACGCTATACAAAAACGCCTACACCGGTCTTACGCCTTCTTCGTGGTGGCTATCGGTCATCATGCTCATCAACCGCAGCGGCACCATGGTGCTTCCATTTATGACCTTGTACATGCTGGAGCAAGGGTATACCATCGGCCAGGCAGGTATAGTGATGGGATTGTTCGGGCTGGGCGCAGTGGTGGGCGCCTATCTTGGCGGCAAGCTCACCGACCGCATCGGATATTACCGTGTTCAACTGATGACGCTCATTGGCGGCGGCATTTTTTTTATGGTGCTGGGACAAATGAATTCGTATCCCCTCATCTGCATTTTTTCTTTTGTGCTCAGTTTGGTGAATGAAGCCTTTCGACCTGCTAATTCCACGGCCATTGTTGCCTATAGCAAGCCCGAAAACCGCACGCGTTCCTATGCGCTCAATCGTCTTGCGGTCAACCTCGGGTGGGCAGTTGGCAATGCATTGGGAGGAATACTGGCGAGCATCAACTATGAATTATTATTTTGGGTAGATGGCGCCACCAATATCGCTGCTGCGCTGTTACTCTGGTATTTTTTGCGGCCCTCTCAACAAATTACAGAAACTGAAAAAAAGAAAGAACCTTTCGATCCCTCGCACTCGCCTTATCGCGACAAGGTTTTTTTATGGTTTGCTTTTCTCACCATGCTTTTTGCCTGCGGCTTTTTCCAGTTTTTAGGCAATACGAATGCCTATTATAAAGTCGATCTGCATTTCAGCGAAGCGTTTATCGGTTTCCTCGGCGCGCTGAATGGTATTATCATTGCGGTGGTGGAAATGGTGCTGGTGTATAAGCTGGAAGGTAAGCGCAACAATGTATATTATATCATTCGCGGCGTGGCATTGGTAGGACTGTCTTATATGCTGTTCAACCTGCTCGATATGAACCACGCTTTTGCCATAGTGGTGATAGTGGTATTGACAATGGGTGAAATATTTGCATTGCCTTTTATGAACACCTTCTGGATTACGCGCAGCGCCGATCACAACCGCGGGCAATATGCGGGCTTATATACCATTGCCTGGTCCATTGCACAAACCTTAGGTCCGCTGGCAGGCTCGCAGATTGCGGAGCGCGCGGGTTTTGAAACGCTGTGGTGGGCCACGGGCTCAATATGTTTTATAGTAGCAATTGCTTTTGGTATTATGCAGCGAATGATGAAACTTACGGCATCATAAATGGATGCTGCAAAATTCGATATGTTCCGCAACCGGCTCACCAAGGTGTACCGGCATACAGGCAAGCTGGCGCGGCGACAGGGTATAACCTGCTATCGGGTATACGACCACGACCTTCCTGAATTTCCCTTTTGCATAGAGATATACGAGGATAAAATTTATGTGGCCGAATACAAACGCAAATTCGAAATGGCAGAACAGGCGCATGAAGATTTTTTGGAAAAAAGCCTGGTCATCATTGGCGAAATACTGGAACTGCCCACCGATAATATTTATATCAAAGAAAGACAGCGTAAGCCGGGACGCCTCGGCCAATATCAAAAAATAAGCGAAGAGCAGGCAAATTTTATCGTGCAGGAAGCGGGACTGAAGTTTAAGGTAAATCTCTCTGACTATCTCGACACCGGTTTATTTCTCGATCATCGTATTACGCGTAGTATGGTGAAACAGGAAGCTGCCGGCATGCGTGTTCTCAATCTTTTCTGTTATACGGGTTCTTTTTCCGTATATGCTGCATCAGGCGGCGCAACCGCCGTTACTTCAGTCGATCTTTCCAAAACATATCTTCAATGGGCCGAAGAAAATATGCAGTTGAATAGTTTGAACGGAAATACTGTTCATGCCGATGTAAAACAATACCTGCAAACATTAAAGCCAGATTCTTTCGACCTGGTGATCATGGACCCGCCCACCTTCAGCAACAGCAAGCGCATGAAAGATTTCCTCGACATCCAGCGCGATCACGTGGAATTGCTGAACCAGGTATTGCAGGCCACAACGAATAACGGCGTCGTTTACTTCAGCACCAATTACACGAAATTTATTTTGGAGAAAGAAAAAATAGCGGCCCGCGAAATAAAAGATATTACAAGGGCAACAACACCCTTCGATTTTGAGGGCAAGTTATTCCGATGGTGTTATCGCCTTGTAAAATGATTATCTCACCTGTCCGCGCATGAGGCCCGGTCCGTGACGGCGGCTATGCACGTTCACGTACATGGGATCGGTGGTGACCATATGAAATAAGCTATCGAGCAGCGGTGCGCTCACCTTCAGTTGTCCGAAATCCGCTTCGCTGCTGCAAAGGAAAATCCGGATACCGCCATTGGCGCCCGCGCCGCCCCGATGTATATGAGAAGCAGTCAATGTATCGTTTGCTTCAAGATTGCTTACGGTCACCTTCGAGTATAATATTTTATCTTCTGTGAGCCGCAATATGGCATTGCCCGTAGCCGTGGTATGAATGGTATCGGGCACTTCATTATCTCCGCTGAGTGGAATATCCATGGCCAGTTCGATTTTTTTATCAAGCTGTCCGCGTACCAGTCCGCCGTTCACCTGCGCCGAATGCACATTGATATATACGGGCAAATTGAGCAAGGTATCCACCTGTCCCTGGCGAAGGTTTGTGATAACGCCGGTGGCGCCGCTGCCTACAAAACTGGGATGCAGATCGATCAGGATACTGCCATTGCCGGTGCCTGCATCGCCGAAATGTATATGTGCATTGGTGAGCACATCGCCGGGCTTCAGGTTATGGATATGAAAATTGTACGCCAGCGAATTGTTGGAAAGGAGTTCCAGGTTGGCATCGCCTTCTTCATCTCTTCCCGGTACGGCAGGCACTTCAAAGTTGGAGCGGATCTCCACCTCTTCCCAGCTCTTTATGGTAGCGGGACCAGGAATAGGGTCGTGTTCGCAGGATTGAAGAAACAGGATCAGGCCAGCCAGGTATAACACCGCGCGCATTTTCATTTGGTAATAAAGTTTTTTAATAGTCAAATGGGAAATTATATACTTATACGGCATATGGACTTGAAGGGTTGCCTTTAGCAAAAAAGCGAAGAGTTGATCTCTTCGCTCTTTACAAAAACGCCGACAATAAAAATGTTACCACTTTTATGGCAGGCCAAATATAGGGTTACCGGTCAAATAAGTTATTCAAGGTTATCCACCGGCCGGCGTATCGAGGGGGATATCTCTCTTCAGCATGTCATTTCGGTTAGCCATTTCCCAGGCCGTATAAAAGATCAGCTTCACTCTTTTTGCCTGCAATTCATAATTTATTTTATCCGGTGTATCGGTCGGACGGTGATAGTCGTTGTGCGTGCCATTGAAGTAGAAAATGATGGGCACTCCCTTGCGCGCAAAATTATAATGGTCGCTGCGATAATAAATACGTTCCTGGTCTTTTGGATCATTGTATTTATAGTCGAGCTCCATCCTGACATACTTCTTATTCGCCGCCTCGCTGATCACGCGCAGGTCGGAACTGAGTTTGTCATCGCCTACCACATATACATAATTAGTGCTGTCGCCCACTTTACGTTTAGGATCGATACGACCAACCATATCGATGTTGAGATCGACGGTAGTTTTATCCAATGGGAAAACAGGATGCTCGCTGTAATAATTCGAGCCCAGCAGTCCGCGTTCCTCGCCGGAAACAGTCATGAATACGATGGTGCGGCGGGGACCCTTGCCGGCGGCTTTTGCTTTGGCAAATGCTTCGGCCAGCTCCAGCACGCTTACTGTACCGGAACCATCATCATCGGCGCCATAATAAATCACTGAATCGCCGCGCTTGCCTTCATGATCGTAGTGTGCAGTGATAAAAACGTATTCGTCTTTTTTATCGGTGCCTTCTATCATGCCCAGGACATTGCTGCTATGAATGGTATTGGTGGCCTTGACAAAATTCAGCGCCACATTGGCCTTATATAATTTTGCCGTGGCCTGGTTATTCTTCAAAGCTTCTTTGGCAGCGGCATAATCGGCGCCCATAATGGCCTGGCCAATTTCTTCACTAATGCTGAATACATTCGGCGGGTTGGCCGTTCTGAAGGCATTGGTATATAAACCTCCGCGGGCAGTGCCCGGTCTGCGGGGAAAATTGGTTTGAACCTGCAGAATAGCCGCTGCGCCGTTTTTCATAGCGGCGTCGATGAGGCCGCTAACGCCACCGCGACCGCGCGCCGCCGGGGGAGCTGTTGCGCCCGGCAGTACCAGCACAATTTTTCCGCGGGCATTGATGCCTTTGTAATCATCGCGCGAAGAATCGCTGAAGCCCGCGCCCACAAATATCACATCACTGCCCATGATGTTACTGGTATGCGAGGTGCTTAGGTTGAGCGCAAAATCTTTGTCGTAGGAATATTTTTTTCCGTTTACTTCCAGTTCGGCGCCCACCAGCGAGTCGCGGAATAAAGGCCACATCAACTGGAAACTGCCATTGTTGCCCGGCGCCAGGCCTAATGCACGGAACTGCGATTCGATATAGGCGGCCGCCCTGCGTTCGCCTTCGGTGGCAGTTTCGCGGCCTTCCATTTCTTTGCCCGCCACGATGTACAGGTGTCTTTTCAGATCTTCAGCCGTAATGGTGTTTGCAAAGCTTTTGGGATCAGCAATTTTTTGACTTTGGGCCGCGGCAGATATGGTCAATGCCGCCACCCACAGGTATCTTCTCATGTTTGGGACTGTTTAGTTCGATTCAAAAATAGGGGAGTTGCCACTGATTTCAGTTGCCGGTGATATAATTCTTTACTCAGTCATTTCGCTTAGTTCGAGCCAGCGCAGCTCCTTTTCATCCAGCAGGGTACTGATCTCATTGATACGCACCGATAATTGTTGTAACTGGTCAAAAGGAACGGCGCCGCTGTTCAGCTTTTCAGTCACATCAGTTTTTTCTTTTTCCAAAGCGGCTATATCATGCTGTAATTGTTCAAACTCTCTTTTTTCCTTATACGATAAACGCTTTTTGGATTCAGGTGCAGGCTGCAGGGTTTCGGGTTTGAGGTTTGAAGTTTGAAGTTTGGGCTCTTGCTCCTGTTCTTTTTCCCATACCCGGTATTGCGAATAGTTGCCGGGAAAATCGCGGACAACACCATCGCCTTCGAAAACAAAAAGATGGTCTACCAGCCTGTCCATAAAATAACGGTCATGCGAAACAATGACCAGGCAACCGGGAAATTCGCTCAGAAAATTTTCAAGCACGCCTAAGGTGGGCAGGTCAAGATCATTGGTGGGTTCGTCTAAGACCAGGAAATTAGGATTGCGGAAAAGGATCGATAACAAATGCAACCGCCTTTTTTCACCGCCACTCAGTTTTGATATATAAGTATATTGTTGATCGGGATTGAATAAAAACAATTGCAGGAACTGCGCGGCGCTTAATGAACCGCCGCTGGCCAGCGGGAAATTTTCTGCAATATTTTTCACAAATTCGATTACCCGCATATCTTCTTTTACGATGAGGCCCTGCTGTGAATAGTTGCCGAAGATCACGGTCTCGCCGATATTGATCTTGCCGCTGTCAGCTTGTTCGGTGCCTTGCAGAATATTGATGAATGTCGATTTTCCCACACCATTTTTGCCCACTACGCCCACGCGTTCGCCTTTTTTGAAAGTATAGTCGAAGCCTTTCAGAATTATTTTTTCACCATAACTTTTATAAACTTTTTTCAGCTCGATCACCTTGCCACCAAGGCGGTTCATTTTTAACTGCAGTTCGAGTTGTTCGTCTTCGATGCGTTGTTTGGCCTTTGCTTCAACCTGGTAAAAATTATCCTGCCTGCTTTTGCTTTTGGTGGTGCGGGCGCGTGGTTGTTTGCGCATCCATTCCAGTTCGCGCCGGTAAGTGTTGCGCGCCTTTTCGATGCTGGCCGCATCGCTTTCCTGTCGTGCTGCTTTTTTCTCGAGATAGTTTTCGTAATCGCCTTTGTATACGTACAAATTATTATTATCGAGTTCCCATATTTCTTCGCAAACGGTGTCTAAAAAGTAGCGATCGTGCGTAACCAGCAATAAGGTAACCTGTTCCTGTGCCAGGTAGTGCTCCAGCCATTCCACCATGCTTACGTCGAGATGGTTGGTGGGCTCGTCCATGATCAGCAAAACATGCTTGTGTTCAAAACCGATATCGATTAGTGTCTTGGCCAGGGCCACGCGCTTGCGTTGTCCGCCCGACAGCGTGCTCACGGGCTGGTACAGGTGATGAATGTTCAGCTTGCCTAAGATCTGTTTCACCCTGGCATCGAAGTCCCAGGCGCCCAGCTCATCCATTTTTACAATGGCGGCTCCCAATTGTTCCGGATTGCCGTTTTCACTCACCGATTCGTATTCACGAATGGCATTGATGACGGGATGATTGTGATGGAAAATATTATCGAGTACCGACAGGTCTTCGCGGAAAACGGGCTCCTGTTCAAACAGCGCCACCGTTACTTCTTTATTGATCCATACATTGCCGCTGTCGGGCGTTTCTTTGCCCGCGAGAATCTTCAGCAGGGTCGATTTACCACTGCCATTGCGCGCTACCAGCGCTATTTTATCGCCTTCGGAGATATGCAGAGAAATATCCTCAAAAAGAGGCTTGATACCATAGGATTTCCCCAAACCTTCCACGGAAACATAATGCATGGCGCAAATATATTTCAAAAAAGCCGGGGGGAAACAGGTGGAATGATTGTCGTACGGAAAAGAAGTGATAAATATTGAATATTGAACACGGAATGATGAATGATGAATATTGAAGGACATATATGGATTGTGGTATTGTGGTTGTTGTTTGGGATTTGGCATAGCCTGTTTGCTTCAACTGTGGTAAAGCGAAGCGCTGAAAGATGGATGGGCAGGCATTATGGCTGGTATCGTCCCATCTATTCCATTATTGCCCTTGTACAGACTGTGCTGGTGTTGGTGTACCAGTTTTCTGTTGAATCGATTTATCTGTGGGAAAACGGGCGGGGTGCGAGCAGCCTTTTTACCATATCTGCGCTCACAGGGCTGGCAGTGATGGGCATTTCGATAAAAAAATATTTTATCAACCTCAGCGGCATCCGGGTTTTATATAAAAAGAAAGAAAAGCCGGTACTCGAAACGACCGGCCTGCATGAATATCTGCGGCATCCTTTATATGGCGGCACGTTGTTGTTTGCCTGGTCGCTGTTTTTGATTTTCCCGATGCTGAGTTACCTCCTCACCTGCATCATGATGACCGCTTATACACTATTAGGGATAAAACTGGAAGAAAAAAAACTGGAGAACTTATTCGGGCAGTCATACCGGGTGTATAAAAATAATGTCCCCATGATCATTCCTTTTATTAAATTTGGAAGACTGTCTAAACCTGTGTCCGACAAACTTTCCTAATCTGTCCACTATTTTACAAAACGTTTGAGGGATTTCCGCACCGCGAATTACACGTTCGTCACTTTATTATTCACATAAACCCTGCAAACATGAAATCAATTGCAAAAGCCCTGATGGTATTGCTGTTATTGCCGGCAGCCGTCATGGGACAGGTTTTCAAGTCTCCTGAATTTTCTTACCAGAAAGATCTCGCACTGCTCGCCAAACAGATCGAAAAAAATTCGCCCCTTTTAAAACATTTTTATGCTGCGGCCAAAGTTGCGGCAGCAGACGTTAATATCACACCCGAAGAAGCCCGTGCGCTGGTCAGGCAAAAATTAAAAGAATTGAAAAATGAGGACCTCGACAAGGTCTATGCAAAGATCGAGGAGAACGATGCCGGCGAAACCATGATCGGCGTTGTGCTTCATGTGTTGATGAATGGCCTCAGCAATACCGATGACTCACCCGGCCAGGATTATAAGCTGGCTCTTGGCGGCGGCCTGGGCGTATACATGATGTGGACATTGGCCCAGTTCATACTGATGCCTGAACTCACATTCATGATCCGTCCGTTGTTGCAGGAATACGGAAGTGATAAATTCAGGGAAAGATATTCTTATCTCACGCTCGCTTTCACAGCCATGTACATTATCAGGATGCAAACGATCAATTTGTTACTTGGCCTCAGCCCCAATTTTGGCTATGCCCTGGGCGGAAAATTCAAAGATGGTGACGATGACTGGGAAAAAATCGAGTTCGATGATTTCGGCGTAAAACGCAGCAATTTTGCCTTGGGCATCACAGCCGGTTTAATGTTTCGCAATGCGATGATCATACGGTTAACGTATAATCTTGGACTGAGCAAGTTGTATGAGAATGGAGATTATAAAATGTATGCAATTATGTTGTCGCTTTATTACCCGATCTGGAAGCGCTAAGACGATAAAAGAGAAAAAAGAGGTTAAAGGAGAAAACTCTTTTAACCTCTTTTTTCTCCTTTAACCTCTTAGCCTTATTGGATGAAATGCACTTTTACAATTTTCCCGTTCGCCACGGTATATATGGCCACTGCAGTGGTCGGCTTATCACCCCAGCCCGTTACGCTTTCATGATCGATCACGGTATTTCCTTCTACAATACGGTTCACTAATTTGCAATGCAGGTCGGGTGTATTTTTAAACATATCGCTGTAAGTTCTTCGCATCGCTTCTTTTCCCTTCATCATTAATTTGCCGGAGAAATTATATAACTCTACGCTATCGCTATAGGGTTCCAGGAATGCATCGATATCGCGAAGGTTATAGGCATTCAGTTGTTGCTGCGCCAGCATCTCGGGTGTAACCTTAATCAGTCCGGCAGGGTTGATCGCTACGCCGTGACGGAATATGGTGTTCAGGTTAGCGGGAATATTGATGTCTTGCAAAGGGTCTTTATCGAGCAGCAACAGGTCGGCCATCTTTCCTTTTTCAACGGTTCCGTATAAACTGTCTTTACCGAAGCCAATAGCTGCATTGATGGTGGCGCTTTGCAGAATTTCTTTATTGCTGAGCCCTGCCTGTTGCATGGCCAGCAGTTCATCATGAAAGGAAGAAGCATGTTGCGTACCGATATTGCCTGCATCGGTGCCGGCTACCACCAGCACGCCTGACTGTTGGGCCAGTTTGAGATTAGTGGCCATCGTGCTGTCCTCTTTGCCGGGAATCAGGAAGCGCGTGCGGATAGTTTTATAGTTGAAAGGAAGTTTCTCCACATGCATAATATCCTGCAGCGTGCCCAGCATAAAGGGATTGGCATATTTATAATCGTGCGGTGTAAAATTAAATTGTTGCGTGAACGTGCGCGCATAGTTCTGCGCCACGATCATGGTAGGGATATAGGCTACTTTTTTTGAAGACAGCAGTTGCAGCATTTCTTTATCCAATACTTTATCGTCTATGCTATGCACCAGTATATCTGCGCCCGCGGTGACCGCCAGTTTTGCGGTTTCATATTCGGTGGCGTGCACCGCTACCTTCAAACCGTTCTTATGACTTTCATCGATGGTGGCCTGTACAATCGGCAGGGTAGCGCTTGCAGACTGATTGGGTAAAACGATATACCATATCTTGATGAAATCGGGTTTGTAAGGCAATTGCTTTCTCACCAGCTCCCTTGCTTCCTCCGGGGAAGTAACTTTTATAATGGGCGGATCTTTTTTATCAAGATTCGGCGGCTGATAGGTTGAGATCAGGGGGCCGGTAACAAATGCAGTCGGCGCCTTGCTGTCATTCACCAGTTTTTCGCGAATAGCATAATTGCTGAATGGTCCACCCACATCGATGACGGTGGTAATGCCGCAGGCGAGATAGCGCGCCATCATGTCGGACAAATTATCTTTTATCCACTGCTGGTCTTTTTCATAGCTATATAAATTGCCCAGGTTCAGCGCATCGGGCCGTGTATATAAACCGCCGCTCTGGAAAAAATGGATATGCGCATCGGTCAGTCCGGGCATCAGGTATTTACCGCTGCCACTGATGGTGGTATCTACATGCGGCAGTTTCATTTTTTTGGCTGGGGCTACGGTGGTTATGCGACCATTTTCAATAATGACGTTTTGTTCCGGAATTATTTTTCCTGACCTGACATCTACCACGTTTACGTTCGTGATGCATATTGAAGGATAGGGCTGCGCAAAAGTTTTAGAAAAGGGGAGTACCAGTAAAAAAAATGCCAGGCTTATTCTCATGCTACAAAATTTTTGAAAAGATACAGTAATCGCGGATTTAACGCGGATTAAAGGATTACGCGGATTCGCCAATCCGTGAAATCCGTGAAATCCATTTAAATCCGCGATAAAAAAAACCGCCCGGAACTTCCGGAGCGGCTGGCTCTCATATGCTGGATAACTTACTTAGACATCGCTGCCGCCTCATTAGGTGGAACGGGATTAGGCACGCGATTGCTAATTGGTTTCAGTGTATGTAAGAATGCAAAGACTGCTTTAAGGTCTTCATCAGTCATGTTTGCCAGCTCATGCCATGGCATGGGCGGCAAAATCGGACGACCGGTTTCTTGACCCATATGCTTGCCGGTACGCATGGCTTTTATGAACGTGCCTTCATCCCATGCTCCCAAACCGGTGGCGGAATCAGGAGTGAGGTTAGCGGAATAAGAAATTCCCCAGGGACCAACAGCAACAGTAAGATCGGGAGCAAACAATACCCAGTAGCCGGGCTGCAAAGCTTTCTTATCAACAGGTGGAATGGGATCGGCCGCAGGATGACCCGACAGGAGGCGGGTTGAATCGAAATGAAATCCCTGTGGCCCTAAAATCTTCGGCGAATGGCAATCATTGCAGCCGCTGGTGGCCACAACGTACTGCCCTTTTGCCGCCAGTTCGGTTTGACTCAATTCTTTTTTTTCAGGCTGCGGATCGTTTTTTTCTTCAGTATTGGAGGCGCAGTTTACCTGCAGTACAACCAGGCAAGCCGCCGCCAGGACAGAGCAGATGGTTTTCTTCATGTTTATGTTGTTTGATGAAAATTCAGGGAAGTCAAATTTACCTGCGTGTAAAGCCGAAGTCAATCACATGAGTATGTGAAACGATTTACCTGCCAAACTCGATCATTAGCCAGATCAGCAAGGTAGTAATTATAATCATTACGATCCATTTATATATGTCCCATTTTTCATGTACTTTTTTCTCGCGCACATAACGCGATACCAGTTCCTGGATGGCCGGATCGGGCCCGCCAGTCTGTAAAAGCAGGGCTGTAATGGGCATAAAATAGCGAAGTGGCAGGGGATTGGCCGCCTTCAATAATGTTTGAATGATCTCGTGCCTGGTTGGCTTATCATCACTCTGCTGTAAAATGCCGATGGTATTGGCAGAAAGGAGTTGCCGTATATGCTGGCTCACCGCATCGTAATCGATCCGGAATATGCTTATGGAATCGATATAAGTTTTTAAAGCGCGGCATTCTTCCAGTATGGCGGTGGGAGTAAGCGGTTGCTCGGTATATGATTTACCAAGCCTGCGCAAATGCCATCGCTTATAATTGTATTCTTTGCGTTGGTCGGGATCGGACAATACTTCATATGCTTCCTGTATCTCTTTGAATTGCGCTTCGGCCAGGTGATTGCCGATGTTCTTATCTGGATGATATTTCAGGGCCAGCCGCCTGAACGATTTCCTGATCTCCGTAGGCGTGGCAAGGGGCGCCACCTCCAGTATTTTGTAATAGTCCTTCAGTTGCATATAAACAGGTTGCGAAGTTATCGTAAGCAGTTGAGCCGGTAAGTACTATATCTTATTAAAATAAAAAGGCCACTGTAAACACATTGGTTTATAAGAAAAACTACCTTTGCTGCGTTATTATGTGGATACAATTTTTGTAGTGAACTATGTGCATGTATTCTATGAAACGTACCCTCTGTTGGAGTTATAGCGGCTATACCGCTATAGTGGTTGGCCTGTCTCTTTTTATATCCGGATGTGATATAAAACCTGAATTGAAGACGGCGATTTCCTCGCCGGCATATGAAGCAAAGGCTACTCCCGTTGCCGTTGCAGACGAAATTCCTCCCATTACCAAATCAATCCCGGTTGAAGCAAAAGAGGTACTTGCTAAAAAAGAGGTGCCCATTCTTTGCTATCACCAGATCCGTGATTTCCGCGAGACCGACAGCAAATCGGCGCGCGCCTATATCGTGCCCGACGCCAATTTTCGCGACCAGTTGAAAATGCTGGCCGACAGCGGCTATCATACCATATTGCCCGACCAGTTATATGCTTATCTCACCACCGGCGCGGCATTGCCTTCAAAACCCATCATGCTCACCTTCGACGATTCAAGGCTGGAACATTTTACCGTGGCGGCCGCCGAAATGAAGAAGTATGGTTTCAAAGGCGTGTTCTTCATCATGACCGTTTCACTCGACCGTCCGAATTATATGACGAAGGCGCAGGTGAAAGCATTAGCAGATGCAGGACATATCATCGGCTCGCATACCTGGGACCATCACAACGTAAAAAAATATATCGACCAGGACTGGATCACGCAAATCGATAAGCCTTCGAAACAACTGGAAACGATCACCGGCAAACCCGTAAAATATTTTGCCTATCCTTTTGGTTTGTGGAATGCAGCAGCCATTCCTCATCTGAAACAACGTAATATGCTCGCCGCTTTCCAGCTTTCTCAAAAGCGCGATCCCAATGATCCGTTGTATACGATACGACGCATCATTGTGCCCGGATCGTGGAGCAATACAACTTTGCGCACGTGGATGCGCAACAGTTTTTAATCATGCATTTCATGCATCGATTATTTCATCCCATACTTTTCTAATTACTGTTTGTAACGGATCCATTTTTTCCGGCAACACGACTGATTATTTTTGCTACCTCTAAGTAAAGCGTGGAAAACATGAAGGTTTTAGTTGTAGCAGAAGAAAGCCAGATTGCCGCCTGGCTGGCCCAGCACGGCGCTCCCGATGCGATATTAATTACCGGCCCCGAAAAGAAAAAAGTAGAACCGCCACCAGCGCAGTTCCGCACACGATTCCTGGTAAGACAGGGACAGAAATTTGCTTCGGTGGAAACGGATGAGATCGCGTACTTTTTTTCCGAAGGAAGATTTATTTTTTTCAAAACATTCGACAACCAGAAATACCTGGTGGAATACACCCTGGAAGAGCTGGAAGAAATGTTGAACCCGCAGAATTTTTTCCGCATCAACCGCTCACTCGTCGTTTCTTTCAAAGGCGTTAGCCAGATACATCCCTATTTCGGAAACCGTTTGAAGTTATTTCTGGAACCCTCTGCGGAAAAAGATATAATAGTAAGCAGGGAGAAAGTTCATGAATTTAAAAATTGGTTAGGGCAGTAAACTCAACCATCGATTCGTGCAGTTCAACCATTCCGTAGGAAGCTTCAGGCATTTTTACTTTCAACAGTAATTCCTTCTATCTACTTTAAGGGTATAACCCCGATTCCTGAACCCTGTAAAGTCCATTCCTATGTTACGAACCCTGGTCGTGGCGGTATTTATTACCGGCCTGCTATCAAGTCCTGTTGCTTCCTTTGCACAATGCCTTATTCCTCCTCCTTTAGACAGTTGCAATGGCACCGAACCTTCGTTGCCTGACAATGATGTATTGGGCGTCGGTATCAAGAAATGGTATTATGGCGCCATCACCACTTACAATTCGATAACGCTGCGCGGCGGTACGCTGGTGGTTTGCGGCAATCTTACTTTCAACAATTTTACCATGGACTCCGGCACCATCGTTATTCGTCCGGGCGGGCGACTGCGCATTGGTGGAGGAGCAGGCATCGTGCTGCGCGGCAATTGCAGTATTTACAACTACGGCACTTTCGAGTGCACCAGCAATCTTTCGCTCGACCCTACCTGGGCCACGCCGGCTAAACCGAACGTGGTGATCAATGCAACGCCTACTTCTATTTTCAAAATGAGCAACCAGTATTTTGTGATCAACAACGCGAATTCATATTTCGTGAACCGTGGTCGCGCGGAATTCTGGGGTATCATTACCGATTTTGGCGCGGGCATGAATAGTGTTTGTCTTGGCCGCTTTAGCGAAGTAAGAATGGCCGTGATGTACAACAACCGCAAGCATACCTACACGGCGCCCGAAGGCGCGGCTTGTGTAAATGTGTACCAGTATTCGCAGTTCCGCGATACGCTTACCCGGAGCATGAACGTCAATATCTGCCTGGGCGCCGGGCATACCTCCGATGCCAGTTGTATCCCTTTTGGCTGTAAGCCCAATGCGTGGGGCACCACCAATATTTTTAATTTCTGCGATCAGTGCGCCGGACTGCAATTATTGTCGAAGCCAGCGACCCCCGGCCGCACTGCCTCCAACGAGAACGAAACCCAGAGTGGCGACATCAACATTTCACCCAATCCTTTTTCAAAACAGGTCACGATAAGGTGGAAGGGAGAGAGCCCCCGCGAAATTCGCCTGTATTCCATGGCGGGAGCCATGGTTTATAGCCAAAAACTGCCCATGGCCAATAGTCATATGGTGGAGGTACAGGCGCCGGCGGCCCTGCCCGCGGGGAAGTATTTTTTAAAGCTGGTCTTTGAAAAAAAGGTGCTGGTCAGGCAGGTAGTCAAAACCGACTAAAATGCCTTATTATACCCCCTGGCGGAAGCAACGAAAAAAGCTTGTAAATTGTCATAAATTGGCTAATGCTTTAGCCGACTTATTATTCATTAAAAAAGGAAAAACGTGCATATCAGAAAAGGAAAACTGGTGTTTTACAGCGCTTTATTCACGATTGCCGCCGCCGTATTGAGTAGCTGTCTGAAAAATGTGGAAACAACGCCGCCCAAGCCGCAGACCTATATCTCCCTGCTGCACCTGGCGCCCGCTGCTCCCGATATCGATGTATATCTGAACAATACCAAAAGCACTGCAACCCCGGTTCCTTCGGGCACCTTTTTCAACAGGTATTCAGCCCTGGACCCTGATATTTACAGCATCGTATTCAAGAAAGGTGGGGGCGACAGTGTAGTGGCCAGCCTTCCCGCAGATATTTACGACTCACTCTCATACTCTACATTGTTGTTGTACAACAATCCCTTCGGCAGCGGCGTCAATGCCGTTCGTATCGAGGACGATTTTTCGCAGCTCAGCCAGACCCAAACGGTTACCCGTTTCTTCCATGTGGCTCCCGGCCTGATGCCTGTTGATGTTTACCTGGACAATAATAAGATTTCAGGAAACAGGACTTATGCCGACAACACCACCAACGGTATTTATAATGTCTTCCAGCCCCGCGATGCCGGAGTTTTTACGGTATCCATCAAGAAGGCTGGTACCGATTCGCTCATCACTCAAACCAATACAACCTTTGCCCAGGGCCAGGCTTATACGATTTTGCTGAGCGGCACTCCCGGTGGGGTGGCCCAGCATGCGCTGGCGGTTGACATCTTGCAGGCATCCAACTAATATATTGCCCGGTGTGACTATCTTCTTTTGGAAAGCTTCAAAAAAAGACTTAATTTTTTGATAACTTTCAAAACGAACGTTTGTATTTGAGAGTATGGAATTTTGCATGTCGTACCGTTGAAAACGATCAAGGCTCAAATATCTGTTCACCGAAACAAATCTGATCGTATGACAAAATCCAATTCGCCTGTTTCAACACCGGGTCTGCAACCACCAAGCATCTCCAGGACACTCAAACACTACCACCGCAACAGAAAAAAACTGCACGAAAAAAAGAAACCGTTACAACCAACCGAAGAAACTGTTGATCGTTTGAACGACATTGGTAAAACATATCCGTTCTGCGTATACTATCGATCGCAGCCGAATGATCCGTTGTAATTTTTTTTGAAATTTTTTCCAATTTCAGGACTGTGCGGGTTGGTTTTTTGACTACCTTTGTGCTGTTCATTTGAAATAACACCTTAAGTCAACCACACCTTCACTTTTCCACAGCCTGCCATAGAATTGAATTGCATTTTTGCTGGTCATCCGCAATGACTCTGCTCTGCCATAAATTAATTGCTGCCCATTTTCCCTGCCCGGAAACTGAAACAGTTCCTTTTTAACTAAATCAAATGTAGTGTATGAAGAAGATCCAATACAGCTATCTTCCCGTGGATAGAGCAGCAGCAGGCAGCCTCCATGAAAACAAAACTGAAAAGAAGGTTGAGTTGTCGAAAACAATTCCTCCACCGGATGATGCCACTGTGGCGCGGTTGAATGCCATTGGGCGTGAATATCCTTTTTGCGCCTGGTATAAGCCAAAGCACAATACTTTATTGTGATCCGCCTATATAGCCGGCAACTTCCATAAGCCAGGCTATGCCCAGGTGCACGATCAATCCGCCCCAGATACTGCGTGAGTGGTAGACGATAACACCCAAAATAATTCCACCGAAGTAACTCGTAATGCATTCGAATACGGGCTTGCCGAAATGAATGCTGCAGTAAAAAGCCGCCATAGGTAAAATGGCGGCTTTCCCGGCATACCGCACAAAGGCGAGTATGAGAAAGCCGCGAAAGAAAAGTTCTATCGTCAGGAAGTCGAGGCCATAAGAAAGTTCGAATAATAGCTTTGCGATAAAATGGTTTTTCAGGAAGGGTTCTATAAACTCCACTCTATGCCATTTGGGATATACGCGCAGGAAATCGGCTTGCGTGGCGGCAAAAGCAATCAACGGAAGCATATAGAGTAACAACAGAAAATAAGGTCTTGCCGTAAAATTTTTCGATGACAGGCCGGCCATCGGCGGAAAATATTTTCCCCAGCGCCATAACAGCGCTACACAAATAAATACCAGCAAACATTTCAGCGGCCAGGTCAGCACCACGCTCCAGTATTGGTTCCAGGGATAGGAGAGTTGTTTGGTGATCATTGCCGGAAACCAGTCGAAGGTGACCTTGCCCGCAAAAATGATCGGGCTGGCTAATAGCAGCAGGTAGAAGAAAGGAGTTTGAAAAATATTTTCTTTTGAAAAAATGGTTTGTATCAGCCAGGCAGCGCAAAAAGTAAATGCAAACAATAAAGCAAAACCGGAGAACTTCAGCGCATAAGAAGAAAACGAAACGATGCGGCTTTCGATGCCATAACTGTAGTTCAATGTAATGAGCAGTGCAGTCAACAGGCTGGTAAAAATCAGTGCCAACGAGTTTACTGCCCGGAAATAATTCCTGAACTGATCAACAATTGCCTTCATGAACAGAGTAAAAATTTACTTGCCGGTAAAACTCGACTTCATCTTTTCCATCAGGTCAGCTTCAATCATTTTTTGTGCCAGTCTGATCATATTCGCAAAAGCTTTTTCATGCGAAATGCCATGACCGATGATCACAGGCTTGGCAACGCCTAATACAGGTGTGCCGCCGTACAGTTCAAAATTAAAGCGATCGAGGTATTCGTGCTGTATATCTTTGGCATGGGTGATCTCGTACAAGGATTCCGCCATTTTAAGGATCACATTGCCCGTAAATCCTTCGCAGACCATTACGTCGGCGCGGTCGAGCAGGATGTCGCGGCCTTCGAGATTGCCGATGAAATTGATCTCCGTATTTTCCTTGAGCAGGGGATAGGCGGCCTGCGCCAGGATATTGCCCTTGCCTTCTTCTTCACCGATATTCAGCAGTGCAACGCGGGGGTTATCGATATCGAGAATATATTGAGCGTATAAAGATCCGAGAATGGCAAACTGGTTGAGGTGCTCGGGTTTGCAGTCGGCATTCAAACCCACATCGAGCAGCAGGCCCGTTTTACCATTGTCTTTGGGAATGATGGTAGAAATGGTAGGCCGTTGAACGCCTTCGATGGCCTTGATGCTGTACATGGCGCCAACCAGCATGGCGCCTGTGTTGCCGGCGCTGATAAAGGCGCCTGCCTTGCCACTGGCCAGCAGGTGAAAACCGATAGCGATGGAAGATTGCTGTTTTTCCTTCAGTGCTTTGGTAGGATGCTCATGCATGTCGATGACCTGCGGAGCGTGTATCACCTTTACTTTGTCGGAGGGAATCTTGTGTTCCTGCAGCAGGGGATTGATGGCTGCTTCATCGCCGCATAATAATAACATGGCCGGAGCATTTGCTTCCGATAAGTATAGGCGGATACCTTTCACCGCTTCAAGAGGTGCAAAGTCTCCACCCATCATGTCTAAGCAAATAGTCATCTCCGGCTTCAGGCTTTATGTAATAGAAAGGAAGTTTTTACGAGATGCTTACTATCCCTTGATGGGAGATTTTTCTGCAACCACTTTTCCTTTATAATACAATTTGCCTTCGCTCACATGTGCGCGGTGACGTACATGCGTTTCGCCGGTAGTGCTGTCTTTGCTTAAAGTTACCTCTTCGGCTTTGTAGTGCGTCCTTCTCTTGCGTCCTCTTTGTTGTGAATGGCGCCGTTTTGGATTAGGCATATCTTAATTTTTATAGCTTGTTTGTGTATTGTTATCCTTCGCCCAGGTCTTTGAATTTTTCCAGTCCTTTCCATACCGGGTTTACTGCTGACTGGTCCCGCGCATCCAGTTTTTTCAGCATGGCCAGCACTTCTTTATTACAGTGCGGACCGCCGATCTCTTCCTCCGTGCACATGCGCTGCATGGGAATGGCCAGGTTGATGAACTCATAGATCCAGTCGGCTGTATGCAGGTGGCTTTCACCTTTGGATATATAATATACATCCGGGTCTTCCTCCTGCTCGTTCATCTGCTCCGGGTCCTCCACCATTTTCACCACGATATTGAACTCGTCCCATAGCTCCAGCGGCAGGTTATTACCGCATCTGTCGCAGGTGACCTCCAGTTTTCCGCCGATTTCGAAGCGCAGTAACATAAAGCCGTTCTTCTTGTCCAAAGCCAGCTTTACATTGGCCGAAACGTTGCGAAAATCCTGCTCCTGGTATTCTACAAAGAACCTGTCATTGATCTCATACTCAAACTCATGTATGCCCGGCTTCAGTCCTACAAACGCAATATCGAAATTCCTTCGGCTGTTCATGAGCTACCCGTTTAAAAGGTTTGCAAAGTTAGGGGAAACGGGGCAAATGGCAAACATGGTTTCAAGACGGGAAACTACCGTAAGTTTGCAGTCTTCCTTGAAATCTGACATATATGAAACCAGTTAATCTACTGCTGCTGATGGTGTTAGCCGTACCAGCGCTTGCCCGGCAATCTGCCTCGCTTTCCGGTACTGTTTTAGATCAACATTCCAATCCCGTGCCCGAAGCTACCGTGTATGTGCTCAATACCGGCCGTGCCGCCATAACCGATAACCAGGGCGCCTTTACCATTACCGGCCTGCCCTCCGGAAATTATACCGTACGCATTACCGCCGTTGGGTTTGCCGCACTATCAAGGGTAGTGGGTACCAGTGATGCGGCCGCCCGTTTTATCATGGCCCAATCATCGCACCAGTTGGATGCGGTATTGGTATCGGCGCAGAAAAAAGATGAGTGGATCCAGAATGTACCTTTCAGCGTTACGGCGCTTTCTTCTCAGCAGATCACCAACTACAGGCTCTGGAATGCCAAACAACTTACCGCCATCGTGCCCAACTTATATTCTGCAGACCCGGGAGATGGGAGGAATGTTACTTCCATCCGCGGCATCACCACTACTTCATATGACCCGGCTGTTGCTACTTATGTGGATGGTGTAAACCAGTTTGGTCTCGATACCTATATCCCGCAGTTGTTCGATGTGGAAAGAATAGAAGTGTTGCGCGGGCCACAGGGTACTTTGTATGGAAGAAATGCCATGGGTGGTGTTATCAATATTATTACGCGCCAGCCCACCAATCAACATACGGCCTTTGGCGAGATCAGCATCGGCAATTTTGGTCAGCAGCGATATGGCGTTGGGCTGCGCGCACCACTGATCAATAATAAATTGTTTGCCGGCATGGCCATGGTGTATGAAAAGCGCGATGGTTTTTATACCAATGATTTCAATAATGAAGATTTTGACAGGCAACGAAGCGCTACCGGTAATTATTATATCAAATATATCCCGGCTGAACGATGGTCGGTATTATTGAACTTCAAACACCAGAACAATCGCAATCACGGAACATTTCCCTTAGTGCCGGATATAGAAGAAGCATTCAACAATGCATTTCACCTGAACCAGAATGCGGTTACAGAAATGATCGATAATACCATCAATGGTTCTTTATCGGTAAACTATGCGGGAAGGGCTTTTAATTTTTCTTCGCAAACTGCCTATCAGCAAAATCACCGTCACTATACCAATCCTATCGATGGCGATTTTTCTCCTATCGACGGCGTTACCATCATTAATAATTATGGCAATGAGTGGAACACGGTGAAAGTGTGGACGCAGGAATTTCGCCTGAACTCGCCGGCAGGACGCAGCCTGCCCTATTCGTGGACAGCGGGTACTTATTTATTTACGCAAAATACTCCCAACAAACAAACCACGCGCTTCGGCGAAGACGCCGGCCCGATTGCGGGCGATGAAAATTTTTCGATCATCAATACCACGCGCGGAAAGAGCAGCGGCGTTGCCGTGTATGGGCAGTTTACCTGGTCTATCGCCAACAAGCTCGATATTACCGCGGGCATGCGATACGATTACGAACATAAAAAACAACGCGTGCTCAGCGAATACCAGCACGATCCCGATCCCGACCCAATGTTCGACCTGGTGCCCGATACCAGCGCTACCGCCAGCTTCAATGCCTTTACGCCCAGGATCAGTATGGCGCATCATATAACTGCCAACCAGCAGGTATATGCCACTTATAGCCGCGGCTATCGCGCGGGAGGTCTCACGCAGGTATCGAGCGATCCTTTGCAACCGCCGTTATATAGATTTAAACCTGAGTACAGCAACAACTTTGAAATTGGTTTCAAGAACCAGTTCTTCGGCGACCGCCTGCGATTGGATATAGCAGCATTCTACAGTACCATTACCGATGCGCAGGTGCCCACGCTTATTTTGCCCGATGCCATTACCATTACCCGCAATGCAGGCCGTTTACAAAGCAAGGGCATCGAAGCAGAGATTGCGGCCATACCCGTGAATGGACTGGAAACAAGCTGGAGCTTTGGATATACCAATGCAAAATATAAAACGCTGAAGCTGTCGTCAAATGGATCGGAAGCGGACCTGGCCGGTAACAAACAGGTATATACCCCCGAGATGACGTCTTTGCTGATGGCGCAGTATACATATTACTTCAATGAGAAAAAACAAGCCGGCATTTTAGCACGCGGCGAGTGGATGTACCTGGGCGAACAATTTTTTGATCTCGCTAACAATATCCGCCAGAGCCCTTATAATTTATTTCATGCAAGACTGGGCATTACCACAAAGCATGTAGATATTATGGGCTGGATGCGCAATGCGGGCGATACGCGCTACATTGCATATGCATATGATTTCGGCGCGGTGCATTTGGGCAACCCGAGAACTTTCGGTGTAACTATTACGGGGAAATTATAGCTAAGAGATTAAAGAGAAAAAAGAGATTAAAGGAGAAATTCTCCTTAACCTCTTTTTTCTCTTTATCCTCTTAGCAAAAAAATAAATCGTTGCGCGGCAGTAACCGCCATAATGCGGCAATCAATCCAGAAACCAGCGTTCCGGACATAATATACATCCCAGATATATCGCTGGTAAATGCATTCCATACTGATCACCTGTCCATGATATCCCTTTATTTGCGATAGCCCGGTAATGCCTGGCCTAACCAGCGTTCGCAACTTATAGCGCGGAACTACGGTAGAAAATTCGCGGCAGTCGGCATACATATGCGGGCGGGGACCCACGATGCTCATATGCCCTGACAATACGTTAAAAAATTGCGGCAGCTCATCGATATTCGATTTACGCAGAAACCTGCCGATGCGCGTAATGCGTACATCATCCTCTTTGGCAGAGCGCCTGTCGGCTTCGGAATTTACGATCATTGTCCTGAATTTGATACAGGTGAACGAACGCCCGAAGCGACCCACTCTTTTCTGGAAAAAAAATACAGGCCCTTTCGAAGAAAGCTTAATCAAAACGGCCAGCAGCGGCGTAAGCCAACTTAATACCAATAATATAACGAGTGTGGAAATTACGATATCAGAAATACGTTTGGAAGCGAAATAGATGCGTTTGCCTTCGACATAATGCCTCAGACTTATCTCTTTTCTAATGCGGGCTATTTCCGGAATGGACCGGGCTATAAACTGGGTATCCGTGATCATGCAGAATATTTTAAACCGGGCAAGGCAACCTCATTCAATCTATTACAGTATTTATATAAAGAATACGGGCAATTGATAAAAGAGTTGCTTTGAATAAAATCTAATAAACATGCAGGTAAGCCTGGAACGTAGTGTATTGAAAGTGCTGGCATATTTCGACATGTTCAATTACCCCTTACTGAAAGAGGAAGTGCATTTCTTCCTCGATCATGAAGTGATAATAGAAGAAGTTGATTCAGCACTGCAGCAGTTGATGGGAGCGCGTTGTATTTACAGGCATGGCGATTTTTACTCGCTCAATCATGACCGCTCGCTGGTCACCCGCCGTTTAAAAGGAAATCATCACGCCCGCAATTTACTGGCCACCGCATATAAAGTTTCCGCCTTATTATATCGTTTTCCCTTCGTGCGCGGCATCGGTATTTCCGGTTCGCTCTCTAAAAATTTCGCCGACGAACAGGCCGATATAGATTTTTTCATCATCACCAAAGGCAATCGTTTGTGGATTGCGCGCACGCTGATGCATTTGTTCAAGAAATTTACTTTCCTCGTTGGCCGTCAGCACTGGTTTTGCATGAACTATTATGTGGATGAAGAAGCGATGATGATCGAAGAGCGTAATATTTTTACTGCCACTGAACTGATCACGTTAATGCCCGTAGCCGGAAATGGCACGCTCGATGATTTCTTTCATGTGAATGACTGGGCCATGGATTATTTTCCCAATGCCGCAATGCGCAATGACCGCAAAAGATTCAATCGTTTTCCCTGGTATAAAAAAGCAACTGAGTGGATCTTCAATAATCGCTTTGGCGATATGCTGGATAATTACCTGATGAAGCTGACTTCGCGCCGCTGGAAGAAAAAAGAACAGGATGGGCAGGTGAATATGAAAGGCAATCGCATGGGATTGCGCACCGGCAAACATTTTTCAAAACCCAATCCACAACATTTTCAGAAAAAATTATTAGAGGCCTATCGGCAGAAAATTGCTGCAGTGGAGGAAAAATGGGCCGTCTGTTCAAACTGAGCGCGGGATGGCCACCCTATAGGGTGAGCCACCCGTCAGATTTTTTTCTTCAGGCTGATGATATAGTAATCCCCGATATTTTTCCAGGGCCATTGACCCTTGCGCATATCTTCATTTTTTTTCAGCCAGCGATACCATTTGGGATGTTTCTCCGCAAAATGTTCTATATAAGAAGGCGGCACTATGGTGCAAAGACCTTCCACGCCCAGCAGGTCATAAGAGCCTTTTAAAACGTTAGTGATATAAGATGGCTTGTAATACCAGCAGGTAAAATAATGTCCCTCTATATGCGCCCTGGCGCCTTTGCTGCTGAAGAAGCGGCGAAAGGCAGTTTTGAGTTTTCCCTTGAGTAATAAAGCAGTTTCCCAAAGACAAAACGGCGGTAACACCACCAATGTTGCCACGCCACCCGGCTTTAGCAGCGGATCAAAAGAAAGCAATACTTTGTCCAGCTCTCCTGTGCAATTCAAACCGGCAAAATTGGAGAAGATCATATCATATGGACCACGCTGCTGCAGTTTGTCCAACTCCGTAAACGAGCAAAGCTCCGTGGTGATCGTTTTTTCAAAACCAAGGGTGTCCGCCTTTTCTTTCAGCACCTGCTGCATACCAAATGATATATCTGTTGCATGAACGCGATAACCTTTGCCCGCAAAATAAACGGCGTCTTCGCCGGTGCCGGCGTTCAGTTCCAATATGCGGCTATGCGGCAGCAGGTATTGATGAACATGGTCCCTGACCCTTTTGCGTTTGTATTGAATGATGGTATCGGCTGAATACAGTTCATCGAAGATGACCGACTGCTCATCGAACGCTGCGGCTGCCTGTTGTTCGTGGTTCATGTCAGATGGTTTTTTCCAGCGCGATCAGTTTTTGTTTGGCAATAAAAGCAGACGGTATATACCAGGCGATGGCCGCCGCTTTTTTAAACTTTTTCCAGGTCAGCGAAGCGGGCCTGGCTATGAGGTTCCTGACCTGCTCCATAGCCATATGACTGCGATAGCTTTTGTGCACATAGCGATGCAGTTGTTTATAAAAAGCGGGTTGGTAAGTATTGCGGAACATCAGTTTCAGCTCGTCTGAATCGGTCCAGTTGGTTTTTTCTGTAAGGTCGGCTTTAACGCGTTCATAAAAAACAGTGCCCGGCAGGGGATATGAAACGGAAATGCCGATGCTGTAAGGCAACAGCTCGTTGATCATGCGAATGGTTTTGGCGATATCGGCCTTCGTTTCGCCGGGATAACCAAACTGTATAAAAAAAGAAGGTTTGATGCCATGCTTTTTCAATATGCGGGTGCTCTCATATATCTGTTCGATGGTGGTGCCCTTGTCCATGGCATCGAGAATCTTTTGCGAGCCGCTTTCCGCACCCATCCATATATTATCGCAGCCGGCGCGCGCCAGGTCGCGGATATAATTTTCCTGGACGAGCAGATCGGCGCGGGCCTGTATCTTGAATTTAAAATGCAGGTTTTCTTTTTCCACCAGATCGGCAAATGCATTTACCCAGCCGGGTTTCAATCCGAATATATCATCGCAGAACCAGATATGGTCGAAATTATATTTTTCACGAAGGAGTTTCAGTTCGGCCACCACATTTTCGGGCGAGCGTGAATTGTAGCGGTTGCCATAGATGGGCTTTGCGCACCAGTTGCATTTGAAAGGGCAACCGCGGGTGGTGCCCATATTCAGCGAAAAATATCCGCTGCTCTTCATCCACATATTGCGGTATGGGTTGATGTCTACCAGGTCCCAGGCGGGAAAGGGCAGCAGGTCGAGGTCGCGCAATACTTTTCTGCGCGGCGTTTTGATAATGGCGCCGCGGTTCTTATAAGCGATGCCTTCTATTTGTGAAAAATCCTGCTGGCCTTCCCTGATGCTATTGATCAGTTCGAGCAGGGTGGCTTCGCCTTCTCCGATCAGCACGAAATCGGCGCCCTTATTCAGATAATTTTCAAAATGGTCGGTGCTGTCGCTGCTGCTTACGATCACGGTGCAACCGCGTTCTTTTGCCAGCGCGATCATGCGGAAGGCGGCATCGCGCATATTGGTGAGACACATTTTGGTGAGATAATTAAAGCCATCATCATATATCACAAAAAATTCGGGCTTATACTTGTCCAGCCTGCTGATGACCTCGTCGGCAGTTTTTTCGAACATGGTATCGAAAAATGAAACGGGGTATCCATTCTCTTTCATCAGGGCGGCAGCATACATGGGCCCTAATGGTGGATAGGGCTGGCCCAACTCCCATTGCTTGGGGTCGAAACGGAGGAAGTATGAATGCGTGAAAAGGATGTTATGCATACTATCCATTATACGTTTACGGGCCTGTTTGGTTGCTTTAACTACTATATTTGGTGATGGACCTTTTTGCCCCGGTAAAAGCGCAATGGATATCAAGGGTTGTGCTTTTTATATGCCTGGCTTTTATGGCCGTTTTTCATGTATGCCTGCTGATGCCGGGTGTGGATGCGGGCATTCAAATGTATGGGGGATTGCTGATCAATAAGGGATATGAGCCGCATCATCATCTCTGGAATAATAAACCTACGCTCATATATGTCTTGGCCGCCGCAGGATTTTTCGTGAAATCAAATCCTTTTTTGGGCGTACGCATTATTGAGTTACTGCTTTTTATCGGCAACCTGTTTTTGATCAGGGGAATTGTTAAGGCGGGTAGGTTAAAACTAACTATAGTTTATCAATTGAGTTTTTGCGCATTTTATTTTGTGAGCTGGGACGAGGGTTTTTTGCCGGAGGTTTTCAATATACCGCTGGTGCTGCTGACCGTTTATTTTTTTCTTATTCGCATACGCTATTTTGAATTGCTGGCTGCCTTGTTTATGCTGCTCTCTTTTATGCTTAAACAAAATGCGTTTGCGGTGATTGGCGGCATAATGCTGCTGGATACTTTTACCAATTACCGGCAACCTAATTCGGTAAAAAAGATTATCCAGTATGCGCTGGCTCTTGCCATATGGGCATCGATCGGTTATGCCATTCTTCACAACTATGATGCCTGGGATGGTTTTTTATACCAGGCGATCACATACAATAGCTTGTATGCCGACAGGCTGCCGTTTTTTACTTCCGTGATCAGTCATATCAGGCATAATAGTTTTTTATCGGTAAAAGGCGTTTCGCTGATACTTGTTTTCAATGCCTGCATGCTGGTGACGCTGTACCGGTCTTTCAAAAAAAGGGTGAGTTTCCAGGATAAATTTATGCTTTGCGCCATACTGGTTTATATTCCTTCATATATATTCACCTATATATCGGGAAAATCGCATCCGCATTATTATATGCTGCTGATCGTTCCGGCCACGTTTATTTTCGGGAGATATGTAACTGATTCGATCATTGCTAAAATAGCGTTGGTTTTATTGTTGGTATATGGCGTGTACAAAAATGTCAATGCGTTGAAATTTAATAATGACCTGCTAAAGAGCAGAACAGAGATTGCTGAATATATTAAACAACATACCACGCCGGATGATCCCGTTCATTTTGTGGGACTGGGAAATCAGTATATGTATATAATGGCGGACCGGCTGAGTAATACGAAGTTTATCATACCTATATTCGAGAACCATGGATATACGGAAGCAGATAAGGAGGTAATTAACCGCGATTTTACCGAAAACCTTCCAAAATATATAGTTACAAATAAGACGGAAAACAAGCCGATGGAAGGCAATTTTTATTTTGAAAAAATCCGGGAGGCATTGCTATCCTATCACTCCGTCATGCAGAATGATCGTTACATAATTTACCAGCGTACATATTAATCAGGCCAGACATCGATGGTTGAATCTTTGAGCAGCGGTAATTGCTGTTTAAAAAGCGTATTGAATAACACGCGGAATTGGTTTACGTTCGTCATACTGTCTGTAAAGCCTGCGTAATTTCTGTTGGGGATATACACTGCATTCAGGTTCATAAAATCATATCGCGGGTCAGTTTTCATATCGGGATGGCGAAAGCCATGATCACCGAGCACAATGATCACCGGCGGGCGTTTTGAGTGGGCCACGATATGGTCGATGAGATCGAGAATTTTTTTATTGCTGTACTGCAGATAGCCGATATAATCTTTAGGATTTGCTTTGCGAAGACCCGCCAGTTTTTCCAGCGGCAAGGCATTACTGCTGCTGTCGAAATAATAGGGATAATGCGGCATCATTACGTGGGTGTATACAAACTTTGGTGCATTAGCGGCCTGGTTGGCGATATTGCGGGTTTGCTCCATTACATGATCGTTGAAGTGCATGTACTCGTACGCATACTTTTTTTGCAATGACTTACCGAATTTCCCGGCTAATATATCTGAATGAAAATCTTTTTCGAGTCGTGCGGTAAAGGTCTGGCTGGTGATGAGTTTAACGCCATAGGGTAAAAACGCGCCGTATTCATTGGCAGGTTGTTTGTCGAAATCGAAAATGGAGCAATTGTAAAAACGATAACCGGCGCTGATGAGATAGTCCATTACGTGATTATGCCGGATAAGGTTGTAACTATAGCTAACGCTTCCATAATCCTGTGCGCCTTTCTTCAGTTGAATATAATCCATGTTCAACGTAGAGGCAACCGAGAAAGGGGTGAGGTTATAATTGCTGCTGCTATGGGCAGCCACATGAAAACCGCGCGACTGCAGTTCATTGATAAAAGCGCTGTTGTCGAAATTGAAAATTCCCTTTAGTGCTGTGTTGCCGGTATACTGATCGGGAAGTATGAAATAGATATCGGGTTTGACGCAGGTGTCGCAAATTTTCAAACCCTGGAAGGCGGCTTGTGTGGTTTTACGAATGTCGGCGCTTATAGCTTTAACAATTAATGAACCTGTATCGATCAGCAGCGAGATCAGTAAAAGTATATTGAGGTATAAAGCCAGTTTTTGTAGAGGCTTTTTTCTTTTTTTCAACCATATGACCAGGGCTGCAAAAAAGATGATGATAAAAGGAAAAACAATTCGGTAGCGCAATGCGATGGCATCCTGTATGCTGCCATAAAAGAACTGCAGCGCCATTATCAGCAGGGCAAAAATGGCCGCTTTTGTTATATCCCTCAAAAACAGCCAGGCAAGTGCTGCGATAAGAACAGCTATTGCCATATATTTCAATGCCAGCAACAAGGCATCACCCGCAGGCACCGCATTATAATTGACAACATAACCGTGAAGCACGAAAAATACAGGGAGCAGCATTGGAAACAGCGGCCATTCCCGCAAGAGGTTGCGGGTGTTTTTTTCCTGTTGGTTATCGAAGGTTTTTTTGAACACTATACGGTTACGATAATATGACCGGCCCGGTTGCTTTAATATGGACAGGTATCGGCGTAAGATAAATATTATATTTGGCTGTTGACAGCAAAAGGCCTGTACATGCAAATAAGCGTAGTTATTCCTACCTGTAACCGAAAAGCACGATTGCTGCAAACGCTGCAATCGTTGAATGGCACTGCACATCCTGTGCAGGAGGTGATCATCGTGGACTCGGGCGAAGACAGGCTTGAAAGCACCGATATTGAACGTTTCAGCAACCTGCCCATCGAATATTTATCCTCGGAAAAATCGGTCTGCATTCAACGCAACAAAGGCATTCAGCGCGCAAAAAATGAATGGATATTTTTATGTGATGATGATGTGGAAGTACCTGCTGATTATTTGGGCAAATTGGTTGCTCATATCCAGAAATACGATGCAGGCGCCGTTTCAGGTCAATGGATGCAACCATCCGGGAAAGAAGGCTGGCAGGCATCCTGGCCGGAGCTTTCTTCGTTTCAATTGTTCAGAAAATATCTTTTCCGGTTGAGCATATGGGGAGAGATCAAAACGCGCAGTAATTTTATTACTCGTTATTATGAAAGAAAGGGCAATCATGTTTCAAAAGCAGGCTGGCCGGTGATCACGCAAATGAGTGGCGAATATTTTGTGACGCCGGTGTATACGCTGGGCGCTTCGCTGGTAAAGCGGGATTGGCTGCTGCAATCGCCTTTTGATGAAGTGCTGGACCCGCATGGCATTGGTGATAATTATGGCGTGGCGCTTGGGTTCCCTAAGGTTGGTATTCATATTGTGAATGCGGCGCAGGTGCTTCATCACCAGTCGCAGTCGAACCGTTTGCAAAGATCGCTGCAATATTATCGGCGTGCGCTGGCGCTCGATTATTTTGCCCGAACAAAAGAAAACCTGCAACATGTCAGGAAGCGGTGGATACTGTGGTCATTGTATGGCAATTTGTTGTCCTTTTTGTGGGCCGGCGACCGGTTATTGATAAAAGCATCTTTTGCCGCAATGCGCAAGATCATACGGGGCAAAAATCCTTACTATAATGGTAGTCGCAAAGGAAGAAAGGTGGTAGAACCCGAGTTTTAAAAAAATGCACATGACCAGTCCCTTACATCAGCCTGTTTCGTGGAAGAATCCACTGTTGTGGGTGGCATTTCTTTTATACCTGATGGTTGCTGGTTTTGCATTGGTCAATCATGAAATGTGGGCGGATGAACTGCATAGCTGGAATATTGCGAAGGGAAGCAACAGTTTTATAGATATTTTCCGAAATAGCCGGTATGAGGGACATCCACCTCTTTGGTATATCGTCTTGTGGACGATTTCAAAGTTTACGCATAGCCTGGCTGCGGTGCAGGTAGTACACTTGCTGATTGCGGCAGTGCCGGTTTTTCTCCTCTTGTTTTTTTCAAAAATACCCGTGGGCGCTAAGTTGCTTTTACCTTTTGGATATTTTTTCCTGTTCGAATATGCGATTCTCAGCCGCAATTATGCGATTGGCGTTTTACTGGCCTGCCTGATCTGCGTCATCATGCGCAGGCAATTCAGGTATAAGATGGCGCTATACTATGCATTGCTGTTGCTGTTGGCCAATACACACCTGCTGGCCATGCTGCTGGCAGGAAGCCTGCATATATATTTTCTGCTATGGCAAAAAGAGCAAAATAAAAGTAACTCCGTTGTTGGCGCTCATGTTTTGCTGGGATTGCTGGTGGCTTTGCCTGCTGTGTATTTTATATGGCCGCCTTCCGGCAGCGTGCTGCACCCGCGTGTAGATGTATTCGATCACCTGGTTGCACGCACAAAAACTTTTATGCAGGCACCATTGAGATCAATGTTGCCGGTGCCTGCCTGGTGGACTTATCACTGGTGGAATACGGAATTTCTGATAGAAGCAAAAGAAGGCGCTGCGTTTATCCGCATATTCAGCCTTGCCATTGCAATCGCGTTACCGCTACTTGGTTTTTTTATATTCCGTAATGAAAGAAAAAGCAACGCCTTATTTTTAACGAACCTGTTATTTCATATCTTCATTTCGTTGACGGTGGTTACGATGATCACTGCGCGTTATTCAGGTTTTATTTTTATTGGATTTGTATTGTCTTTATGGCTTTATTGCGAAGAACGTCCCTTGATGTTATGGAAAAATATTTCCATCAATGCATTTCTGGCCATGCAAATGGTTGCCGGCATTTTTGCAGTAGTAAAGGATGTTCAGTTTCCTTTTAGTAATTCATATCGCGTAAATGAACTGGTTAAAGAAGCGCCGCCCGATAAAAAACTTGTCTGCGATTACTGGGCCGTAAATACCTGGTCTGCATATATCGATAAGCCGGTTTATTGCATCGATATGCAAAAGGAAGCCTCTTTTGTTTTGTTTGATGATCATTTGCGGGGAATACTGCAGTTGCCAAACCGATACGTGCAGGGAATGAATAAGCTAAAAGAAGATACAGTTTACATGATCTCCACGCATTCTCCAGAAATTCTTGCCACCATCGATCCCAGGCTTCACTTCAGGCTGATCGATAAAAGGGAAGGGGCGATTGAAAAATTTGGTAATATCTATTTGTACGAGTTAAGAAAGTAATTGCGGGTAATATTGTAAAGCTGTGCGTGCAATGGCATCAAAGCTGAGCGCCTCGTTGAAATAGTCGATGCATTGCTGCCGTTCGGATTGTAACGGTTTTGCCATTGCTGTTTTAGCTGCTGTTACAAAAGAGTTTGCATTATCGGGTTGCCATAATGCGCCGAGGCGGCCATTATCGGTCATCATCCTGAAGCTGGGTATATCTGTAATGATGGGCACGCATCCGCAACGCAATGCCTCGCTGAGCGCGTAACCACTACCTTCATAATGACTTCCTAAGACAAAATAACCGGCGCTGTTATAATATGCCCGTATTTCATGATGAGGAATGGCGCCTAATAGTTGAACACTGTTTTTTAAAGTTTGCGAAACATTAATTTTATCCTTTACCTGCTGTAATAATTTTCCCTCATTGTAAATCATATGAAGCCTGGCCTGCGGATATTGCTGCAGTAAAATTTCAAAGCCAGATAATACGGTCAATGGATCTTTGTTCTCATCCAGTCTTCCTACCCAGAGCAATACAGGACTTCCGGTCAAATCCTTTTTTTGATTTGTTGGTATAGCATCTCTCGAATCAAAATCGAAGAATGTTCCTCCTTCCATCACCGGCATGATCTTTTTCCGTTGTTGGCTATTCGTAAACCACCATTCGCCCTGCTCGCGGGTTGTAAAAAAATATCCGTCGGCCACGCGGTGCAGGAAATTATGCACGTTCATTTTCCAGTTGCGCACCATTTTGCCGCCATGATGCTGGATGATGATGGCCGTTTTCTTCGGCAATAATGATCTCAATGCAACCGTCTGGAGAGATAAAGAAAGATGGTGAAGGTGTACCACATCTGGCTTTGATGCCGCCACTGCTTTTAAAAACTGCCAGGGAATTTGCCAGGATTTTAAAACAGGTCCGGCGCCATCGTTTAAAAAAATATACTCTATATTATTTAGCCGAAGTTTAATATTCTTATTGAACCGGCTTATGACTACGACTTCGCAACCTGCTTTTTGCAAGGCCTCTGCCCAACCCACCACCGTATAATACTGCCGCAGCAAATCCATTTCACTGGTAAGCTTATCATCATAAAAATAATTGGCAAATACTATTTTCATGCTTTCGGGTCAAATAAGTGCATCATTTTTTTACCGATATCATCGATGGACCAGGTGGCAACCCGCTCCGGTGGCAAAGGCGATTGTAAAATCTGCAAAGCTTTTTCCGCCATATCTTCTGTTGAGCGGGCAATGGACCAGTTTTTTATATCATGGTTCATCGGTTGCACAAAACTGATCACGCGGGCGCCGGAATATATCGCTTCGAGACAAACCGTGCTGAAACCTTCATATTCCGAAGGATGCAGCAGTAATTTAGTCCTTTGCATCAGCGCCAATACCTCTTCGTGTTTCAGCGCGCCGATCATTTCGACATTATTTTGTAAATCCAGCTTGTCGATAAGCGCCAGCAGCCGTTCATTTTCCTGGCCTATGCCGCATATCTTTACTTTTATATGGGGAAGATGTTTGCGTAACCTGCCTGCTACTTCAATCAGTATATCGAATTGTTTAAGTGGTATCAATGCGCCCACTCCCAATATATCAATGTCGCGGTTTACTGATACGCTGCCCGCAAACATTTTTTCATCGATGCCATTGGGTATCACATACTGTGGCTTCACCTTATGATTTCGATAAAATTCCGCGGCCACAAAATCAGAAATGGCCACCAGTTCATGCGCCCGCGGCCTGATGAGTTTTATATAGCGATTCGTTTTCCTGGCATCCTGCCCGCAAATCCAGCAAAAATGTGGCAGCTTGTTGCGCCGCGCAAAATAGCTTCCCACCAAAGCGGCTTCCATGCACCAAAAGCTCAATATACCTGCCAGCCTTTTTTCGCGACCAATTCGTTTCAGTGTAGCCCATACCTTCCACCATAACGATAATCGTTTTATACCCGGGTAACTAACCCCATTATAACTGGTGACCGGGATATGGTGCCACCTGTATTCGCTTTTCCGATATGGATATAAAAGCGCCAGCACCTCGAAATCGTATTGCGGGAAATTATTTTTCAATGCCTTTACCAAAAGCTGCTGCGAAGGAACCCAATAGGTAGCAGATTCATTTTCCGGGAAGGCCGGCGAAATTATCACTACGGTTTTTCGGGCTTCATTCATCCAGGCTGATTTTTTTGTTGCAGTAAGAAAAGCTTTTCGAATCGTGCGTGATCAGTACGATCATTTTTCCTGCGGCAGCAAGTTCCTGAAAATATTTTAGAAGAAACGTTTCGGCATTTTCGTCCAGTTCATTGAAGGGTTCGTCCAGGATAATCAGTGAAGCATCTTTATATAAAGCCCGGGCAATGGCAATACGCTGCCGCTGACCCCCGCTGATATTTTTCCCGTTTTCCGCTATCATTTTGTTCAGTCCTTCCGCATCGGCGGCTATCAAATCTTTTAGTCCCGATCTTTCAATTGTATGCCACAGCCTTTGCTCATCATATTTTTCATCGAGCACGATATTGCGCAAAATGGTGTCATGAATAAGAAAGTTCTGTTGTTTTACATAAGCAATATTTTTCCAGTGACTGCGCTCAGCCGCCGATGTAGTACCATTAATCAAAATTTCCCCTTCCGGCGGCGTTAAGAAACCCAACATTAAATTTAATATGGTTGTTTTTCCTTTTCCCGAAGCGCCGGTAATAGCTAAAAAATCTCCCGGCTGCAATTGCAAATTAAGGTTGCTTAAAACCGGCTTACCATTATATTGAAAAGAAACATTTTTAAAATTGATATCACGAATATCTGCCGGCCCGTTTTTTTTCACAGGAACCGTTCCCATATCTTCCTGCATCGTGTACTCATATGAATTCATCTGGCCACTGATGTTCAGGATTTTTACAATGCCCGGTATGATCTTATAAGCCGCCGCCATGAATGCGCCAACTGTCACTATCGCATCACTGTTTGCATACCATTGTCCGATTACGATCAGTATAAACAATCCGAGTAGCGCAAACACTTCAATAATACGCGTTGGCGTTCCCTGTACAATTAAAAAGTCAGCGAAATATTTATAGAACTGTCTTTGCCACGCAACATATCGCTGCAAAAAAAACTCAGACTTATGATAGATATTACTCTCCACATATCCCGCCAGCGCTTCCTGCAAATGCTGTAATGATTTTTCGCTGGTAGTCCGCGTATTCATACGTACTGCGCGCAACCTTCTTTTTATATAATAAAACACCACCACCACCGGCGGCAGTAACATAATGAGCAGCAACAAAAATAATTGCGCATTGAACAACAATATGGCAGTAATGGCAAGCACTATCAACGCAATCTGCGTAATGATCTGCTGAATTCCATCAAGAATATGCTGGCAGAATTCAATCGGATGAAAATATACCCGCCGGATATGTACCGACGAATCCACCTCCACATAATTTTCATATCCATTTTGCAGGTACTTCGACAGCCTGCTCTGCGATATACGCGCCGCCACCGTTGCCAGGAAATTACACTGCGCCCGGTGCACCAGCCAGGCCCCCAGGTTTTTGAGACTAAACAGTATGAAGAAAAGGAGTATCAGCGCCACCGAACTGCGGTTGAAAAGCCAGCCCGGTAAAAACGAAGGGGTAGGAGATCCCCCAGGCTTTGTATAAAAATTGATGATATAGACCAGCAGTGCCAGCGATATGATATCCGCAATGCTGATGGCCAGGTTAAGAAGGATGAGCGTGGAAAACCTTTTTTTCTCTCCGGGGGTCAGCGTGGACGCAATATTTTTTAAATAACGTTTCAAGTCCATAAATACGCAATCCCGGCCCGTAAAGTTGCCTTATTACATCGCCTTTATCATCTTCGAAACGATCTTATCGATCGGCAGCGTTACGCATTCATCCGAAAAATCCTCCCATTTTATAAAACGGAAAGTCTCCGTTTCGCCCTTTTCACGATAAACGGCCATTTGCTTTTCATCGAAGTCGAATTCACAGTCGCGCAGGGGGACCCTGATGGGCTCGAGCGCTTTTACAAAGTAGTATATGGAAATAATCTGGTGCTCGGGATTGAAAGCACTCATCTGGAAATAATCTGTAGTATAGATATGATCGGTGACCTCCACGTCGAGGTCCATTTCTTCTTTGAATTCACGTTTCAGACAATCGCGTGTGCCTTCACCGAACTCGAGACCGCCACCCGGAAATTTCGTGTAGTAATTCCCGCGGATGTATTCGTCGGCGACGAGCACTTCTTTGTTTTCTCCCAATAAAATGCCGTAAACTCTCAGGTTGAACATCTAAAATATTTTCTTCTTCAAAAAGAACCAGCCTATCACCAATGATATGGCCAGGGAAAGAAATACCGGTATGTAAAAAGCAAAAGGCGAGCGCGCATAAGGAATGGGCACGTTCATGCCATATATGCTGGCCACCAACACCGGGATGGTGAGCACGATGGTGATCACCGATAGCCTTTTCAATACTTCATTCTGGTTATTGGCAATAATGCTGGCAAATGCATCGAGTGTGCTGCTGAGGATGTTGGTGTAGATATTCGCCATTTCAAGGGCCTGTGAATTGTCTACGATCAGGTCGCCCAAAAATTCTTTTTCTTCTTCATTCAGTCCCAAAAAATTTGTGCGCTCGATCTTCATCAGCAGCATTTCATTGGAGCGAAGCGCGGTAACGAAGTACACAAGACTTTTCTGTATGCGCATCAGTTGCAGCAATTGCTCATTCCGGCTGGCGGCATATAATTTTTGCTCGAGAATATTACGGTTCTTGTTTATTTCTTTGAGAAAATCCATATAGGTCTGGATCGTTTTCTCAAAAATTTTCAGCACCATCATTTTGCGGTTGTCGGGGTGACGGTTCTGAAAAGTATGCAGGAATTTTTTGATGGCGCCGTTCTCGAACGAGTTCACCGTTACGATCTGGTTATGCGTAAGAATGATACAGATCGGGATCGTGATATACCAGGCATCGCTTTCGTTGAAAGACTGATTTTCGGTGGGCGTTTTGATCACTATCAGCTTTACATTGTCCTCTTCTTCAAAGCGCGTTCTTTCATCGATATCCAGCGAGTCGGTCAGGAAGTCGAGGGGAATATCCATGGCATGCGAAAGTTCCTCGAATTCTTCCTTCTTCAGCGGCGGCAATACATTGACCCAGGCACCGTTTTCCGCTTTGTCGATGGCGACCGTCTGGTAGTTTATATTTTTAAAGTACTGGATCATCGAGGGCGCAAAAGTAACGCGGATTTTGCAGATTTAACGCGGATTATAAGGATTACACGGATTTCAAGGATTTTCCCAATCCGTGAAATCCGAAATCAATTTAAATCCGTGATATTATTCCTTGACCTGATTATCTCAAGATGGTGACGGGTATGATAAATGGTAAAATAGCACAGCTCCCGAAGGGTTATCTTCCCTAATAAGGGATGTTTCACGATATACCGGTCGAATTGTTCGGTGGTCCAGTTTTTCCGGATGGCTTCGATATAATCTTCTGTTACTTTCAGCCATTTATGGATCATCTGGTCGCGCGTATGCGAAGGATGTATTTTTTTCGGCACATATCTGCCGGAAGCCTTGCCGCCCGCCGCCAGTTTTGCCCTGTATTTTTCCACTAATTCTTCATAGCTGCGCGAAGGCCGGTTGGGTTTACCGCCGATCAGCCTGACCAGGAATTTAGGCAGCGCATAAGCGGCCACCGTTGTTTTCAGAGATATGATAAGATGAGCGAGGTTTTGCGCCGCAGACCATTTTTCGCCGGGCTCTTTAAAGAAGAGATCGTCTGGCAGGTGGATGCAGTAATCGGTTAACTGCCGGAATACGGCCGCCGATTCGTGCAGTATCTGTTCTTTATCAAGAATACGGGCCATCGTCAAATATTTATGCCGAGTGTTCCTTCAAAAACTTTTTCTGCAGGCCCGCATAACCAGATGTTTTCATAAGAGTCGTCGTCCACGCGGTCGTATTCAACTGTAATATCGCCGCCGCGTGTGTGTACCGTCACATTATTGAAGCCGCGCTCGTTGTGGTAGCAAACCAGTGCGCTGGCGGTTACGCCTGTACCGCAACTCAGTGTTTCATTTTCCACGCCACGTTCATATGTTCGGACAATGATCTCGTAATCGCCTTTTGTTTCCACAAAATTGACGTTGATGCCATCTTTTGCAAAGGCATTGCTGTTGCGTATATCGTAGCCTTTTTTGTACACATCGAGGTCCATCACATCCTGCACCATGCGCACGTAGTGGGGAGAACCGGTGTCGAGCACAAAATCGCCATGGTATTCTTTTACGGTAGGCACGTCTTTCATTTTCAGGCTCACGATGCCATCGTCCTCATCAATTTCCGCTTCGTGCGGACCATCGAATGCAATGAATTTATAGAGTGGCTTGCGTATGCCCTGGTGCCAGGCAAATTTTACGAGGCATCTGCCGCCATTACCGCACATGGAGCTTTCGCGGCCATCGGCGTTGTAGTATTTCATTTCAAAGTCGTAACCATTGGCATTGTTGAGCAGCATGAGGCCGTCGGCGCCAATACCAAAGCGACGATTACATAAAAAATTAATCTGTTTTACGGTTAAGTTATCGTATTGCTGATCCCTGTTGTCGAGGATTACAAAATCATTTCCCGTTCCCTGGTATTTGAAAAATTGCAATTGCATATAAATCCATTCAATTTCAAAGGTAATTCTTTAAACCCGAAACCGTTTCGAGCGTAATCTCTATCAATTTCTGAACGGCCTTGTTCCCGTCTTTGGAAAATTCGCCGGCAATCCTGTTGGCAACAATGGCGCTTAACGAAAGGCATTGATGGCCTAATATTTTGCCTAAACCATAGATGCCCGAGGTTTCCATTTCAAAATTCGTGATGCGATGCGGACCAAAGCTGAACTGCGTCAACCTGTCGATCAGGTCGGGGTTACTGAGACCGAGCCTTAGTATTCTTCCCTGTGGCCCATAAAAACCGGGACAGGTAACGGTAATGCCATGGTGAAAATTTTTTACGAAGTGTTTGATAAGGCCGGCGCTGGCGCGACTGATATAGGGATGTGAGATCCTGCTGTTTAACTGCGTTTGCGTATAAAAGGCCTGCAATAATTGTTTTTCCTCGTCATTTTGTTCATGCCGGTAAAAGTTCAGCAGGTTATCTATGCCCAGCCCATGCGTGGACACCACAAAACTGTCAACGGGTATATCGGCCTGCAATGCGCCTGAAGTGCCCACGCGGATTATGTTCAGTGAAGTATGTTCGGGCTTAACGGTCCGATTGACCAGGTCTATATTGACCAGGGCATCCAGTTCATTGACCACGATATCGATATTATCGGGGCCTATGCCGGTGGAAATGACAGAAACGCGTTTTTTACCCAGGTAACCGGTATGGGTTACGAATTCACGGTGCTGGCAGGTATATTCGATGCTATCGAAATGACGGCTTACAAGGGGTACCCGGTCGGGGTCGCCAACGGTGATGATGGTGGTGGCCAGCTCCTCAGGGCGCAGGTTTAGGTGATATATGGCGCCGCGCTGGTTGATGATCAGTTCCGATTCCTGTATTTTCTGCATAATGGGCCTGTTGACCGGTCTGTTTCAAATATCCGACAAATATCCTACTTTTGCACACCTTCAATCAGTTACGGTTCGGTGGCCGAGTGGTTAGGCTGAGCTCTGCAAAAGCTCCTACAGCGGTTCGAATCCGCTCCGAACCTCTTTCCAATATGAAATACTCCCAATGGATAGGTATCGCTGCCTCGTTGATATTGGTGGCGGCCTGTTTTCTTCCCTGGACCTTCCATCCTGATCTGAACAAGGAGTTCACCGGTTTTTTTTCTGAGAACAATGTTTATGGCCGTCCCGGCAGGGTGTTCATTGTTTTGTCAGCGGTAGCTATCATTTTCTTCCTCATTCCGCGAGTATGGGCCAAGCGATGGAACCTGTTGGTGACGGGTCTGACCACGGCTTTTGCCATCAAATGTTTTATTATGTATATCGGTTGCTACCGCGGCATATGCCCCTCAAAAAAAGCGGGGATATGGATCATGCTGGTATCGGCGGTGGTGATGATGGTGATGGCGATCCTTCCGGACATTAAATTAAAAGAAACCGGCAAACAAAATTGATGTCTACATTAACGATCTCAGACTTTGATCAATTATCGTTATTGCCTCTTTAATTTGTTCGGCATTGATGAGGAGCGGCGGCGCCAGTCTTATCTTGTCTCCATGTGTTGGCTTTGCAAGTAAACCATTTTGTTTCAACGACAGGCAAAGATTCCAGGCCGCATCATTATTACTGTGATCGATCACGATGGCATTCAATAATCCTTTGCCCCGGATAATTGATATATGAGGATTGTTCAAAGCTTTGAGGCCACTACGGAATAGCTCACCCATAGCTTCAGCATTTTCCGCCATCTTTTCGTCCTGCAATACCTGCAGTGAAGCAATGGCCACTTTGCAGGCCAGCGGATTGCCACCATAGGTTGAGCCGTGTTCACCGGCTTTGATGTTGAGCATGATATGGTCATCAGCTAACACGGCGCTCACCGGCATGGTGCCGCCGCTCAGTGCTTTTCCCAAAATGACCATATCGGGCCTGATGCCTTCATGATCGCAGGCCAGCATTTTGCCGGTGCGCGATAAACCGGTCTGCACTTCATCAGCGATGAATAATACGTTCGCTTCTTCGCAATATTTTTTGGCGGTGGTTAAATATCCTTTGTCGGGAACTACAACGCCTGCTTCGCCTTGAACTGGTTCAACGAGAAAACCTGCCACATTTTTATTTTTCAACGCTTCGGCCAATGCAGGCAGATTATTGTAAGGAATGATGGTAAAGCCGGGCATATATGGACCAAAGCCAGTGGTGGCCGATGGATCTGTGCTGAAAGAAATGACCGTGCTTGTTCTGCCATGAAAATTATTGGCGCAAACGATGATGACGGCCTTGTTTTCCTCAATCCCTTTTTTATCATATCCCCAGCGACGGCATAATTTGATGGCGGTTTCTACCGCTTCCACGCCTGTATTCATGGGTAACACCTTATCATAACCGAAAAGCTGCGTGATATACTTTGCAAATTCACCGAAAACATTGTTATGAAAAGCGCGCGAGGTTAATGTCAGTTGCTGCGCCTGTTGCATGAAGGCATCGATGATAGCGGGATGGCAATGTCCCTGGTTGACGGCGGAGTAGCCGCTTAAAAAATCATAGTAGCGTTTACCGTCAACATCCCACACGAAAACGCCCTTGCCTTTGCTGAGCACTACGGGCAGTGGATGGTAGTTGTGCGCACTGTACTGTTCTTCGAGTTGCAAATAATGATTTGTCTTGTCAGACATAGATATAGTCGATTGCATGAAATAAGAATAAAAGATTGAGAAATAAATCGCGGATTTGACCGCGGATTATGGGATTGCGCGGATGGGGGGGCTTATCCTCGATGGTTGAGGAAATCGAGGTTGATATGGAGAAAATGCGGTATGTAGGCCTTTGTATTGATTGCTCAGAATTTGATGCGAAGATAACGAAACTTATCGGGTGATGCAAGCGGGGTTAAAAGTGATATATATCGTGTGAACCTACCGACTGAGGCCACTTATTTTTCGGGAAAATTCCATAGAAGCAGGAGCCGCTGCCGCTCATAGCGGCATATATAGCGCCCGCATCATATAAATTTTCTTTGACGGTGCGCAGGGCAGGGTGGTGGTTACAAACGGGATCTTCAAAATCGTTGACCAATTCGTTTTTCCAGGTATCGATGGGTTGTTGGATCACTTCCATCAATCGCTTGCGTGCTATTGGTGCACCTAATTGCGAAAATGCCCAGGCAGTATTGATATGAACACCGGGATTGACTAACAATATGGAATAAGCGGAAAGGTCAAGTTTTATTGTCTGCAATAATTCACCGCGGCCTGTTGCAAAAGCAGGTTTATTGACGATGAAAAAAGGACAGTCGCTGCCGAGGCGAAGACTGTAGTCGAGTAATTTTTCAATGCTCAGTTTCAGATGAAATTTTTCATTGAGCAGTTTAAGCGTGAACGCTGCATTGGCTGATCCACCTCCCAGTCCCGCGCCCATCGGCACCACCTTGTGCAAATGCATATGAACGGCAGGCAGATCGGGAAAATCATTTTGCAATAAACGGTAGGCGCGGATGCAAAGGTTATCTTCCTGCGTTCCGTTTACCGGCAGTCCGGTGGAAGTAAATTGAAATTCATTTCCTTTAATCACTTCTATAACATCCGTAAGCGGCAATGGATAAAACACCGATTCGATGTCATGGAATCCATCTACGCGTTTGCGGACAATGGTAAGTCCGAGATTGATCTTGCAGTTGGGAAAAGAAATCACGGATTGAAGGGATTATAGGATGGCGCGGATAATCCGCGAAATCTGTGTAATCAAATAAATCAGCGGTTTTTCTTGCGGCTGTTGATCTCGTCGCGAATGGCAATGGCGCGGATATAGTCTTCCTGCTCCAGCACTTCGTTCAGCAAGGTATTCAGCTCCTCCACGCTCAGCGCTTTCAGGTCGTCGGTGCCTCCCTGCGATTCGGCGGCCACCGCTTCCTTGGGCTGCTTCTTTTTGCCCGAGGGATCTTCCATCAATATGCCGGCGCTTTCGAGAATATTGTCATATGTATAGATGGGACATCCAAAACGGACGGCCAGGGCCAATGCATCGGAGGTGCGTGAATCTATTTCCACCGTATCATTCTCACTTACGCAAACGAGCTTTGAATAAAAAATGCCCTCCTGCAGATCGCAGATCACGATTTCCTGCAGATCGATGGTAAAAGCATTCATAAAATTTTTCATGAGATCGTGGGTAAGCGGGCGGCTTGGATGCATCTTTTCGAGCGCCACGGCAATGGCCTGGGCCTCGAAGCCGCCGATAACGATGGGCAAACGCCTCAATCCATTCACTTCACCTAATACCACCGCATAGCTATGCGTTTGGGTAATACTATGGGATAAAGCCACTATTTCCAGCTCTATTTTCTTCATAATGAAAGCACGAAACTAAGGGTTTTTATCCAAAAAATTCCGACCCAATTCCTTTAGATTCAGGCACCTTTTAATTTTTTTACGGCCTCTGTTATCTTAGGCACCACCTCGAATGCATCGCCTACGATACCATAGTCCGCGGCCTTAAAGAAAGGAGCCTCAGGGTCCTTATTGATCACAACAATTACCTTACTACGGTTCACCCCCGCTAAATGTTGTATAGCGCCGGAAATACCGATGGCGATATAGAGATTGGGCGCAATGGCCAGGCCGGTCTGCCCCACGTGCTCATGATGCGGACGCCAGTGCACATCGGCCACGGGGCGACTGCAGGCTGTGGCGGCGCCAAGCGCTTTTGCGAGGTCTTCTACCAGTCCCCAGTTTTCGGGGCCTTTCAGTCCGCGGCCACCGCTTACCACCACTTCGGCTTCGCTCAGCGGCACTTCGCCAGTGACTTTATTGGTGGCAGTCACTTTTACTCTGGGCGCATCAACAGTGGCATTGAAGGCAGCCACTTCAGCAGTGCCCTGTCCTTCTTTTACCTGGTATGAGTTGGGGTTGAGCGAAATAATTTTTACGGGTGAATTCACAGCAATATTTGCGAAAGCTTTTCCACTGAACACATTCTTTTTTACCACAAAACCATTGCCGGTTTCGGGTAAGGCTACGGCGCCGGGAACAAGTCCTGCTTTCAGCCTTGCAGCCAGTCTTGGCGCGATGCCTTTACCATCAACATTATTCGAAAATATCACTACCTGCGCGCCGGTACCTTCCACCACCTGTGCAATCACTTTTGTAAATACCTGCGCATCGAAATGATCGAGCGTAGGATTATTGACGTGATGAATTTTTTTGACGCCATATTTTCCCAGGGCTGCGAGGTCTTCGCTTACAGAGCCCAGTACAACACCTTCGGCAGCGGTGCCGAGTTGTTCGGCAACCTTTGCTCCATAGCTCATGGCTTCGTAAGACGCTTTTTTTACATGGCCTTCGGCCTGGTCAATGAATATTAAAACTGACATGCGGATAATTTGATGGTTAAATGATTTTTGCTTCTTCGTGTAATAAGCGAACTAATTCGGCGGGATTGTCGGCCGCAACGAGTTTTACACCGGCCTTTGCCGGGGGCAAACCAAAACCTGCAATAGTGGTGAGCGAATCGGCAGCAACGGGCTCCTGTACTTTCAATGGTTTGGTACGTGCACCCATAATGCCTTTCATATTGGGGATGCGCTGTTCGGCCATGCCTTTCTGGCAACTTACCACTATGGGCAATGCGGCCTCGCACACTTCTTCACCGCCTTCAATTTCCCGGGTGATGGTGGCCGTTGTACCGTTCAGTTCAAACTTTATGGCTAAAGGTATATATGGCTGGTCGAGCAGTTCTGCCACCATGCCGCCGATGGATGAGCCGTTGTAATCGATGGTTTCTTTGCCGGTAAATACCAGGTCGTAGCCACCCTGTTTGGCCACTGCTGCAATCTGCGAAGCAATATAAAAACTGTCGTGGCTATCGGTGTTCACGCGAATGGCCTCATCGCCGCCCAGTGCCAGTGCCTTGCGGATGATGGGCTCGGTATCGGCGCCGCCAACTGTAACCAGGTGCAATACGGTCGAAGCATCTTTTTCTTTCAGTTCAATTGCCCGAACGAGGGCATACCACTCGTCGTAGGGGTTGATGATCCACTGAACGCCAGCCTCTGCGAATTTCGTGTTGTTATCGGTGAAGGCTATTTTTGCCGTTGTGTCCGGCGTTTTGCTGATACATACTAATATCTTCATGTACGATTCGATTTTAGTCTCTTGATCATTGGTTGTTTATGCAACCAAATTATGTACAAATATAAGAGCCGCAAAGATACATTTTGAAAAATTGTAGAAATATAATTGTCTCATGAGTGACCGCATCGACAAACTGAAAGAAATGCTGCTGCAAAACCCGGCAGACAATTTCCTGCAGCATGCATTAGCGCTGGAATACATCAAGCAGGGCGATGATGCGGAGGCGCGTCGCTTATTCGAGGAAATTCTTACCCGCGATCCGGGTTATGTTGGTTCTTACTATCATCTTGCACAGTTGTTGCAGCGGAATGATGAAAGGGACCTGGCAGTGGAATGGTATGAGAAGGGGATGGCGGTGGCGAAGAGGGTTGGCGATAATAAGGCCTATGGGGAGTTGAGGGGTGCGTATGAGGAGTTGGTGTTTTGAGCGTTTTTTCAATACATTACTGTTTCCATATAATGAGTTTATTCAACCACTTCATATCATTCATCAACAAAGAAAATCTTTTTTCCAATAAAGACCAGCTTTTGCTGGCCGTCAGCGGGGGAGTAGACTCTGTTGTGTTATGTGAATTATGCCACCAGGCAGGCTTTCATTTCTCCATTGCTCATTGCAATTTTAAACTGCGTGGCGAAGAAAGTGTAAGGGATAAAAATTCCGTAGAACAAATCGCAAAAAAGTATAACGTTCCTTTTCTCCTCAAAGAATTCGATACTGAAAAAATTGCCGAAAGCAAAAAACTTTCCATACAGGAAGCCGCAAGAGCATTAAGATATGACTGGTTTACTGAATTGATAAATGCAGGCAAAGCAAAATGGTTGCTGACCGCGCATCACCTCGATGACAATATCGAAACCATGCTCATGCATTTTTTCCGGGGTACTGGCATATATGGTTTGCGAGGCATGTTACCAAAACAGTCTCATATCATTAGGCCATTATTGTTTGCGCGTAAACAGGAGCTGAAAGAATTTGCGGAGCAACATCAACTCGCCTGGGTGGAAGACAGTTCGAATGCGCAGGATAAATATACCCGCAATTACTTCCGCAATCAACTGCTCCCGCAGGTGCAGCAGGCATATCCGCGCGTGGAGCAAAACCTGGTTCATAATCTTCACCGGTTTTCCGAAGTGGAAATTTTGTACAAACAGGCATTGGACCAGCATAAGAAAAAATTATTGGAACAAAAAGGCAATGAAATTCATATCCCTGTACTGAAACTGAAAAAAGCAGTCCCGCTACATACCATCGCCTATGAGATCATCAAAGACTTTGGTTTTTCACCACAACAAACCGGTGAAGTGATTGCTTTGCTCGACAGCGATTCAGGAAAGTATATTCAATCTGCTACTCATCGCATACTCAAAAACAGGAACTGGCTGATCATTTCTCCTGTTCAAGTACAGGAGGCGCAGCATATATTAATTGAAAATCCAGGCACAGCCATCAGTTTTGAAAAAGGCGACCTGCGGCTGCAGGCAATCGCTGCCGAAAATTGCGCCATCAGCAACAACCATTTCACAGCATGTCTCGATAGTAAGGAAATTCATTTCCCCTTATTGCTCCGCAAATGGAAACAAGGAGATTATTTTTACCCGCTCGGTATGCGCAAAAAGAAAAAACTGTCGCGATTCTTCATCGATCAGAAATTATCACTCGCAGATAAGGAAAAAGCCTGGGTGCTCGAGACCAATAAAAAGATCATCTGGGTTGTAGGCATGCGCATCGATGACCGTTTTAAGGTCACCGGTTCTACACAATCTGTTTTGAAGATCGAATTAAAAACTTTGTAAGTAACGCTGCACACGCGTAATGAAAGTATCCAGCACTTTGTAATCGGAAAAAGCATAGGCCGCCAAAACCAGGAAGGCAATGCCAAACAGCGCGCCCCATATATGCGCGGAGTGGTTGATATTGCCGCCGCCGCGTTTGTCGAGATAAGAAGATATGATGAGATATAAAAAGCCGAACAAGAAACCTGGTATATATATACCCGGGATAAAAATAACACCAATACCTCTTTCAGGCTCCAGCAGGATGCTGGCAAAGATCACTGCCGATACGGCGCCCGAAGCGCCCAGGCTTCTGTAGCTGGAATCGTTCTTGTGACGGCTGTACGTAGGCAACAGGCAAAAGAAAAGAGACAATATGTACATCAGCAGGTATAATAGCTTCCCTTTCTCCTGGAAAATGAGCATGAAGTATTCCTCCACGTTGCGGCCAAAAAGATACAGGGCGTACATATTGAACGCCAGGTGAATAAAATCGGCATGTATCAGTCCGCAGGTAAAAAAGCGATACCATTGTTTATTATGCGTGACCGCAGGGGGATAAAAGATCAGGTCATTCAGAATTTTTTCATTGCTGAATGCGGAAATGGACACAAGTACGGTAATGATGACAATGATGAGGGTGATCGTTAAGGTCATGGCCAAAGGGTGTATAAAGTTTCAAATCTAATTATTTTTCAGCCATTTACCGAATCATTGAAATTCACACAAACGTTTGCCCGGCCAATGAATATAATAATCTCTTAATTTTAGTATTATAGCATTCCGAATAAGTTTGCAGGCCTAATGGAAACCAGCCAACAACTAACACAACAAATAAAGCAGGGCAACCATGAAGCCCTCTTTAGCCTGATGAGCCTTCATTATAATGAGCTCTTCAGGTATGGCATCAGGTTCACTGCAGACAAAGACCTCACCAAAGACCTTATTGGCCAGTTTTTCCTGCACGTTTGGGACCATCGCCACCAGTTTGCCCGGGTAAAAAATGTGGAGGCCTACCTCCTGGTTTCATTCCGCCATTTTCTGCTGAATTATCATCGTAAGATTTCGCGGCAACTTGAACTGCCGGACAGCGGACTGATAGAGTTTAGCTACGAAGAATACCTCATTGCCTGGCAGGAAAAGGAAATGGTACGCAATACTTTATCGGAAGCCCTGCAATCGCTGCCCGAGCGCCAGCGTCAACTGGTGCAGCTCCGTTTTTATGAACAGTTGAGCAATGATGAAATAGCCCGGCGCACCGGCCTCTCCCTGCGGACGGTATATAACAAGCTGCACGAAGCATTGAAAAAACTCCGCTCTCACTCCCTCCTCGAATGTATCCGTAAAAAAATTTAAAAGCGAAGGGTAAATTTTCTCGTCCCCGGTGTCAGTGTAAGAAAGCCACCTTACAATGACCGTGGAAGAACTGCTGCTCGACGAATCCTTTATTGATTATTGCATCAACAAAAATTCGCCCCACCGCGATAAATGGGAACTGCTGCGCCTTGCCGATGCCAACCAGGCAAAAATGATGGACGAGGCGCGCGAACTGCTGCAGGTATTGCGACCTGGGCTTGCTGCTGAGGAAGTGGGGGCGGAAGTGAATAAATTCCGTCAACAGTTCCTGTCTCAAATGCCGCAGGCATTCACCCAACAACCCAACAGTCGTAAAAAAAGAACAAGGCTGGCGCTAAGCTCTGCCGGTATAGCTGCCAGCATTGCGCTGATCACGTTTTTTGTGTGGCCTTCAGCCGGCAAAAGTCCCGAGCCGCTGGCCGCCTTTGAACTGAGCACCGGTTTTGGAGAACGCAAAGAATTGCAATTGCCAGATGGCACAAAGGTGATCCTTAACTCCAACAGCCGGATCATCTATGCCTCCGATTATAATAAAACAGACAGGCAACTCGAACTGTTGGGCGAAGCCTATTTTGAAGTAGCTAAGAACCCCGGGAAAAAATTTATCGTTCACAGCCAGGCATTTTCAACCACCGCTATCGGCACCGCCTTTTATGTTCATGGCAGGCAGCCATCACAATCATATGCTGTGAACCTGGTCGAAGGAAAAGTGAGCATGCAAATAGAATCAGGCAAAACGCTTTTTCTGCAGGCCGGCGAAGTGGCCAGTTGGTCGGGCAACAGCCACAGGTTTGAAAAGAAAAGTTTTGATACCCATGACCTCAGGGAATGGATCGAAGGGAAGTTACATTTTCAACACGCCGATAGCCGTGAAGTGCTGCAACACCTCGCTGCCTGGTATGGCGTGGATATAGACGATTTACGTAAAAAGCCAGGCGCTATTTCCATTACAGGCGATTACTCCGACAAACCGCTGGAAGACATCCTGAAGGCGATCTGTTTCAGTATCTCCTGCAAATACAGCATTGAAGGAAATAAGATCATCATCCAATAGTGTTCAATAACCAAAACAACTGTTATGCGAAAAGTACTCATTAAACGAATACTGCAAAGCCTGCTTCAATTGTCGGCTGTAGTATTGCTGTCGATGCAGGCAGTAGCAGAAACGAAGATCGACAGGGCCATGATCGAATTCAAAAAAACTCCATTGGAGAAAGCCCTGCAAAAAGTTTCAGAAGTATATAAAGTAACCTTTACCTATGATCCCTCGGTTGTTCAAACGGGCCGCCTCATCGACCTGGAGCGAAAAGAAAGAACGCTGCAGGAAGTGCTGGACCAGTTGTCGGGAAAAGCCGGACTTTCTTTTATGCAGGTCGGTAGTATGATCGGCGTTAAACAAACCAAAGAGCAAAGCGCTGCTCCGCAACAGGAAGAAGTAACCATCAGCGGCAAAGTGACCGGCACTAATGATCAGCCACTGGAAGGCGCCTCCGTATCCGTAAAAGGAACACAGCGCGGTGTGCTCACAGATGCCAATGGCGATTTTCGCATCGTTGTTCAGAAAGGAAGCATATTAGTGATATCAGCCGTCGATTATGTGTTGACGGAATTGCCGGCAGAAAAATCAGGCATCGTATCTATATCGATGCAACTGAAAGCCGGCGCCATGAGCGAAGTGGTAGTAACGGCGCTGGGTGTTCGAAAAGAGAAAGCAAAGGTGGCCTATGCGGTGCAGGAAGTAAAGGGCGAAGTTTTGCAAAAAGCGCCCGAAACGAATGTGGCCAGCAACCTGGTGGGTAAGGTGGCCGGTTTAAGCATATATACAAAATCCACGCTGTTTGAAAACCCCGAGGTATATCTCCGCGGCGCCGCAACGCTGGTAGTGATTGATGGCGTTCCTACAGAAACCAATTTCTGGAATATCAACTCCAACGATATCGAAAGCATCAACGTGTTGAAAGGCACAGCGGCAGCAACGCTGTATGGTTCTCTCGGCATAAACGGGGCCATCATGATCACCACCAAAAAAGGAAAGGGAGGCGCCAATGGTGTCGAGATATCTTACAATACCACCACCCAGTTCCAGGCTGGTTTTCTGCGCGTTCCGAAAACGCAAAAACAATATGGCATGGGATGGAATGGCTACTACGCATTTGTGGATGGAAAAGGCGGTGGCGGCTGGTATGACGATTACGGTTATGTATGGGGACCAAAACTGGACGTACCCGATGCCAGCACGCCCAGCGGCTTTACTGAATATCCGCAATATAACAGCGAGTACGATCCCGACACCTGGTTCGAATTCAACCAGCAGGGTTATACCGATTACAGCCATTATAAACCCATGGCCTGGCGCAGCAAGGGCGTGAACAATCTCAAAAACTTTTTGGAAAATGAAATGTCTACCACGCATAATATCAGCGTGGCTGGTAAGACCGATAAAAGCGATTACCGTATATCGGTATCGCATACATATCAAAAAGGACAGGTGCCCAATACAAAACTGAATTCAACAACCCTTAGCCTGGCGGGCAGTTTGAAAGTAACGGACAAATTACGAATCGAGTCGAGCCTCAGCTACAACAAACAATATTCGCCCAATTATCCTGAAACAGGATATGGTCCTACCAATTTCTTCTATAATATTTTGTTGTGGATGGGCCCCGATGTAGATATCCGCGACCTGCGTAATTACTGGAGGCCGGCCGGCGGACGCGCTTCGGGAAGCGGCTTTATTCCGTATGGCGTAAAAGATATTCAGCAGTTCAATTATAACTATAGCTGGTACAACAATCCTTATTTCCTGGCCTATGAATTTCAGCGCGCCTATACCAATGACGTGATCGTGGCGCAGCTCAACGGCACTTACGATTTCAACAAAGACCTGCAGTTGCTGGTCCGCACAGGCATAACCAATAACAATGCGGAGTCTGAATTGAAAATCCCTTACAGCTATATCAACTATGGCACCGATGCGGCGCCTAAAGGAAATTATCGAATCGGCAACAACAGCAACCTGCTGCTTGTAAGCGATGTGTTGCTCACCTACAAGAAAACTTTTTTGAAGGACTTCAGCATCACAGCTTCTGGCGGCGGCAGCCAGCGTTACAGTTCCAATAAGGGATCGTTTGCAAGGACCAATGGAGGACTTACCGTTCCGAAGTCTTACAACCTGAAGAGTTCAATCAATCCGCTCAGCGCAGGCGGCGCCAATCCTGATGTTGACAATTCAAAATTTGAAAAGCAAACCACCAGCGTGTTCGGTTATGTTGACCTGGGATATAAAAACATGGCCTACCTGAATTTTTCAGCGCGTAACGACTGGACATCTACCTTGCAAAAACCTTATAACTCATTCTTCTACCCATCGGTCTCTTTGAGTGTGATCGCTTCGGAAATTGTACGCATGCCTGAATTCATTTCATTTTTCAAGCTGCGCACATCATTTGCCAATATCTCCGCTGAAGTGCCACCTTATTATACCATACCGGTGTATAATTCCGGAACAAGCTGGAGCGGTACTTCTTCACTGAACCTGCCCGGCACCATCATTACTCCCGATATAAGACCGAGCACTACCATTTCGCAGGAATATGGTGCAGAGCTTCGTTTTCTGAAAAACAGGCTGGGACTTGATTTCACTTACTTTAAATACCTGGAAAAAGATTTTCCAAAAGACGTTCCGCTTTCGCAGGCATCCGGATATAATTTTATCCGTTTAAATGCCGACGAATATAACCGCAAGGGTATTGAAGTAGTGCTCAGCGGCAAGCCGGTGAGCACCCGCAATTTCAGTTGGGATATAACCCTCAATTACAGCCAGTACAGGAGAACGGTGAAGTCATATTATGGCGGCGAGGATATGCGCGAAGGCGTAAAGGTTGGCCAGCGCTCCGACGTTTATCGCACCTGGGCCTGGGAAAGATCGCCCGATGGAGAAATTGTGTATGGCAGCAACGGATTCCCGCAATATATAAGTCATGTGGTCAATCTCGGTTATTATAATCCCGACTGGGAATTCGGCGCACTGAACAGGCTTACGTATAAATCATTTTCGCTGAGCTTTTCCTTCGATGGAAGAATTGGCGGCCTTTTATATAATGGTGTTGAACAAAAATTATATGAAGGGGGTATGCATCCCGGCACCGCCAATTCGTACCGCGACGATTCGTATGCAGGCAATGCCACTTATGTGGGTAATGGCGTGGTAGTAACCGGCGGCAGCGTGGAATATGACGTGCAGGGAAATATCGTGAGCGATACGCGCAAGTTTGAAAAAAATACGCAGGCAGTAAAATATATCGATTGGGTTTTTGCCACCTATGTAAATGGCGTTCCTGATGCCAACCTGTACAAAAGAACTTTTGTGAAACTGCGCGAAGTGGTGCTTACCTGGAGCATTCCTGCAGCGCGACTGGCTAAGACGCCCTTCAAGGGAGCGAGCATTTCCATAACCGGCCGCAACCTGGCATTGTGGAGCGCAGCGCCCTTCATGGACCCTGATGGATATGAAGGCACCACGCTGGCCGATCCGTCTTACCGGAACATAGGATTTAACCTGAACCTGAAATTTTAAAAAAACTGGTTATGAAAACTCAATCAATAAAAATATTCACGACTATATTTATTGCGGGGATGCTGCTGATCAGTTCATGCAAAAAACATGAATACTTCCAGGAAAATCCCAATGAGGCTTCTTCGGCAAGTCCTGCTTTGCTGCTGACCAATATCTGCATCAGCGTTTTCAACTACGACCCGCAGGCCTCAGCTTATGCATCTCGTCAACTGACTTATTATGAAAGGGGCAATTCAGCGGTCGATTATAGCTGGACCAGCAGTAGTTTTGCCGCCTTCGATATACTGCGGCAGGTAAAGAAAATGGATGAACTGGCCACTGCCAGCGGCGAAGAAAATTATCGCGCACTGGCGAAATTTTTCCGTGCGGTCCTGTTCAGCCAGCTCACCGAAACCTTTGGCGATGTGCCTTATTCGAAAGCGCTGGATGCATTGGGCGGAAATACAAAACCCGAATATGATACGCAGGAGCAGGTATATGCCGGCGTGTTGCAGGAATTGGATGAAGCCAACTCCATGCTGAGCGATTCAAAGGGAAATATTGCCGGCGACATTATATATGGCGGCAAAGCATCTCAGTGGAAAAAACTGGCGAATGCTTATCAACTGCGACTGCTGATCCATTTAAGCAAGAAAGAAGCCAACACCACATTGAATATAAAACAGCGTTTCCAAACAATCATCAGCGATCCTGCCGGGCATCCATTGATGGATGATGCGGACGATAACGGAGAGATTGTATATAATACGTCATCCACTTCAAACTATTATCCAACTGCAGGTAGTTTGTCGCTGGGAACTGCTGTGTCACTGGAAGCAGGCATGGCCACCATATTAAAAACGCGCCAGGACCCGAGGCTGTTTTACTTTGCCGAACCGATTACCGGGCAAACAGCAGGCGTATATGCCAACTATGCGGGTGTGAATGCGGGGCTCACAGTTGCCGATCAGCAGAGCGCTTCTTCTTCCGCTTCGCGCGTTCATCGCCGCTATTCCGATCTCAGTCATCCTGAGGTAGAGCCTATGATATTGTTAGGTTATGCCGAACAGGAGTTCCTGATTGCAGAAGCCATATCACGCAACTGGATAACAGGAGCAGGCACTGCCAAAGAACATTATGAAAATGGTATCAGGGCCTCTATGGAGTTTTATGGCATCAGTACTACCGACATCAATACATATATCGCAGGTCCGAATGTTGCTTTCAATCCTGCGAATGCGATACCCATGATCATCACGCAAAAATATATTGCGTTGTTTATGCAGTCAGGATGGGAAGCATTTTTGGAGCAGCGCCGTACCGGTATTCCCACATTGAATGTGGGCCCGGGAACATATAATAACCAGCAGGTGCCGAAAAGATGGTTATATCCACAGAGTGAATATGATTATAATAAAGAAAATGTGGAAGCGGCGGTGGCCCGCCAATATGCCAGCGATAATGTGAACGAAGTAATGTGGGTGTTGAAATAATTATTGTTTTTTGAGGCGCATTAAATACCCGCCACCGGGAGCCATTTTGATGGACCTGGTGGCTTTTTTATTTACCGCTTGCGTTTTGATCGAATAGTCGGAAGGGTAGCGGTCTGCATTGATACCGTCTTCGCAGATTTCGGCTATATAATTTCCTTCATCGAGAAAAGAAAGATCGATGCTTAATTCGCGGCCAGTCCAGTCTGTCATGGCGCCGATATACCAGTCATTGCCTTTTTTGCGGGCGGTGATAATATAGTCGCCGATCTTTCCATCGAGCACTATGGTGGTGTCCCAAACCGTGGGAATGCTGCCGAGCAGTTCCATGAATCGCGGCTCCATCATTCCCTGCGAAGGATTGCCGGAAAAAATGGTGATCGGACTTTCATACACCACGAACATGGCAGCCTGGTGGCAGCGCGTGCCCATCGACATTACTTTTTCACTGATGGGTCTAAAAGTTTTTTGCGTGGCATTGTCTAATATACCGGGTTCATAATCCATTGGTCCGGCCGTCATGCGGATAAAGGGCAGCAGCAGATCATGCTCAGGTGTGGCTTTTTCACTCCAGATATTATATTCCGAACCAAGCACACCTTCGCGTGTAATGGCATTTGGATATGTCCGGCTAAAACCTGCGCCTTTGAAAGCGCCATGGAACATGATCATGATCTTATGCTTAGCGGCAGCTTCCGCCATTTTAAAATAAAAATTCACCATCTTCTGGTCATCGCGGTCCATGAAGTCGGTCATGATGAAATCGACGCCCCATTTATTGAATTGCTGTAAGGCGGGCTCTAATTGTTTCTCTAATGTTACTGCGAGTGTCCACATGCTCAATTTTACACCTTGTTGCTTTGCATAAGCAGCAATGGCATCCATATCGAGGTTGGGATTGATCTTAAACAAATCCTTATTATCACTCCATCCGGCATCGATCATAATGCGTTCGAAGCCGAATCGCTTTGCAAAATCTATATAGAATTTATACGTATCGGTATTAATGCCCGTTTTAAACGGAACATTAAAAAGATTGATGCCGATGATCCATTCATCGGTGCCCTGCCCGGGATTGATCCACGAAGGATCGCCAATGCGTGAAGGGGATGCAAGACGATATACGAGATCGTTTGCCGGCAAATCTTTATCATTTTCTGCAATCAATATTACGCGCCAGGGGAAGGAGCGTGTTCCCTTTGTATAAGCAATATGGCTGGCTCTTTCTGTTACCACTGCTGCCGGAAATTCACCGGCGGTTATCGAATCTTTCACCGGGTAATAGGCAAAACAACTTTCCAAATTATTAGTATCTCTTCCCAGCATAAACATACCGGGATAATCTTCCAGGTCTGATTCTGTGATCACCACTTTTGGTCCTGCTTCCGTAGCCACTAAAACAGGCGTAAAGGCAAGATTTGGATAACTGAAGCTGTCAATCGGTTTTACCTGGTAGGGTTCTTCAAAACTTGTATGGAATTCATCCACCCCTTCGCGTGGCACTACCTGTGGATAGTAAAGCGTGGGATGACCCTCAAATTTGAAGTCAGCAATTTCAGTATCCACTTTTATCGAATCTTTGAAATACGTCATATGCCTGAAGGCCACGCCATCATTGTATACCCGAAACATCAGTCCGAAAGGCGCCTTAAAGCGAATAAATAATTCATTATAAACATCCGGTATATTCTTTCTTTTTTCGGGTACCGGGGAAACGATCAGTGAGTTATTGGAACGTCGTTTTACTTCCCGTATCGTAACCAGGTCTATCGGCACCAAATGATCGAGGATGAGGTCCATGCGCGAAGGCAATATCAGCGGACGGTCTTTATACCACACCGAATAAAGGTGACCATAATGCTCCCAGACCAGTTTGATATTTCCGTCAGGCGAAAGCACTTCATAACGATCGGCAGCAAAAGCAGATTGATATGCTGAAAGCAGCAGCAATACGAAAAATAAAATTCTCATATTAAGCGTGGTGGTATTTTTCATTGCGCAAAATAGAACAGGCGCGATATAATTGTTCGGACAAAATCAGCCGCACCAGTTGATGGGGGAAAACCAGTTTCGATAATGACCATTGCAGGTTAGCTCTTTTCACAATCGCTTCATCAACACCATATGCGCCGCCGATCAGGAACACCAGTTTCTTAGTGCTTTCATTAGCCCGTGATTGCAGAAATGCAGCCAGTTGTTCAGAGGTCAATTGTTTGCCCCGTTCATCCAACAGCACCAGGTAATCGTCGGGTTTAAGAAAATCAAGTATGGTTTCGCATTCTTTCTTTTTCAGGTCCATTTCACTCAGCATACCCGCATTTTTGGGAGAGGGGATAAGATGCCATTCGACGGGGAAATATTTTTCAATACGTTTGGTAAAATCCTCGATACCGATTTTAACATATGCTTCATGAATTTTACCTATGGACCATAATTGAATCTTCATAAGTCGTAAATTACGTAATAACTTCTGCTATGAGAAAATTGCTATCCTTACTGGTTTCCAGCCTGATCATTTGTTCATATGTCCATTCGCAAATTACCAAAGCGCCCGAGCGCTCCGAAGGCGATGGCCCTTATACCCAGCTCATCATTCGCGGTGTTATTTTAATAAATGGAACCGGCGCTCCGCCGATCGGTCCCATGGATATAGTGATCGAAAAAAACCGCATCGTGCAGATCAGCAATGTGGGCAGCCCCGGCGCGCCCATCAATGCCAGTCGCAGACCTAAACTGAAAGAGGGTGGCAAAGAATTGAATTGCGAAGGCATGTATGTGTTGCCGGGTTTGATCGATATGCATGGTCATATCGGCGGCAGGGCGCAGGGCACGCCGGCAGAATATGTTTTTAAACTCTGGATGGGTCATGGCATTACCACCATCCGCGACCCGAGCGCGGGCAATGGACTCGATTGGACTTTGGATGAAAAAAAATTAAGCGCCGAAAACAAGATCACCGCGCCGCGCATCTTTGCCTACACTGCATTCGGCCAGGGCGCAAAGGCGCCCATCAGCACGCCACAACAAGCCATCGACTGGGTGCGCGACAATGCAAAGAAAGGCGCCGATGGCATCAAGTTCTTTGGCGCTGCTCCATCCATTATGGACGCAGCCATTCGTGAAAACAAAAAATTAGGATTACGCAGTTGCTGTCATCATGCACAGATGGACGTGGCCCGCTGGAATGTTTTGCAATCGGCCCGCGCAGGAATGACCAGCATGGAACATTGGTATGGATTGACCGAGGCATTGTTTACCGATAAAAGCATTCAACAATACCCGCTCGATTATAATTATGCCAATGAACAAAACCGTTTTGAAGAAGCCGGCCGTTTATGGAAACAAGCCGCTCCTCCTTACAGCGAACATTGGAACAAGGTGATGAATGAATTGCTTCAACTCGATTTTACCCTCGATCCCACCTTCAACACTTACGAAGCCAGCCGCGATTTTCAACGTGCCCGCCGCCAGGAATGGCACGATACCTATACGCTTCCTTCATTATGGAAATTTTTTCAGCCCAGTCGTGAAGCCCACGGCTCTTACTGGTTTAGCTGGGGCACAGAACAGGAAGTTGCCTGGAAAGAAAACTTCCGCTTATGGATGACATTCGTAAACGAATATAAAAACCGCGGCGGCCGCGTGACCGCCGGCAGCGACAATGGTTTTATTTTCCAGATATACGGCTTTGGTTATATCCGCGAACTGGAGTTGCTACGCGAAGCCGGGTTTCATCCGCTGGAAGTGATCCGCAGCGCCACATTGAATGGTGCGCAGGCCCTGGGCATGGATTCGCTGATCGGTTCTGTGGAAGTAGGAAAACTCGCCGACCTGGTAGTGATCGAACAAAACCCGCTGGAAAATTTGCAACTCTTATATGGCACAGGCGCCATTCAACTGACACCCGACAATAAAGTAATTCGCGCCGGCGGCGTAAAATATACCATCAAGGACGGCATCGTTTACGATGCCAAAAAATTGCTGGCCGATGTGCGTCGCATGGTAGAGGAAGAAAAAAAGAAAACCGACTGGAAGCTCGTCCAGCCGGGTGCGGAATTAGGCGGTAATTAATTTTTTCATCGTCTGGTCCAATGGCGATTTCTGTTTTAACGGCAGCACAATAATGAAGGTAGAACCATCATTCTCCTGGCTTTTTGCCGTGATCAGTCCGCCATGTTTCTCCACTATCTTTTTACATATGGCCAGGCCTATGCCGGTGCCATCATATTCCTTGCGCGTATGCAGACGCTGGAAGATGGTGAATATCTTCGGTAAATATTTTTCGTTGAAACCAATGCCATTATCTTTTATGCAGATGCGCACCCACTGACCATTTTCATCGACAGCACTTTCAATGTCCTTATCCTGCACTATATCCGCAGCAATGCTGATAAAAGCAGGTTCATTCGGCTTCGAAAATTTCAGCGCATTGCTCAGGATATTCTGGAACACCTGCCTGATCTGCCCGGGCAACACATCTACTTTCGGCAACTCGTCTATCTCCAGTGTTGCTTTTTTCTCCTGTATGGTCAGTTCAAGATCGGCTAATACTTCATTGAGAATTACGTTCATGTCTACCGGCTCGAAGGTGCTTTCTACCGACAGACGGCTGAAGCTCAGCAGGTCATTCACTAATTGTATCATGCGTTCCGATGAGCGGATAATGCGTTCGATATATTGCAATGCTCCGTCGTTGGCGCCAAAATGATTTTCCTTCAGCATATTGCTGAACATATAAATCTTGCGCAGCGGCTCTTTCAAATCATGCGAGGCTACTGAGGCAAACTGCTGCAGCTCGTCGTTGCTGCTGGCCAGTTCTTTATTGGCGCGTTGCAGCTCGAGCGTGCGTTCATGAACGCGTTGCTCCAGCAGGCGGTTCGCCATTTTTTGTTCATGAATGTCGGTGTTGGTCCCTACCCACATCACCAGGTTGTTATCAGCATCCTTCTTGGCCCTTGCGCGCAGCAGGTGCCAGCGGTATTCACCATCCTGGCGACGGATCATGATCTCGAGCGAAAAATCTTTTTTCTGCGAAATGGCTTCATGTCCCACTTTGCGCAATTGCCGAAGACTTTCTTCGTGCAGCAGGGTTTTCCAGCCTTTGCCTTTTCCCTCCTGCACCGGCATGCCGGTGAACTGCTCGAAATGATTATTGAAGAAATCGACTTCTCCATTCGGCTTTGCTGTCCATACCATCAGCGGCATCGTTTCGGCCAGGAACCTCGAATGTTCAAACTGGCTGACGGCTTCCTGTTCTGCATGACGCAGCTTGGTTACATCCAGCATCGAACAAAGCATGCGCACCGGTCGCTGGTTTTCGTCATGCATGATATATCCGCGATCGAGAATGTACGCATATTCACCGTTTGCCTTGAGGAAACGATATTCGGCGTCCCACTGCTTTTCATTATTTTTTATAGCTGCATTGATGGTTTCATTCACGCTGTCGCGTTCATCCGGATGCACTTTCTCCAGCCAGTAATTGCGCGACACCAGGTTTTGCTCGGGAGGATAACCAAACAGCGTAAAGAAATTATCACTCAGCCAAAGTTCATTTGTCAACAGGTTGCAGTCGCAAATGGCGTCATTGGTCACACTCGATACCAGCCTGAAGCGTTCTTCACTGCGCGACAACTCGACCGTTCTTTCATTTACTTTCGATTCAAGGTCTTCGTTCAGTTTCTTCAGTTCATCTTTTGTAACGATCAGTTCATTGTAGTGACGCTGTAATCTTTCTTCGCCCAGTTTCTTTTCGGTGATATCGGTAAAGGTGGCGGCAAGTCCGTCGCCCATTTTGGCGGCTGCAATTTCCAGCCAGCGTTGGCGGTCGCCGGTTATATAACAATGTTCTGTATGCAGGAAGCTGTCCTGCTGTACCAGTTTCGTGAATTTTTCAAAAATGCCATCCAGCGCAATGGCCGGCAGTTGCTCTTTGAATGAATTGCCCGCCAGTTCATCAGCTCCTTTATCAAATAATCTTGACATGGGTTCATTGGCGGCAACAATGTTGAAGTCTGTTATATGATTGCGCGAGCGGACCGATTTCAACACCAGTATGGCGCTCATGCTGCTGTTGAACACGCCGCGTAATATATCGTACAGGTCTTTTGTAGCGGATATGTCTACAAAGGTTACCACGGCGCCATCCACCTGCCTGTCCTGCCTGATATAGGGGAAAATGCGCATCAGGTAAGTCTTGCCCGAGCTCAGTTCCACTTCCTGCTCCATGGTGGTGCGGGTATTGATCACGCTTTGTATATCCGGCACCAGCGAATCGTAGCGCAGGTTGGTGCTGATATGACCGATAGGCCTTCCTATATCCGAATCGATCAGGTTCACCAACTTCACGGCAGCCGGGTTGAACTTGCGTATTCTCAACTGGCGGTCGAGCATGATCTTGCCGATATCGGTGCTGCGGAAATAATTGTTCAGGTCATCATTCAGTTCCAGCAGCTCATGGATCTTTGCCTGGTGCTCGGTATTGAGCGTATGCAGCTCTTCGTTCAACGATTGCAATTCTTCATTGGAGCTTTGCAATTCTTCGTTGGCGGATAATAATTCTTCGTTGCTCGATTGCAGTTCCTCATTGGCTGTTTCCAAACTTTCGATGGCTGCCTGCAGGTTCGATTTTGATTCTTTCAGCTCTGCCTGCAATTCGAGTATATATTCTTTTTCGGGAATTTCCCGGATGGTCGTTTTTTCATCCGTATCAACCGGCAGGGCAGTATTGTCCTGCTCTTCACCGATCACGATCATCGTGTATGGATTGGTTGATCCGACGGCGCCCGGTTTTACCCAGATGTTGACAGTTATCGGCCGTTCCTGGTCCCTGATCTTCACTTTTTCCAGCAATACCTTTTTATTTTCCTTGGTAGCCCTGCGGATGGCGGTATTCAGCGCTACCGACAGATCGCCCGAAACCATTTTGAGCAAATTCAGGTTAAGCGATTTATCGGGCAGCGATAAAAATTTTTTAAAGTTGCCGGTGGCTTCTTTCACCATGTAATTCCTGTCGATATACATGGCGGCATAGCCCATGTCTTCGCAAAGAATATTGCAGAAATCATCCTGTAAGCCATGTTGCAGGCTACGTTCCGCATATTGTCCAAAACCTGCGGGCCTGTAGTTATGCGCACTGCGGCTGTACTCCGAAGTATTTCCCATGGGCGACAGGCCCACTACCGAACGGGAGCCTTCCTTTTTGCGATATATTTTCCATTTCCTGTTTGTCTCTTCAAGGTCTTCGCCTAAAACGGATACCGTTTCGCTGGGGCCCAGCAATAAAAAGCCGTTGGGGTTGAGTGAAAAATGAAGCGTTGTCAGAATTTTTTTCTGCAGCGGCGCATTCATATAGATCAGCATGTTTCTGCAACTGATCAGGTCATTGCGGATGAAAGGAGGGTCCTTCACAATATTCTGCCGCGCAAACACGATCTGCTTGCGTATATCGGATCGCACCTGGAGTTTTTTTCCATGGCGCACAAAATATTCATCTAAAATTTCCTGCGGTATATCTTTTGCGATCGAAGGAGGATAAACGGCGCGCGATGCATAATCGACGGCCTGTTCATCCACATCAGATGCGAATATTTTTACCGTATAGTTCTTACTGGTTTTTTTCAAAAAGCGGTCTAAAGTAATGGCGATGCTATATACTTCTTCGCCGGTGCTGCAGGCCGCAATCCATATCTTGATGGGATCTTCTTCCTGTTTGGTAGCGATCATTTGCGGGAACACTTCGGTTTCCAGTGCCTCAAAGGCAGCAGAGTCGCGGAAAAATTTGGTGACGCCTATCAAAAAATCCTTGCCCAGCAGTTTCGATTCCTGCGGATGGCTTTGCAGGTAGCTCACGTAATCTTCCAGGTTCTTCATGTTGAGCTGCGCCATGCGGCGTGCGATGCGGCGTAAAATGGTGGCTTCCTTATACGAGGAAAAATCGCATCCAGTATAACGGAAAACCATTTTATAAACTTCTTCCATCAGGCTCTCATCCAGTTTGCCATTGCGCAGGGCTTGCAGCGGGGCTTCGCGGATTGCATTATACATTTCACCGGGCATCAGCTCGGGCGGCAAAATAAAATCGGCGCAGCCGGTAGCGATCACGCTGTTGGGCATGCCATCGAAACGTGCGGTTACGGGGTCCTGCACCAATACCATTCCGCCGGCTTCTTTAACGGCTTCGGCGCCGCGGGTGCCATCGGTGCCGGTACCGGAAAGGATGACGGCAACGGCGCGGTGTTTCTTATCCTTTGCCAGCGATAATAAAAAGGTATCTATCGTTGTGTTGGGCGCTTTTTCCACCACCTTATCCTCCAGCTTCAGCTTGCCTTTGGATATGGTCATGATCTTTTTGTTGGGGATCACGTACACGCAATTGCGCTGTACTTCTTCGCCGTCTTTGGCTTCGAGCACCTGCATATGCGTATGCTTCGATACCAGCTCTACCAGCAGGCTTTTGTAATCGGGCGAAAGGTGTTGGATAATAATAAATGTGAGGTTGGTGTTCTCCGGCACATTGTCGAAGAAGTCGTGGATGGCCTCCAACCCTCCGGCAGAAGCCCCAATGGCCACGATAAAGTTGTGTTGCCGGATGAGCGGACTTTTTTCTGACTTAGCCATTCTTTTTGTTAATGATTTGCTGCTTTTTATTTACGCTACCGGGCTTTTTAGTTCCCGTAAAAAGAATGACTTTTAAAATTTTATACCACTGAAAAAAGCAATTGATTCCTACCCGGCAGCAAGCAGGATGCGTGGAAATTCTTCCACATTTTTATTGTCAATCCACTCAATAATAACGGCCTATAAGCGGGTTGTCTACGATCCTGGTTTTCATCTCAGCCGGATCAATGGTGCCCTGGCGGGCATAGACGATCTTGCCGCCGGGTTCCACCAAAATGGTGTAGGGCAGCGCGCCCTGCCAGTTGGGGTCAACGGCTTCGATCAGTTTGTATTTATCGTCGATGGAGAAGATATAGTTTTTGGAGGAGGCCTGTTTACTTTTCAGAAACTCAAGCGCCTTATCTTTTTTTGCGGGGTCGTCGGCGCTGATGCTTATAAACTCGAAATCGCGGCCGCGGTACATGCGGTTGATCTCGATAAATTCCGGGAACTCGGTCACGCAGGGCCCGCACCAGGTTGCCCATATATTAATGAGGCGCAGCCTGGTCCCTTTATTTTGAATCAGTTCTTTTATACCTGCCACGTCGATGGATTCAATATTTACGGGTTCTTTGGCCCATGCATCAAAACCTTTTTGCACCAGGTCATGTTTAACGGCCCATTTTACCGAGCAGCCAAAAACTTTGGTGGTGGCCACGGGCACTTCTTTCTTTTGCAACAATGCCTCGATGGCGTTGCGTGTATCTAATGAATTAGGCGTTTTTGTTGGCTTCTCCACATCATCGATACGGCCCTGGTAGCGCAGCGTGCGCGATTTATCAAAAATAAAAACGTGCGGCGTGGCTACGGGGCCATATGCTTTTGCCATGGTTTGTTTTTCGCCGTCGTAGAGATAAGGGAAATTATATTTTTTCAACTTCGAGCGCAGCTTCATTTCTTCATATGTATCGCTGAGGTCGGTGTAACCGAGTTCGTCGAGGCGAACAGCAGTTGGATCGTTGGGCGATACGGCTACAATGGCTACGCCTTTATTGCTGTAATCTTTTGTCAATTGTATCACGCGGTCTTCATATGCCTGCGCGGTTGGACAATGATTGCAGGTAAAAACGATGACGAGTATGTTGGCGTTTTTGAAAGAAGCGAGCGTGTATGTTTTGCCATCAACGCCGGGCAATTTAAAATCGGGCGCGACAGTACCGATAGCTAAGGTTTTTGGATCTTCCGGTGTGGCCAGTAAGGACTTTGTAAGGCCGATGGCCAGTAGCAAAAAAATGATTCTTTTCATATGGAAGACATTTTACGGAAGTTACAATTTTAATCACGGATTATATGGATTTCACGGATAACGCGGATGGTAAGAATCCGGTAATCTTTTAATCCGTGTTAATCCGTGATACTTTTTTATCAAATTAAATGATATTATTACCCGGACGTAGCAATGCATGACCCTACATCTTACCTTACAAAAAAATAAATCCCTGGTTATGGACAGGCGCTCTCTATTAAAAAATTTTGTGATCCTTTCTGCCGGCGTAGCCTTTTTGCCTTCGTGCAAAGATGACAAGGTGAAAGGGGTTGTTTCGTTGAAAAAAATGCAACTCACCGGTGAGGAAGAAAATTTGCTGGCCAATCTTTCGGAAACTATTGTTCCGGTGAAAGCGGAAGCGCCTGCAGATGCCGCGCATTATTTTGTGCTGATGATGGTCGATGATTGCTACACAGAGAAAGAACAGGGAAAATTTTTAAAAGGATTGAAACAATTCGATCAACCGGCGCAAAAACAATTCAACAAATCTTTTGTGCAATGCAACACAGAAGAAAAACATAAGTTGTTGCAGCAACTGCAGGACAAAAAAGATTCGGACGATGCCATCAATTATTTTTATAACACCACGCGTTCGCTCACGCTGCAGCACTATATGAGCAGCAAATACTACCTGGTGAACGTGCGCAAATTCGAAATGGCGCCGGGACGATTTCATGGATGCTTTCCGGTAGAAAAAAAATCAGCGTAAAAAATTATGGGTACCACAAAAGATAAAAACAGTTTTGATGCAATCGTGATCGGCGCGGGCATGAGCGGCGGCTGGGCGGCCAAGGAATTTTGTGATAAAGGATTTAGCACGCTGGTGCTGGAGCGCGGCCGCGATGTAAAACATCTGAAAGACTATCCGACCACGAATATGATGCCCTGGGAATTCAAACATCGTGGCCAGTTGACGCGCGATATGCAGGAAGCAAATCCAGTTGTGAGCCGTTGTTATGCCTATCGCGAAGACGCGATGCATTTTTTTGTAAAAGACAATGAACACCCATATGTGCAGGACAAACCATTCGACTGGATACGCGGTTACCAGGTAGGCGGCAAATCAATTATGTGGGCGCGGCAAACGCAGCGCTGGAGCAATTTCGACTTTGAAGGTCCTGCGCGCGATGGTTTTGCCGTAGACTGGCCCATTCGTTATGAAGACCTGGCCCCCTGGTACAGTCATGTTGAAATTTTCGCCGGCATATCCGGCAATAAAGATGGACTGGATGTTTTACCCGACGGTGAATTTCTTCCTGCCTGGGAGCTTACCTGCGTGGAAAATTATTTTAAAGACTTTGTAAAGAAAAACTATAAAGACCGTCATGTTATATATGGGCGCTGTGCGCATTTGAGTCAGCCGCAGGAAATTCATAAACAGCAGGGGCGTGGGCAGTGCCAGACGCGCGCTATTTGTCAGCGTGGTTGCCCATTTGGCGGATACTTCAATGCCAACTCCACCACTATTGCCTGGGCCGAACGATCGGGGAAGATGACTCTGAAACCTTACTCCGTTGTTCATTCAATCATATATGATGAACAAAAAGGAAAGGCCACCGGCGTGCGTGTGATCGACGCTAATTCAAAACAGGCAACGGAATATTTTGCCCCGGTAATTTTTGTAAATGGTGGCGCGCTCAATACGAATTTGCTTTTATTGAATAGTACTTCGCGTCGTTTTCCGAATGGTCTTGGCAATGAAAATGGTTTGCTGGGAAAATATGTGGCCTTCCATAACTATCGTGCGCGCATATCTGCGCAATATGACGGCTTCAAAGAATTTACTACGGACGGTCGTCGTCCAACCAGCGCCTATATCCCTCGTTTCCGTAATGTATACAAACAGGAAACTGATTTTTTGCGCGGTTATGCCGCGGGTCTTTATACTTCGCGCAATGCATGGCCCAATGCGCAGGGATTTGGCGATGAACTGGTCAACAATCTTGCCGGCGACCTGAATCTCGGCAACTGGTCCGTTAGTTCGCATATAATGGGAGAAACTATTCCGAAAGAAAGCAATACCGTCAGTCTCGATGCTTCCCGCAAAGACGAGTGGGGCATTCCTCTTTTGAAAATAAATATCGACTACGACGACAATGATGAAAAGATGATCAAAGATTTCATGGAGCAAATGACGGAGATGTACACTAAGGCTGGGTTCACCGATATAGAAACCTCCGACAGCAAACAAGCGCCTGGTCTCGATATACATGAAATGGGCGGTGTGCGTATGGGTCATGATCCAAAAACATCTTTGCTGAATAAATGGAATCAATTGCATGCATGTAAAAATGTGTTTGTGACTGATGGTGCGTGCATGACTTCCACCTCCACGCAAAATCCTTCGTTGACATATATGGCGTTGACCGCGCGGGCGGCAAACTATGCTATGGAGCAGATGAAGAAGGGGGAGATATAGTTTGGAAGGAATGGATTATATCCTTAATTTTGCCGCTCGCTTAGCCGCGAAAATGGCGTCTAAGTACTTCACAATCAACGGCCTCATAGCTCAACTGAATAGAGCATCTGACTACGGATCAGAAGGTTTCAGGTTTGAATCCTGATGAGGTCACTACTGCAAGCCTCTCGTTGTGAGAGGCTTTTATTTTTATATCTGAACCTCTAAAAATCGGGTTTTTGGACTGGTTTCAAAGGAGTCGCAGGAAGTTTTTCAAATTGTGATGACGGAGATATTAAAGAAGGCCGAACTGAACGATTTCAATGAGAAGCTAAAGCAATTGTGGAATGGCTGAATTCAAGATGCTGCATTAAATTAAAAACCCGCCGTCAGCGGGTTTTTAACTATCTGCAATTCGGATTATCCTTATTTTTTAATAGGTGGTAGTAGTACGCACACCGTCTGGTCCGCCACGTATAACACAGGACCACCAGCACCATCCATAGCAGGTAGCGTCGTCGCATTTGTTCCAGCAATGCGTTTCGCAATCGTTCGTTGGATCGTAGCTATTCTGGCTGATCCTGCCGGCGATTTTGATCTTCGTTTTGATGTCCTTGATGCTTTGGATGAGTTTTTGTTTATTTCCCGCATTAATGGCAGTAAAGGACTGGTCGACAACAGCCTCTATGCCTTTTAATTCCGATTTACTAAAATATTTTGATAACGAATTCATCGCCTGGTCTTTTGAGATACTTTTACCGTTTTGTCGAATGATAAACTTAGCGCTGCTTTGGGCCTGGGCGGCAAAGGCAGTAATAATTAAAATTATCACTGTGAAGATCATTGTGAACTGTCGCGAGAAGTTTTTCTTGTTCATAAAATGTTTTTTTGGGTTTAGCCTACTTTGATTCAGATTTTCGGCAAGTTCTGTACCCCGAAACTATGAGCCAATCTTTGCTTCTTATTATTGGTTTTTGTGCGTCAAACAGTTTTATACGCAATTATTGCTTTTGAGAAATCAGCGGGCTGGCTAAAAAGAGCCGTTGTTGCAAAAAAACCGTTCACGACTGTTGGAACTTGCAATTACCGCAACAAAAATTAGGTTGCTTACGGATTTTTAATAAAAATGACCGGCTTTATTTGTTGGAATGCCAATTCATAAAATTTTTGAGCAAAAAGGAAGGGCTAAAAGTTATTTTCAACAGAAGTGTCGGCAAACAGGCAGTAGCCTCTGTAGGTTTTAAAACGGCAGCTTCATAACCTGCCCTTTAATCGGAAATTGTTTCACTATTTCTTCCGGGGTGTTGGCTTTTGTTTTATCTACGCCTAAAAACAATTTGTTGATAAGTGGTCTGCAATAGTCGAGTCCGTCAACATACCTTTTGCAACCAACGCAGACATTATCATTTAAAAAAATGAATTTTCCGAGAATTATTATATCACCGCCGACGTCGGGCGATACACAACTTGAAAATGTCCTTACCAGACGGGATTTGCTAAAGCAATAGGCAGAATCCTTAATGTCAAATATCTGGAAGGTATAAACTGGTAGAAACCCTCTTTTATATAAACGAAAGCTTATCGAATCATTAATTTCGTGAGTCCGCTGAAAAATTAGTTGTCCTACCGGTTTAATGGAGTCTACATAAGATAGGTTTTTGTCCATTAGGACATAAAACCAGCAACTGGGAGAGTCGATTTTTGAAAAGTCGGTTTTTGAGTAGTCTCCCAACTCGGAATTGAGAAAGGCGTGCCTGCCTGGCTGGCTATAAAGCCGCTGGGCTAATGTGCAAAATGAAATACTAAGAATCAGGACCGCAAGAATTCTATAATGGGGTATTTTCATATCGGGCTGCACAAAATATATTTTTTTGACGGAATCCGGAAGTTTTTAGCACCATCGCAAAGGCTTTTCGGGTGAATGGCGATATGCCGACGTCACCAATAATATTTATATTTACTGCATATGACATCCATTGCCAGTAATCCCAAAAAAGATTCAATTTTTCTGCGGTTGCATCCTGCGCATCGCGTTTTGGTGAGTGCCTTTGTGGCGTTGCTTAGTTTGATTTTTATCTGCAGGCTCCATATAGACGCTATTCTGAAAATGATGTATGTCTGGAACATTTTTTCCCTGACGTTATTAGTTTTGTATTGGATTGTTGTAATGAGCCAGCCGGTAGAAGCAATCAGGGAATTTTCGCGCCGGGAAGACGGGAGCCTTTTATATGTATTCCTCGTGATACTGGTTTCCGCATTCAGCAGCATGTTCACCGTGCTATTGTTATTTATTTCGAAGGGCATTGGCGCGGTCCACCAGGTATTATATTTCCTGGCAGCAATACCTTCCATGCTTTTCTCATGGGCGATCATTCACACGGCTTTTGCTTTTCATTATGCACATATCTATTATGAGGATTCGGCCGATGATCCGGAAAAACATGCAGAAGGGTTAGATTTTCCAAATGAAAAAAAGCCAGACTACAGGGACTTTGCCTATTTCTCCTTTGTAATCGGCATGACATTCCAGGTTTCCGATGTTCAGATTACGTCGCGAAAGATTCGACGGATTGCGCTTTTGCACGGCCTGATCTCCTTTGCATTAAACACATTCGTCCTGGCACTTACGATTAATCTTATAGCGGGGTTTAAGAAATAGTGAATCTGCCTGCAACTCTAAGACCGGCCGCCCAAAGAGGCTGGCATAATTCTTACCTGCTTTATAGTATGGCTTCGAATAGTGAAATAGGAACGATTTTCTCTTTGTTCGCTGAACTATTACTATTGCACGGCGAGGATGAACGCCTGGCGGCCTTGCTTTCCGGGGCTTCTTTCCGAATTCGGAAATTACCCACCACTGTATATGACATTCCAGGTATAGAATTAAGCAAGTTATTCAGGCCGGAAATCCGGAAACTGTTAAAAGAACTTGAGTCAACGGGGTCAATTGCAGCCCTGGATGAGTTGATGCAGCTTACTCCTGCTGGTTTGTTTGAAATGATGCGTATTAAAGGCCTGGGAGGAAAAAAATTGTCAGTCCTGTGGAAGAAGGCTAAGATAGATTCCCTGGATAAACTGCTCAGGAAAGCTAAAGCAGGCAAACTGGCCGGTATTCCAGGCTTTGGCGCAAAGACTGAATCAAATATAATCGCCGCTATTGAAGCTTATAGAACCGACGTAAACCGGTTTCATTATGCAAGTGTTGCCGATGCGGCTGAATCAATTGCCAGGGCTTTGCGCAGTTCCCTAAAAACAAAACTGGTTAGCTTGTGTGGCGAAGTCAGGCGGCAATCGTTGACTATCGCTTCGATTGAAATATTGGCGGCAACAGGGTTAAAAAAACTCAGTGCCCGCTCATTAGGCAGGTCATTGATTTTTCATTCGTCAAATAAAGAGACGACCAGCGCTCATACGATCGATGAGATACCGGTTACGATTTATCATTGTACGAAGGACAGCTTTTATTATGAACTTTTCCGGCGAACGGGAAATGAGGGGCACGTGAGCAAAATTGAAAACAGGCTGAAGGGGCCTGGATCTTTTACTTCTGAGGAAGCAATTTATAAAAAGGCTGGTTTGCCGTTTATTTTGCCGGAGATGCGTGAGGATATTGCAGAATGGAGTTTTGCGAAAAGTAACGATAAACTATTAAAAGTTGAAGATATAAAAGGTGTCGTTCACAACCATACAGATTGGAGCGACGGCGTGGATAGGTTACAGGACTTTGTAAACGCATGCCGGGAAAAAGGTTTTGAGTATGTGGTGATATCGGACCATTCAAAAAATGCCCATTATGCCGGCGGCCTTAAAGAAGAGAAGGTCTTAAGACAAATGGAAGAGATCGATTTGTTAAACAGGAAACTAAGGCCGTTTCATATTTTTAAAAGTATTGAGTGCGATATCAGGGTTTCCGGCGAGTTGGATTTTGAAGAAAGCCTCCTTGGGAAATTTGACCTGGTGATAGTTTCGATTCACCAGCTATTGAGAATGGATGAAGAAAAAGCGACCCGGCGCCTGATAAAAGCCATTGAAAACCCATATACCACTATCCTTGGCCACATGACCGGGCGACAGTTGCTGATACGTCCTGGCTATCCTTTGAATTTTACAAAAGTGATCGACGCCTGTGTGGCAAATAATGTGGTTATTGAGATCAATGCGAACCCTTACCGGCTTGACATGGACTGGAGTCATATTCCTTATGCTTTAAATAAAGGGGTGAGGATTTCCGTGAACCCGGATGCGCATAGCGTTGGGGAAATCGATAATATCCGGTGGGGTGTGTCGGCAGCGAGGAAAGGAGGGTTGACAAGGGAAATGACGTGGAATGCAATGGGATTGAAGGATATCTTCGGCTGGCTAAAAAAACGACAACCCGGTCGTTGAGCAAACTCCGGTCACCCCCACGAGCAGCCGGGCCCAGGGGTTATTCGCTGCCAGAAAGAAATCGCGATTTAAAAGCAATGGCGAAACGTTCACCCAATGTTCTCTGTGCGGCGGAATCGAAATGGAGGAAATCACCTTTGTGGGACAGGTCACCGGTTCTTACTAAAGCGCTATTCTTATCGTTGTCTACAAATTGAAGTAAGTTCTTGTTGAATTGATCGTAGAGTTGCGGCTGTTTTGAAAAAGATCCAATTTCGCCCACCAAAACCGGTAAACCAGGCGAATTTGAAATTTTCCTGAAAACTTCCGCCAGGTCGGCCATCTGCTTCGGATATCTTTCAATATCTTCTTTCGTATTAGCATTCGATTCGCCCTGGTGCCAAAGAATGCCTTTGATTATTCCAACATCATTGGCCACCTTTATCTTTTCGGTAAAATTTGAAAGGAGTTTGACTTCACGCCAAACCGAATCTCCTAACCAATGCTCTATAGAACTTCCGCCGACGGCTGTGGGCACGAGGAGAATTGATACACTATCGGGTAAGTGATTCAGCAACTTCCTGGCGAAACTTACACCACAATCCAGGCCCGTTAGTGTTGGTTCGTAAAAGTGCAAAGGCTCTTTTGCAATAACGATCTCATTGTTTTTATTCAGTGTAAGAATCCGGTTATTGGGAATCGTATCCCCGGGTTCCACAAATCCTCGCCCCGCCATATTGGATTGCCCCGCCAGGACAAAAACCCACAGATCATTTCTCGGTGGAAGTTTGGCGGGTTTTAAAATCGAGCTGGGAAAATTGTCGCTTCGAACTGTTTGTCCGACAATTGTCGGGCATAACATGACAGTGACCGATAAAAGAACTAAATAAGCGGTATGTTGCAATAACTTGTTGATCATCGGCGGTAACAATGGGGAAGCAATTATCGAATTTATCCAGGCGACCCAAATATACATTTTTTGTGATCGGCGTTTACCCGCGATCTATTGCCTAATTCACCCTGTTTTCATACGGTTCTTTCTACTTCTCATTACTGCATACCAGGTTTAGTTTCTTTTTGAAAAACGGTAAATGGCCGTGTAAAAAACATCTGCCGTGTCGGTAATAGCATTAGGGGCTGCGGCGGGTGCTTTACCTCCCATGGTGGCTATCCGCTGGATATAAGTGACCTCAGCAAAAATTCCGGTAGGGTTTTTTCCTTCTTTAGGCCTCAGTTGCAACCAGGGAATGCTGCCCGCATCGGGGGTAACGGTCCTGGCAGGAGCGAATTGCTGCGCAAAAATGGAGTCTTTCGTCCCCGTCTGCAATTGTGATATTGCCCAGTATGGCCCAGCCCCATGTGTACCGACTTTTGCATTGTTGGCATCATATAAATCTGCTTTTGGCGCCACGAATACCCACTCGTATGATACGGGATCGCTTCCCGCTTTTACCTGTGCCTTGTATTTCTGCACACCTTCGGCATAATACGTGGCCAGTCTTGTATTACCCGCCGGTGAATTGACAGGTAAATCCACTTCAGCGGGTATTACCAATTTTTCGCTTTGGGCTATACGATAAGCCGGCGACCCGGTGTCCTGATTTTCTTTTTTACAGGATATAATAACCAGTAACAGAACGAATGCAAATAAAATGTTTGATTTGAAATTTAGTTTCATGATATTTTTTTTAATAAACCGGGTGCAAAGATGAAGCAGCGAGACTTTTTTTTCAGTCACATATACGGGGTAATTTACTCACGGTTTTACGGGATATTCCAGTTGTCCATACCGGTTGCGCCAAGCGATTTTTAAAAATCAGGAATAAGAAAATAATTGTACATTCATATTCAACTAAGTTGAATTATTGGAAACAAGGGAGTAATAGTGTTTAGTGAGTTGTACATCCAATAATGTTACCAATAACCTTTAAACTACGATGATGTTTTTCAAATTGAAACCGATTCTACTGGCATTTTTTATCTTCTGGGTATTTTGTTCAAAGGCACAGAAAAATCCAGTGGCTGCAACTATACAGGTCGATCTGACGAAAAAAACAAAGGAGCCTTTAAAGCCTATCTGGGCTTGGTTTGGCTATGATGAGCCAAACTACACTTATATGAAGGATGGAAAAAAATTGCTCACAGAAATTTCCCGGTTAAGCCCTGTACCCGTTTATATAAGAGCACACAATCTGCTGACAACCGGTGATGGGACTGCCATGTTGAAATTCGGATCAACTAATGCCTATACAGAAGATGCAAACGGCAATGCTATATATTCCTGGAACATTGTTGACAGTATTTTTGATACCTATATTCAGCGTGGCATGAAACCATTTGCTCAAATAGGTTTTATGCCGGAAGCACTATCTGCCAATCCGCAATCAGACAGTACTTATACCGATCCGACAAGAGTAAGGCAAAAACATTATACTGGCTGGAGCTTCCCACCGAAGAGCTATGAAAAATTTGCGGAACTGGTATATCAATGGGTAAAACATTCTGTGGATCGTTATGGAAAAAAAGAAGTAGAAAGCTGGTATTGGGAATTATGGAATGAACCGGACCTGTCTTTTTATTGGAGAGGAACAACAGAAGACTATATAAAGTTATACGACTATGTTTCTGACGCAGTAAAACGGGCATTGCCTACAGCAAGAGTTGGCGGACCGGAAACAACCAATCCCGGGGGAGAAAATGCAGCAAAGTTCCTCAGCGCTTTTTTAGACCATGTGGTAAATGGAAAAAATTATGTTACAGGGAAAAAGGGAGCACCACTCGATTTTATCACCTTCCATGCAAAAGGGCAACCCAGGGTAATTGATAGCACTGTGTGGATGAATGTAGGTGTTCAGTTACGGCATATTGATAAGGGTTTCCAGGTTGTTTCTTCATTCCCTGCTTTGAAAAATTTACCCATTATCATTGGCGAATCCGATCCCGAAGGTTGCGCTGCCTGCCCTGCAGATATTTATCCGAACAACGGATACAGAAATGGCACGCTTTATTCCAGTTATACTGCTGCTTCTTTTGCACGAAAATATGATTTGGCAAAAAACAGGGGGGTGAACTTATTAGGTGCGGTGACATGGGCGTTTGAATTTGAAAACCAACCATGGTTCCGTGGGTTCAGGGATTTGGCAACAAATGGTGTTGACAAACCGGTGCTGAATGTTTTCAGGATGTTTGGGCAAATGGAAGGAAACAGGGTGCCTGTTATTTCAAATTCAGGTCATAATTATTTAACCGTTCGGGATTCCAGTGTTCGTAATAATGAGGCTGATGTAAACGGAATTGCTGCAACGTCTGATCATACTGCATCAGTAATGGTTTGGAACTATCATGATAAAAATGATTTAAACGTACCCGCTACACCGGTAACAGTTTCTTTTAAAGGCATTTCTTCCCGTATGGTCCTTTTAACGCATTACCGCATTGACCAGGAACATAGTAATTCCTTTACTGCATGGAAAAAAATGGGTTCACCGCAAAAACCTTCACCTGAACAAATTGCGGCTCTTGAAAAAGCCGGTCAGTTGGAAATGTTAGGTTCTCCGCAATGGGTAAAAGTAAAAGATGGAGCAGTCATCAGCCAGTTCCATCTGCCACGCCAGGGAGTATCATTAATTAAGATCTGTTGGTAATAAATCCCTTTAATATACATGCTTCATCAAATAACAATTATGAAACTAATATTGCTTACAGCGTTTCTCTTAATGGCCTTAGCCGCCATCTCGCAGAAATCTGCAAACCCTCTCGGCAATCATATCGATATCGGCAATCCCAAATTAAAAGGTGAAACCATATTCAATCCCGCCGATCAGAGTTATAAACTAAAAGGCGGTGGATATAATATCTGGAACAATCGTGATGAGTTTCATTATGCCTATGCTACGCTAAAGGGAAATTTCATGCTTACTGCCAACGTAAAATTATCGGGCGTTGGCACAGACGGGCATCGTAAAATCGGGTGGATGGTTCGTACATCACAGCAGGACGATGCAGCGCACATCAGCGCTACACTGCATGGAGATGGCACAAATGAATTGCAATGGAGACCTTTGCGTGGCGCCTGGATGCTGCCGAACCTACATGAAATTAAAGGAGTAAAAAAACATATACAGATTATACAACTGGAAAGACTGGGCAAAACATTTATTATGCGTATTGCCAATCCAGGCGAGCCTTTGCAGGAAATAGCCAGGACGGAGGCAGTCGAATTGCCCGACTCGGTTATGGCCGGGTTATTTATTTGCAGTCATAATGCAGACCAGGTAGAAGAAGCTATGGCATGGAATGTTCGTATTGAAAAAACGGTCCCCGAAAACTATAATGGATATCGTGATGGCACATTGGCCAACCGGATGGAAACGATGGATGTATTTACCGGCAAAAGAATGATCATGCATGAAAATGATACGACGAGATTTGAAGCGCCTAACTGGATGCCTGACGGAAAGAGATTGTTGTTCAACCAGGGGGGCAGCATTTATACAATACCGGTAGAAGGCGGCAGTCCCGAAAAACTGAATACAGGTGCAGTAGCAAGAAATAACAACGACCATGTAATCTCTTTTGATGGAAAATGGCTTGGGCTTAGCAGCTCAAGGCCCGGCGCTGGTTCAACAATCTATTATGTGCCCATTACCGGGGGCGAACCTAAAATGGTCGTGGACAGCACACCTTCTTATTTGCACGGGTGGAGCGCCAATGGAAAAGAAGTGGTATACACCGGCCAGCGCATCAGCGTAAGTCCTGTTTACCAGATCCGTAAAAAACCAATTAATGGCGGGCCTGAAGTACAACTTACGTTTTCTGAAGTGGGCCGCGCCGATGGTCCGGAGTATTCTCCCGATGGCAAATGGATTTATTTTAATGCAGATTACTCAGGCACCAACCAGATATGGAGAATGAAGCCTGATGGCAGCGGGCAGGAGCAGCTTACTTTTGATGAATACAATGATTGGTTTCCGCATATTTCACCCGATAACAAATGGATTGTTTTTCTATCCTATCCCACGACAGTTGTTTCGGACGATCATCCTTTTTATAAAAGAGTAATGTTGCGCATGATGCCCGTGAATGGCGGCCCTGTAAAAGTGATTGCTTATTTATATGGAGGGCAGGGAACCATCAATACACCATCATGGAGTCCCGATAGCAAGCGGATCGCTTTTGTAAGTAACAGCGGCGTATTGAATAAATAATTATTTCAATACTTCACTCAAAAACTTTTTTATCGATCGTATGCCGTCACCGGTTGATTTGTAATAAACATCGCCGCCATGTCCACCTCCCGAAATAATTTCCAATTGATAAGATAATCCGAGCTTTTTGTATGCTGCCATTAGTTCTAAAGACTGGTTTACCGGCACTTGTATATCCTGGTCGCCATGTACAATAAGAACGGGTGGGTCGGTGCGGTCAACCTGGAATACAGGGCTTGCTTTTTTTGCGAGGTCTTCTGCCTGCTCCACAGGTTTGCCCAGTAAAATAGCCAATGCAGGAGCCCGTACGTTAATGCCATGCGGGGTAGACTGGGAGAGTATGGTAAGAAAATTCGTTGGGCCATAAAAATCAATGATCCCTTGCACGGCTGAACTTTCTTTCAAATAGTTCCCTTCGGTCCCTTCATAATAAGGATCGTCGTTAGTTGTACCCGCAAGTGAAACCAAATGCCCTCCTGAAGAGGATCCCCAAAGAACGAATTTATCAGCACGATAGCCGTACTTTTTTGCATTACCTCTTAAAAACCTCGCAGCGGCTTTTATATCGTGTATTTGTGCAGGAAATGGAGCTTCAGTACTTAAGCGAAAGTCAACGCTGGCAAGCGCATAACCCGAAGAAACCAATGCTAACGGTGGATCTGCCTTTGAACCAGAGTGCCAGGCGCCGCCATGGACCCATATGATCAAATATGGATTGGCGTGGCCAGATGGCAGGTACAGGTCCAATAAAAGCTTTCTGTTGCCCACTTCTGCATAAACTATATTCTTTGTCGTGTCAGTTTGAGCGTTGGCTTGTAAAACTGAAGTAAGAAAAAATAGTAGCGATAGATAATTTTTCAACATAACGCATGATGGTCTGCCGAAGGTAAATCTATTTTCCAGGTTTTAGTGGCAGGCCTGACGATTCGAAATTTCCCTTCATTTATTAAGGGTCATCTGCACACTTATGATCCAAAACTGCACACTTATTACTCAAATCTGCACAATTACAAGTTGGCATCCGGCCGTGTTACTAAAAGTCATAAAGTTGCTGACCGAAACAAAAACCTATCCTTATCATGACCAATGTCCGGATAGTTCTGATCGTTACCATCTGCTTATTTGCCCCTGTATCGTCCTTCTGCCAGGATGATATATCGCCAAACGATAAGCTGCTATTATCTGCCGGCAATTTTATTGAGCGGGTACAGGTGAAAACCGTAAAACTTCAAAATGCGTTAACGCGTCAAACAAAACAATTTCTGCAAAAACGTGGCAGGCAGGAAGCGAAACTTAAGCGCAAACTGTCAAAGATAGATTCCGCAGCGGCAAACAAACTCTTCAATGATCAAGGCCCCCGGTTTGTAAGCGGGAATACTTCTTCGCCTTACATACCAGCTCTCGATTCAACAATCACTTCGCTGAAATTTCTGCAGGAAAATCCGCAATTGGTGCCATCATTCAAAGACGTTACAGGCAAAGCAGGCATTGCATTGTCGGGAATAAAACAACTGCAGGACAAATTGCAAATCTCTCACCAGGTAGAAACCTACCTGCGCGGTCGCAACGAAATGATCAAAAAACTGCTAAGCAGCTATACCAAACTGCCGAAACAACTTACAGCAGGCCTGAACAACATGCGTAAGGAACTTTATTATTACTCGGCACAGGTGAATGAGTACCGCGAAATGCTAAAAGATCCTGATAAGATGGTCAGGAAGACCCTGGTTCTATTAGGCCGGACCCATGCATTCCAGGAGTTCATGAAAAAATATTCGCAACTGGCCATGCTCTTTCAATTGCCCGCAGATTATGGCAACATGAATGCCATGGCTGGTTTGCAAACAAGATCGCAGGTGCAACAACTCGTACAGCAACAGATCAGCGCGGCAGGCCCTAATGCACAGGCGATGCTTCAGCAAAATCTCGACAATGCAAGGTCGCAATTGAACGCCCTGAAAGACAAACTCGCCGGCGGGGGACCAGGTGATGAAGACATACCCGGCTTTAAACCAAACAATCAAAAGATAAAAACATTCTGGAAGCGACTTGAATATGGGACCAATATCCAAAACACGCGGTCTGCCAGTTTTCTTCCTGCTACCAGCGACCTGGGTTTATCTGTCGGGTATCGTCTCAACGACAAAGCCGTGGTGGGTATAGGTGGCAGTTATAAGATGGGTTGGGGAAATGATATTCGCCATATTAAGATTAGCCACGAAGGAGCAAGCCTGCGCTCCTTTTTAGACCTGCGACTGAAAGGCAGCTTCTATGCCTCCGGTGGATTTGAATATAATTATCAGCCATTGAGTGCAGACAGTCTTCCTGTTTTGGCAAATCCTGGTCCCTGGCGCAGGAGCGGACTGATAGGAATAAGCAAGCTGGTATCGATGCGCAGTAAATTATTCAGGAAAACAAAGCTGCAACTGTTGTGGGATTTTCTCAGTTATGAGCAACAACCACGAACACCGGCTATAAAATTCCGGGTTGGATATAATTTTTAATACTCCAGATATTAATCGAAAAAAATGAAAAGCATTGCAACCAAATGGAAAACGGCCTTTTTCGTATTGCTTTTAGCACTGTCTCAAAGCAATGCCCTGCTGTCGCAGCAAATACCTACGATCATTCCCCCGGCGCCCAATGCGGCCAACCTGGGCGAGTTTGTGGGTATGCCTGTTGGACCTTATACCGGAACTCCGTCGGTCTCGATCCCGATTTACACCATTACGGAAGGCAAATTGTCGCTGCCGATTTCGCTTGGTTATAAATCCGGCGGAATAAAGGTTTCCGAAATTGCGTCCTCTGTCGGATTAGGCTGGGTATTAAATGCCGGAGGGGCCATAACCCGCTCCGTAGTTGGTTTACCCGATGAAACTCCTTCCTCGGGATATTTATTTTCCCGCTTCCCCAATCCTATGAACGATCAGTTTTACGGAGATGCTATGGCAGAAGGTTTAGTAGACGGGCAGCAGGACATTTTTTATTATAGCCTGCCTTCAGGCGGCGGCCGCTTTGTTTTCGACAAATCACAGGCCATTCATACTATCCCCCGGCAGAATATCAAAATTACGCCCGGGGCTACCCAATTATTGAATTTCTCGCAGGGAAATGCGACGCAATATATCAGTTGGAGCGCCACCGATGAAAAGGGTGTGAAGTATACATTCAGTGCTTATGAAAAAACAAGCACTGTCCTGTACCAGGACCTGGAGTATGGAGTGAATACCTGGTACCTGACTGAAATGATGGCCCCAACCGGTGAAAAAATAACTTTCAATTACGAAAATATCGACCTGGATTTCGATCTGCCCGGAACGCAAACCGATTGGAAGGTAGCAGCCGGCCCACAGGACTGGGTAATGCAAAGCCCGTTTTTCAACCCCCGCCAGTTGGTAAATGGCAAAAGGCTTAGCTCAATTGTTTTTACAAATGGAAGCATCGATTTTGTTCCTGCTTCTTACGGAAGGGCCGATCTCATAGGCGACAATGCGCTGGAAAAAATAGTTATAAAAGACAAGGCCGGAAATATTCAAAAACAATTCAGGCTGCATTATCAATACCTGGTGGGTACTTCACTAATTGACTACAATGCTGTAAGTTTTACGGGAGAGAACAATCATATTACCACGTCGGAGCAGTTCCTGCACGGAAGTTTCAGGCGAAGACTGATGCTGCAAAAAGTGGTGGAAGAAGATAAGAATGGCGTGGCGCTCAACAATGGATTCATTTTGGATTATATTCATGATTATGGATTGCCCAACAGGACGGCCACGGTGACGGACCACTGGGGATTTGCCAACAATTCCGATGATCCGGCGCAGCCGCGGCCGGCATTTGTAAGTGTGTTCGGCAGCTACTATCTGACTTTTAAAGCTGTTAATCCCGTTTATGCCAAACAGGGCAGCCTGTACCGGATCACATTTCCTACAGGCGGTTATACAGAATATGAATATGAATCGAATGTGGCCGCGCCAGGTCCATCAACTCCTACCGACGTAATTACAGGCCCACTGGCTACATTGCCTTTTAGCCACGGTTCTTACCTGACACAGGAAAGTTTTGAATACGAAATGCGAACATGGAATGGTGAAACTACACGCCATTATTATGTTCCTTTCACGTTGAATATGCCGCAAAGCACCATTACGGTCACGATAGCGAATATGCCCGCCAACAGCGGAGAGTATGGATTTTATATCGAAAATGTGAACAATCCTAATGTTGCAATAACAGGTGGCACGCATAACGGCTCCTGGCAAACAAACCTGTCGGCCGGAAATTACCGGATATACCATCGTCCATCTGCTGCTATACTGGCCAATCCTTCCAACCCCGCCTATTCGGCCTTGTACGATTGTACAGTCAGCGGTTCTGTATATTACTATCCGCCTTCGGAAGGAGGTTCACTGGCGGGCGGCCTCAGGGTTAAAAAAGCGCTTCAATACGATCCCGTCGCCAACAACACTATGACAAAAGTTTTTTCTTACGAGCAGGATGGGAGTTCAGGTCAGCTATTGACAAAACCTGTGTATATCTACGATTATGAAATATCCAACGGCCCTTCAAGCGGCAACTGGCAGTTGTATAAAGTATGCACCCGTGGCCCGGTTTATCCTTTAAGCACTACACATGGTTCCTATGTGGGATATGACTTCGTGGAAGAAAAAACCATTTCTTCCGATGGCACCCCGCTGGGCAAGACAGAATATTCCTATATATCACCCAACATCGAGCCCGACCTGGTATTCAAAAATGGCGCGCCGCATATCGCTACGGAAGTTTTTCCCAATCCTCCCGTAGATAACCGCGATTGGCTGCGCGGATTCTTAGTGTCGCAGAGAGATTATCGTTTCGCAAATAATTCCTGGCAGGAAGTGCACAGGATCGAAAACAATTACACCAGGTTTGTCGATACCGTAAGCAAGGGCATAAAGCTGGATGTGGCGGGTAAGGATTATGCTTTGAACCATTACACCTTCGGGATGAATTTTTATCACTATTACTCCGGTTTTATTTATCCCGGCGAAACCAAAGAAATATTTTATAACGGATCGGAAAGCATTACTACCCGCACGCTCACTGTCAACAGCAGCAAGAGCCTTTTACCGGTAAAACAATCTGTATATAAAAGTGATGGCAGTGTAACGCATAGTTTTATGTCGTACCCGTTGGAATATGCGGCGGGAACGCCTTTTATCGACAACCTGGTCCAAAAAAATATCGTGTCGGTGCCTGTAGAACAGGTAAAAGCACATGAACCGCAGCCCGGCGTCATCAACATCCTCGGCGGCGCTATAACCACCTACCGAACCGATAATTGGTTGAAGGATGCGGAGTATGGTTGGGAGAATACCACGCCATTGCCGCTGGCTTCGTTCAAATTTTCCAATATGGCCATGGGGCAGCTTCCATCGCCCTCAGGCCAGCTTGCTTACCAGGCAGACACGCGGTATAAACTTCGTTTAAAACACAATGCATATGATGTTAAAGGAAATCTCACCGAGGTTTTAAAATCAGAAGACGTGATGAATGCTTATATCTGGGGTTATGACAACACCTTGCCCATAGCGCATGTCACCAATGCTTTTGCCAAAGATATTTTCCATACTTCTTTTGAAGATGCAGATGGAAACAGTGTGGATGGCGATGCCATCACCGGGCGCAAAAGCAGGACCGGCGGCTATTCCAAATCACTTACAGGTCTTACCAATGGAAATTATAAACTCAGTTGGTGGCAAAAAAATGGCAGCAGTTGGAATCTGCAATCTACAACCGTTGCGGTCAATGCCGGCTCCTATACCATCAGTATTTCGGGGCAGGTGGATGAACTGAGGTTTCATCCCGCAGATGCACATATGACCACCATTGCTTATGAGCCATTGACCGGCATGACCAGCACCAATGATGTGCGGGATATGATCATTTATTACGAATACGATAATTTTTTAAGGCTGCTGCGTATTCGTGATCCCGATAAAAATATTCTCAAACAATATCAATACCAGTACACCAGCTTTGACCATCCCGGTGCAGTCTGGCAGGCCACTGTCAATACCCGTTGCAAACCCTGTGCTGCAAATCCTGTGTATACATCTAATATACGCCAGGTAGAGGAAAGGGATATTAATCCCGCCAGTTCAACTTATAACCAGTTGCGATGGACAGACTGGCCGGGCGGCCCCACCTGTTTTGTTTCTCCCGACTGGCAGCCTACCGGCACCACGCGGTGTTTAAAAGATGCATCGAATAACAATACAGGTTACCAGGAGCGGGAGGAAAGAGATCTCAATCCCTGCAGTTCTACTTACAACCAGTTAAGATGGTATAACCTTGGACAGAATCTTACGGGCTGTCCGCTGCCTTCAAATTGTAATAGCGGCAACTGTAGCGGGGCCGATAAAAAATGTATTAATGGAGTTTGTGAAACAGGAGTAAAGGTCTTTTTCGGAGGTCCGCAGATCGGTCCGAATTTATGGCAATGTACTTACCGGTATCAATTCAGTGATGGAAGCCTGTCTGCACAATCATTCACCGAAAATCATAGCTCACCCTGTCCCAATGATTTTGAAGGATAAATTTTATTTTATGAAACTAACGCAATCAATCTTCATACTTGTCATACTCCCGTTCATAGCCGTTGCACAGCGGCCGGTGCCGGCAGCCTATTCTCCATTTTCAAAAATCAATTATGTGCGCGTATGGGAAGCTTCAGCGCCTGAGCCGGACCCCGGCATACTCGTGACCCGCCCCTTGAGGGATGTAAAACTGACCACCAGTTTTTTTGATGGCCTCGGAAGGCCTTTGCAAACTGTTGTCAGGCAGGGATCGTTGCCCACCGGTAACAGCGCGGTTGACATGATTGTGCCGGTTGAGTATGATGAATATGGCCGTCAGCAATTCAAATATCTGCCTGCTGCCGCCAACAACGCCGGCGGCAATACTTCAGTAAATGACGGACAATTTAAAAGGAATCCTTTTCAGCAGCAGGAATTGTTCATGCAGCAGCAATATGGCGCGCAGGGTGAGACCTTCTTTTACGGGCAAACTGTTTACGAACAATCGCCCCTGAACCGTTCACTGGAGGTCTTTGCCGCGGGAAACAACTGGATGGGCACAGCAGGAAATACCAGTGAGGCTGCCCGCCGATCAGAAAAAATAAAATACCTGTTCAATACCACCACAGATGATGTAAGAAAATGGCGGGTCGACGATGTAGCATATAATTTAAGCCCTTATACCCCGACTGGCTCTTTTGGCGCCGGAGAATTATACAAGACCGTGATAACGGATGAGCATGGCAAGCAAGTAATAGAATTCCGGGATAAAGAAAAAAACCTGATGCTTAAAAAGGCACAATTGACCGCTGCGGCCGACCCAGGAACCGGAAGCGATTATACAGGCTGGCTTTGCACCTATTATATTTATGATCAGCATAACAACCTCCGCTGCGTCATTCAACCCGAAGCAGTAAAGCAAATGGCTCAAAGCGGCAACTGGTTGCCCGATGCTGCCATGCTGGCCGAACAGTGCTACCGTTATGAATATGACGAGCGAAGAAGGCTGATCATCAAAAAAGTGCCGGGTGCAGGTGAAACCTATTATGTTTATGACAGGTGGGACCGTATGATCCTTACGCAGACTGCGAAAATGCGTTTCAGCAATGCATGGTTCTTTACCAAGTACGACAAATATAACAGGCCGATCATGGTAGGCAATCATGGCGATGCCGAACATACAAGCCTTGCCGCCATGATCGACCATGTGAAGCAAAATGAAAGCTGGCAGATACGATATGAAAGTATCGATTACAGCAAAACTCACGGTTATACCACAACGCAGACTTACCCGTATGGAGATAACCCTTCCATTTTAACCGTGACCTACTATGACAACTACGATTGGATAGCAACGCAGGGCAATGGATTGAGCGGCACATTGAATACGACCGATATCAACGGCACCAACTTCATCACCAGCTACAACTCCGCTCCATACTTTGCGCAGGAGCTTCAACAGTCGAATGCTACTACCGGTTTGATCACAGGCATCAAAACCGCCTCTATGCCGATTGCGGTTAACATGATAACCGTAAATATTTATGACAAAAAAGGAAGGATCATTCAATTGCAAACTACCAATCATATCAATGGAAAAGAGATCATCACCACACAGTATGATTTCAACAGCCGTCCACTGCGCACAATGGTAGCACATCAGACGGCAGCGCCCAATGTGCAGACCTATGCCATTCTCAGCAAATTCGAATACGATGATCTTGGCAGGTTGTTATCCGTTAAGAAAACGATCAATGCCAGTTTGCCGGGAGGTGCCACGATCAACAAACCGGAAACAGAAATTGTAAAAAATGAATACAATGCAGCCGGACAATTAAAAACAAAATACATTGGCCGGAAAAAAGATGGCAGCGGTAATTATAACAGCACGCCGCTGGAAACGCTCAGCTACGATTACAACATCCGGACCTGGTTATTGGGTGTCAATCGCAGTTACCTGTCAGATGCGGGCACCGGAAAATTTTTCGGCTTTGAAATCGGGTATGATAAAATCGCAAACAGCAGTAACCGCAATTTTTTAGCAGCGCAATACAATGGAAATATAAACGGAGTGGTGTGGAAAAGCAGTGGTGATGGTATTCAGCGAAAATATGATTTCTCCTATGATGCCGTCAACCGGTTGCTGAAAGGAGATTTTGAACAACATAACCCGGACAACAGTTGGAACAATGCACAGGTAAATTATAATATAAAGCTCGGCGACGGTTCGGACGTAACCAGTGCTTATGATGCAAACGGCAATATAAAACGCCTGCAGCACTGGGGTTTAAAACTGACGGGGAGTGCCCAGGTCGACGACCTGGCCTACAGTTACTTTTCCGGCAGCAGCAAATTGCAGGCTGTTGCTGATAATTCAGCCGGCGGCACGCTGCCGGGTGGTCCGGCGACCAACCTGGGTGATTTCACAGATAAAAATACGGCAGGCAATGACTATGGTTACGATTTGAGCGGTAACATGATCACCGACCTTAATAAAGGAATGAATGGCACCACTGGCACCAACCTTACCAGTGGCGGAAATATTACTTACAACTATCTTAACCTGCCGAGACAAATGGTGATAAGAAAACCCGACAACACGCTGATAGGAACAGTCATTTATGACTATGATGCGGTGGGTAACAAGTTGAAAAAAACTACGATAGATTTTAGTGTTGCCGGAAAAACTACAACTGTAACTACTCATTACGCGGGTACACTGGTATTTGAAACCAAAACAACTAACCCTGCAGATGCGGGTGATTATACGGAGCGCCTTCAATACATTTCACATGAAGAAGGCCGCACCAGGTTTACGCCGGCAGATGGCATTTCGCCGGCCCGGCTGGACCATGATTATTTTATCAAGGATTATTTAGGCAACGTAAGGATCGTGCTTACCGACGAACAGTTGGCCAATATTTACCAGGCCGGGATAGAAACAGCCAACCGCAGCTTTGAAGTAGCACTGTTTGGCGACAAGATCAACAGTACGGCCAATGGCAAGCCGGGCGGATTTGACAGCGATGGCGCCAACCAGCAGGTGAGCCGCGTAAATGGTACCACGGCTGAGGGCCGCGTCGGCCCCGGAGTGATCCTGAAAGTAATGGCCGGCGATAAAATTAAAGCGCTTACCTATGCCTGGTATCAACCGGTGGGTATGGATAACACAACCGATCCAACGCTGCCTGCCATTATAACAAATTTGTTAGGGCAACTGGTCCCCGGCATCGCGTTTGCGGGCAAAGGAGTGGTTGCGGAACAGGCAACCAATGCCATCCTGGAACCTGCCTTGCAGGGTTTCCTGTCGGGACAAAACCCTGCTTCCGGCGCACCGAAGGCATATCTCAACTGGGTGCTGCTGGATGACCAGCAATTTAAAATGGTGAACACCAGCAGCGGTACAGTACCGGTGCCGCAAATAACAGGCAGCCAGCCGAAACAATTAATACAGGCTAATAGTGGAGGCGAAATAGAAATGAAAAGAAACGGATACCTGTATGTATTTGTCAGCAACGAAAGTAAGGGCAATGTATACTTCGATGATATCCGGGTAGAACATATCCGCGGCCCGCTGATCGAAGAAACGCACTATTATCCCTTTGGCCTCACCATGGCAGGAATTTCCTCCAAATCGCTTGTTTTCGGAAACCCGGCAAACAAACGTAAATACCAGGGTTATGAATACACTTCAGAGTTTGATGTAAACCTGTATGAATCTTTTTATCGCACTCATGATCCGCAACTGGGAAGATTCTGGCAGGTAGATCCCAAACCAACCGATGGCGAAAGTCCATATGCTGCTATGGGAAATAATCCGATCAGGAATACCGATTTCCTTGGCGACAAGCTAAAAGGAGTAAGCCAGCAATCGGCAGACCGGCAGTTGCAAATAATACTGAATTCGTTCCAGGGCGCAGATGCGGAAGAGCTTAGAAAGCTATTCAAGTTAAAAGGTCGGGAATTCAGATCAATCGATAAGAAAAAGTTCGAAGCGGCCGTAGCCAAACTAAGTAGTGAAGATGCAAAAAAATTAGCTGAGGGTTGGTTTACGATCATCAATGACAAAGAGAATACGGCCTATGTGAGTGTGATTTCTGCCGACAAAAAGGAATATGTGGGCGATGATATACAAGATAAAAAAGCTAAAGAACTGTTTGCTAACAAGCCGTTTAAGAGACCTTCAGATGGATCGGTGTTTGTTATGGATGCTAACTATACCGAATACGAAAAATCTGGTGGCGGAAAAACTGTCGTTGATGGTAAAAATTCATTTTCTATTATCGTTATGGATACCCAATCGCCAACCAACTATTGTGATAAACCTACCGATATGGTCAGGCCGCAGCCAGCCCAGGCGGGCGAGACTGCTGCCCATGAAGTGCTGGGGCATGCCCTTGGGGTCTTTCTCGGCAATAAGGGAGGAAGTGCAGCAGACGATAAGCATGCTGTCAATTACTCCAACCTCTTCCTGAGAGCCGTAGGAATAAAGTCGCGATACAGGGATGGTTCTGATCATGGCAAACAAATGAGTGAGCAGGAAGCATCAGCGCTGCCGCAGGTGCAGAAGTCTGACAAGTAGCAGGTATTTTCGTATCGCTGTTGGTACAAATAGCGCGCTCTCCCCGGCAACCGGTTTGCCGGGGAGATCAATTAATGCTTTATGAATGCTCGCATTGCTGATGCCGGCAGAAGTGAAAGAAGCTTCATAGTTTTATTTGGCTATGAAAGTCATAAGTATTTTTAATAAATTCGATCCCGATGAAAACAATCCTGTTTTTTATATCCCTGTTTTACCCCGCATTCCTTTTTTCACAGTCCGGTTACTCCTGGTACGAACCCAGCTTTGTCAACGGCGTTTGCGTGTTGGATACCAGTAATATTTATAACCGCCTTCCGGCCCATATGCAATCGCAGGTACGGAAAGAGGTCTGGGGCCTTTCACAAAATGCCGCGGGGGAATTCATATGTTTTAAAACTACAGCCCGCAATATAACGGTGCGCGTGCTGTTAGGGGCAAAACAATCTGCTTTTCCGCATATGCCGCAATTGGGCGTAAGTGGCGTGGATCTTTCCAGCACAGTGGGATCCGAAGCTTGGAATTCACGTGACTTGAAGTCGCGGC
>JADMIO010957403.1_pt1 | contig 101333 bp, 112 predicted proteins | sample 8958161 | NCBI WGS metagenome assembly JADMIO01 (sample SAMN16585339, study PRJNA669376) | soil metagenome | isolation source: Crop rotation soil | place: USA: Cullars Rotation, Alabama | collected 2011 | reverse complement strand
GCCGCGACTTCAAGTCACGTGAATTCCAAGCTTCGGATCCCACTGTGCTGGAAAGACATCGCCGACATGACGGCGCTGATTGCGTCGCTCGGCGTTACGGAAGTCGACTGGATCGGAACCTCGATGGGCGGATTGATCGGCATGTTCCTCGCCACCTCGCCCGAGCCGCCGATCCGCAGCCTGGTGATGAACGACATCGGCCCGGTCTTCCCGCGCGCGGCGATGGAGCGGATCGCCGGCTATGTCGGCAAGGACGAGCGCTTCGACAGCCTGGCCGAGCTGACCGCGCACCTGCGCCGGGTGCATGCGCCGTTCGGCCCGCTGACCGGTCCGCAATGGGCGCATCTCGCCGAATACGGCCATCGCCGGCGCGACGACGGCAGCTATGCCCTGGGCTACGATCCGGCGATCGGTGAAAACGTGCGCAAGGGCGTGCGGGACTGGGAGTTCTGGGAGACGTGGGACCAGGTCGCCTGTCCGACCATGATCTTGCGCGGCGCGCAATCCGATCTCCTCACCGCCGAGACCGCCGCGGCGATGACCCGCCGCGGACCGAAGGCCGAGCTCGTCACCTTCGATGGCATCGGCCACGCGCCGGCGCTGATGGCCGCGGACCAGATCGACACCGTCGTGCGATGGCTGGCGCGCCAAGGCTAGACCTGCCGCCGTTCGCGCCGCGCTGGCCCTGGATCGGCGGCGACCTGCAGACCATCCGCAACTGGCTGGTGAAGCCGCGGCCGCCGCTGGATGCTTGGCCGCCCGAGCGCCTCGACTTCGACATGGCGGACGGCACCGGGGACGTGCTGCATGGCGTTTTGCAGCGGGTGGACGCCGAGGCAAGGCCACTGATCCTGCTGGTCCACGGCCTCACCGGTTCCAGCGAGAGCAGTTATGCCCGGGTCAGCGCCTTCCATCTGCTGAGCGCGGGCTATCCGGTGTTGCGGCTCAATCTGCGCGGGGCGGGGATGAACGGCGGGGCCACCCAGCAGTTCTATCACGCCGGACGCACGGCTGACCTCGATCGCGTGTTGCGCAGCCTCGACGCGAGGCTGGCCGCACAGGGCGTCATCGCGGTCGGCTACTCGCTCGGCGGCAACCTGGTGCTGAAGTACCTGGCGGAGCAGGGCGCGAACGCGCCGCTGCTGGCGGCGGCCAGCATCTCGGCGCCGATCGATCTCCATGCCGCGCAGCGCTGCCTCTCGAGTGCGCGCAATCGGCTTTATCACGACAACCTGCTGAACCAGATGAAGCAGGAGCGCCGCACCGACGTCGATGGCGAGATCCGCAGCATCATCGATTTTGACAACCGCGTCGTGGCACTGAACAACGGATTCAAGGACGCGCTCGACTACTACCGGCAGTGTTCCGCCGGGCCGGTCCTGGGGAAGATCCGCCGTCCGACACTGATCGTGCACGCCGCGGACGATCCCTGGATTCCGATTGCCGCCTATCGCGAGACCGGCTGGGCGGCAAACCCGAATCTCGCGCCGTTCCTTTTGCCGTCGGGTGGCCATGTGGGGTTCCATGCGGCTGGACTTGCGACGCCGTGGCACGACCTGGCGCTGCGGCGGTTTCTGAACGCTCTGCTCTAGGCCTTTCGCTAAAGACAGGAACCGGGCCAGCCAGCCGCGGTTGGCCGGGTATCATGCGCCGTCTCCTGCAAAGCTTCGCGCTGGGCGCGATTGCCGGTGGCCTGTTTCTGGCCGCATTGCTCTTCCTCGATATCGGCGGGCTGGGGACGCTCATCCTGCGCGACCGGGCGGCGCTGGTGCCGATCGCCCTGCTTCTGGTCAATCTCTGCGGCCTCTTTGGCATCGTGGTCGCGGTCTCATCCGGCGAGGACCGGGGCGGCGCGGGGCGTCGTCGCCCAGTCATTTCCCCGAATCTCGCGATTGAGAGACGGAGCATGAAACCGGCTGGGCCTTGGAACTGTTGAATCGACAGCAACCACTCCTCGGCCTGACCGTCATGTTCACGAAAGTCGTGGCGGGCGTCCTGGCGGCGTCCGTTCTTCTTGCGATCCTCCGTCTGCTCGGCGTCACGCCGAGCCTGCAATCCCCGATGCTCTTGGCTTATCTCTGCGGCGTGCTTGCCGTGGCCGCGACCGTCGTCGCCCTGCTCGGCGAGGAGAACGAGCGGCGGGACGAGCCGCGGGCCGAAGCGCGGGTCAGCGCTTCGCCAGCAACTCCGCGGCCTCGATTGCCGAATATGTGAGGATGCCGTCGGCGCCGGCGCGCTTGAAGCAGAGCAGCGTTTCCAGCACCGTCCGGTCGTTCTCCATCCAGCCGTTGGCGACCGCGGCCTTGATCATCGAGTACTCGCCGGAGACCTGATAGGCGTAAGTCGGCAACTTGAACGCCTGCTTCACCCGGTGCAGCACGTCGAGATAGGGCAGGCCCGGCTTCACCATCAGCATATCGGCGCCCTCGGCCACATCGAGCGCGCATTCGCGCAAAGCCTCGTCGCCGTTGGCCGGATCCATCTGATAGGTGCGCTTGTCGCCCTTCAGCGCCTTCTTCGAGCCGATCGCCTCGCGGAACGGCCCGTAGAAGCCGGACGCGTATTTCGCGGCGTAGGCGAGAATCTTCACATCCTGGAAACCGGAGGCGTCCAACGCATCGCGCAACCGTCCGACCCGCCCGTCCATCATGTCCGAGGGCGAGACCACGTCGACGCCGGCCTCGGCCTCGCTCAGCGCTTGCTGCACCAGCACGTCCAGCGTCTCGTCGTTGAGGATCACGCCGTCCTGCAGCAGCCCGTCATGGCCGTGGCTGGTATAAGGATCGAGCGCGACGTCGCAGATGACGCCGAGCTCCGGCACCGCGTCCTTGACCGCGGCGATGGCGCGGTTGCAGACGTTCTTCGCACGATGGGCCTCGGCGCCGTCCTCGGTCTTCTTCTCCAGCGGCACGACCGGGAAGATGGCGATTGCCGGGATGCCGAGCTTCGCTGCCTTCTCGGCTTCCTTTTGCAAAGCCGGGATGGTGAGGCGATTGACGCCAGGCATTGCTGCAATCGGCTCGCGCGCGGCGCCGCCGTCCTTCACGAACACCGGCCAGATGAAATCATCGGCCGAAAGCCGGTTCTCCGCCACCAGGCGCCGCGACCAATCCTGGGCGCGGTTGCGCCGCATCCGGATGCGCGGGAATTGGCCGATCGGCTGGCGGGAATGCTTGTGCTCGGACATGGGACCAGGGTGGCAGGTTCGTGACGGCGGGATACTAGGCCCTGAGGGCCAGGGCGACAATTGATCTGGGTCATACCAAGTGTCGCAGGGGCGACGGCGGCGGCTCTTTATTCGAATACCGATGACAGCCGGATTGGCGCGAGCCGGCGATCGCGGAAACCGAGGCGCCACAGCATCCAACCGCCGGGGAGGCCGACTGGCATCAGCACGTATCCCATGAACATTGTGGCGGCTATCGCGCCCACTTCCCCCCAGCCGAGGGCGAACTGGAGGTGGATATCCGCGCCGAGGCGGCTCAGGACCACGCAAGCGTGGTAGGTGACCAGCGGCAACACGAGGGAAACGCCCATGCCGATCCAGAGGCAATGCGCTCGACAGATTGGCTGCTTGGCGGTGACCAGAAACAATAAGGAAGGTCCGGCAAGCAGCCCTGCCAGTTCAGCGGCTCCGAACGCCCACGCGAACGCTAGAGGGTTCGGTTCGCCATTGCTGAACACGGCGATGACGACGACCATTGTTGCGATGGCGGGAAGCAACGCAGTAATGGCAACGCCAAGAATGACCCGGGCGGAGATGGGCTTGCCATGGCGGCCGGTCGGGCTGAACACGTCGCTCTCATCGCCATGCGGGCTTACGAGCCTCCAGAGAATCCACCCGCCGAGCGCGCCGGTCGGCGCAGCGAAAGCGCCGGCTCCGGCATAGGAGATGAAACTGATGTCGATCGGACCGGCGCTGTGGACGTGACCGTGGATCTCACGGAACATCGCGGCCAGCGGTCCCATCAGCTGGGCGGTCTGGACGGCGGCATAGGGGACAATCCAAGCGAGCGCGACACCGAGCACGAGACAATCCCTGCGCCGAAGGAATCCGCGCATCCGCCATAACACCAGAAGGGTCAGCGCGCCGGGGACAATCCACAGGAATTCACTACCGGCGAGCACTGCGGCTACCTGCCAGTACGGCAAGCGGTGGGCGTCGACAAAAACCAGGTCGACCATCGTCAGCGATGAGATGAGACCGCCGGCGAAGAGGCCTGCCAACAAGCGCCCGATGCTGATGTCGCCGAAAGCCAGCCGCCGCGCCGGTTTGCGGACCGCCGCCGCCGCGTCGGCCGGATAGTCGGCGCCATAGGCAGCGAAGATCCGGCGGCGCGCCTCGTGCGGGGCTTCCTGGTTGGGAACCGCGGCAGGCTCGATGCCGATGCTCCAGAATATCCAGCCACCCAAGACGCCGAAGACTCCGGAAGCCGCCAGGATGAAATAGGTCGACGGGTCGGTCCATTCGAAGAGACCGGCCGGCAAAGCATCTGCGTCCGGCGAGAATGCAAAGAAGTCCAGCGGGGCCGCCGGCCCATAGTTTCGCACGACGATCACGGCGCAAGGAAACAGCACTCCCAGGATGCCCCCTGCAATGAGGCACGCGCGGCGTGCGATCGCCGGGCGCCAGAGCGACGCGGCGAAGCAACAGAGGCCGCCTACTAGGACAGACCATACGATGGCGGTGCCGACCAGCGCGCGGGCCCAGAGCAGAACCCCATGCGGCGCCAGCCGCATCGTCAGCGTCGCCAGCGTGAGCGCGATGATGGCCGCGGGCAGCGGCGCCACCACAATCCCGAGGCACAGCCGCCATAGGCGGAGGTCGGCCCAACGGCGCTCGAGCGTGGTCACTCCGGCGTCATTCCTTTGCTGAGTTTCTTCGGCGCGGTCATGCGGTAGCTGCGCGCGATCAGGGTGGCGACCTCGCTCCAGTCGGGCTTGCGGTCGAGCCGCATGCCGATCCAGCCCTTGTGCCCGACATAAGGCGGGCGGAAGAAGGTGTCCGCGTCGGCGCCAATCAGCACGGCCTGGCTGCCCTCGGGTGCCTTGAACCACACCGAGAGGCGGCCGTCGCCGCGCTTCTCCATGGCGAAGATCTTGCCGCGCACGCGATAGGTCGGATCACCCCACGCCTCCTGCTCGACCGCCTCGGGCAGCGCGGTGCAAATCTGGCGGAGGCGGGTTTCAGGAGAGTGGGCGGATCGTTGCTTCGGCAATGGGCTCGCTCAACTCGCTATGGCGCACCCGCTTTGCAGGGCATTTTCCAGGCTAAGTCTTTGGGAACCTTGAAGTGAGCGGGTTTACCGTTTTGCGCGCGGTAAACCCCGGGTAAACCTTCGCAGTCGGACGAGGGTTGTGCGCGCTTTGCTTTGCGGTTCCGTGCCGTCCGCCCGGCGAGGGGCTGCCAGAACCGCAATACTATAATTCCCTGTTTGTTCTTTTGCAACCACCGCCAGCTCTGTCGGCAATTTTGGCCGGACCGCGTGTTGAATTCAGCACAGTCGCGACGGTGACTACGCGCGCTGCTGCAGCGCCAGCCTTAGGCCGAGCCCGATCAGCACTGTGCCCAGCATGCGGTCGAGCCAGAGTCCGATCCGCGGGTTGCGCCGCAGCGCATCGGTGAAGCGCGCGGCGATCAGCACAATGCCGGCCTCGACCACCAGCGCCACGACGATCACCAGCGCCCCGTGCACGATCAACTGCGCCGGCACGTGCCCCAGCGCCGGGTTAGCGAATTGCGGCAGGAAGGCCATGAAGAACACGGCGACCTTCGGATTCAGCACGTCGATCATGAAACCCTGGCGATAGATCGCGACGGCAGAGGTCTTGCTGCGCGTGGCGTCGATCTTGAACTGCGCGCCTGCCGACGTGAGCGCCCGGACGCCCAGATAGATCAGATAGGCGGCGCCCACCCATTTCACCGCCGAGAAGGCGAGGGCGGAGGCGGCGAGGATCGCCGACAGGCCGAAGCCAGCGGCGAGCACATGCACCACGCTGCCCGAGCAGACGCCGAACGAGGCGGCGAAACCGTGCCGCTTCCCGCGCGCGACCGTGTTCGAGACGATGTAGGCGATGTCGGGACCCGGCGACACGTTGAGCGCCAGCGCCGCGGCGAAGAAGAACAACCAGTGGTTGAGGTCGTACATCGTGTCCTCCTCACTCGAAGACGCCGGTCACGTCCAGAACGTGTGCGACGGCTGGACGGACGACCAGGCGCCAGAAAATCCAACCACCCAACAACCCGAACGGGGTGAGAGGCAGTCCGACCAATGCGGCGATGCCCAACCCGTCCATGCTCAGCTCGCCGAAATGGAAATATGGGACCGGAGACCCCCAACGGACAAGGATGGCGTCGACTACGAAGGAGTCTAGCCAGAAAACGAGCGGGAAAGAGAACGCCAGAAGAATTCCGAGAAGAAAACAATCGATGCGGCCAATCAACCCAGAGCGCCATGACCGCAGTCTCAGTGCCGCAAGCCCGGCGACGAGAGACCAACTGCCGGCGGCCGCCTCGAGGATGGCGCCGATCCGAGCCACATTGGTGAACCGCTCGCTCGGTGAAATGAAAGCGCCGTCGTCGGCGAAGGGGTCACTGGAGTAAAGCAGCCACACCAGCGATGAGCCGAGCAGGATCGGCAGGATCGGCGCTGCGACCAGCCCCAGGATCAGACGCCCCTTGCTGATATCGCCCCAGCGCCGTCGATGCGGCGTCATGATGAACGGAGTGTGTCGCCAAGCGTCTGCCATGGATCCCCCAGAACTGGGATCCTGGCCGCCAATTTGGGTCAAGCCAAGGCGCGGTCGCGGCGATTCGGGGGACGCCGACAGTATAAAGGGCGCGCCGGTTGCCCAGCGCGCCCCTTCTCAAGGTGGGAAGCTACTCCGCCGCCTTCTTGGTCCCGACCGCGCGGTCGAGCGCCTGGCGGAGATCGCCGAGGATGTCGTCGATATGCTCGAGGCCGACCGACAGGCGGACGTAGTTGTCGGTGACGCCGGTCTTCAGCTGCTCCTCGGGCGAGAGCTGCGAATGGGTCGTGCTCGCCGGATGGATCGCGAGGCTGCGCGCATCACCGATATTGGCGACGTGGTAGAACATCTCCAGCGCATCGATGAAGCGCCGACCCGCATCGGCGCCGCCCTTGATCTCGAACCCGACCAGGCCGCCGAAGCCGCCCTTCAGGTAGGTCTGGTTGCGGCGCTTGTCCTCGCCGTCCATGTAGCCCGGGTGGATCACCTTGGTGACCGAGGGATGGCCGTTCAGGAAATCCGCGACCGCCTGGGTGTTGCGGCAGTGCTCGCGCATGCGCAGCGGGAGCGTCTCCAGGCCCTGGATGAACAAGAAGGCGTTGAACGGGCTCATCGCGGCGCCGAGATCGCGGAGCAGGGTGGTGCGCGCCTTGATGATATAGGCGACCGGGCCGATCGGCTTCACTGCCTGGGTCCAGATCGCGCCGTGATAGCTGGGATCCGGCTGGTTCAGGCCGGGGAAGCGGTCGGCATGCTTCTCCCAGTCGAAATTGCCGCCGTCGATCAGCGCGCCGCCGATCGAGGTGCCGTGGCCGCCGATATACTTGGTGGTCGAGTAGACGATGATCGCGGCGCCGTGCTCGAACGGCTTGCAGAGGATCGGCGCGGCGGTGTTGTCCATGATGAGCGGCACGCCGAGCTTGCGGCCGATATCGGCGACTTCCTTGATCGGGAAGGCGCGCAGCTTCGGATTGGGCAGGGTTTCGGCATAGTAGGCACGGGTCTTGGCGTCGGTCGCCTTGGCAAAGGCTTCAGGGTCCTTCGGATCGACGAAGCGCGCCTCGATGCCCATTTCCTTGAAAGTATTGGCGAAGAGATTCCATGTGCCGCCGTAGAGATCGGTCGAGGCGACGAAATTGTCGCCGGCGCGGGCGATGTTCTGGATCGAGAATTGGCTCGCCGCCTGGCCGGAGGAGAGGGCGAGGGCCGCCGCGCCGCCTTCCAGCGCTGCCAGGCGCTGCTCCAGCACATCCTGGGTCGGATTCATGATCCGGGTGTAGATGTTGCCGAATTGCTTCAGCGCGAACAGATCGGCGGCATGCGCCGTGCTATCGAACTGGTAGGAGGTGGTCTGGTAGATCGGCACTGCCACGGCGTTGGTGGTCGCATCCTTGCGATGGCCGGCATGGAGAACGATGGTCTCCGGATTCTTGCTCTTCATGTCTCTTGTCCTGTCTGTTGGTGACCCAATACGCGTGTGCCGTGCGGAACTCGGCGCCGGTGGTCCGGCGTTCGATTTGGCTTGAAGGGGCGCGGATTTAGACCGCCGCAGCGGGCGGCGCACTTGTCAAAGCGGTCCAAATCGTGTCAATCAGGCCCGCCCGCCGATCCACTGTCAATCCAGAACTGCTTATGCCTTCCTCACCGAACGTCGAGTTTTCCTTGCGCGCCAGGATCGGCGAAGTGCTGCTGAAGCGCCCGGAAGAGCTCAATGCCTTGACCCTCTCTATGATCGAGGCGATCGACGCGCAATTGGCAGAGTGGTCATCGAACCCGGATGTGACCGGTGTCACCATCCGCGGCTCGGGCAATGAGGCGTTCTGCGCCGGTGTGGATCACCGCGCCCTCTACCAGGCGCTGGGGGCCGGCGACCGCGCATACGGGGATACATTCGTCCGCGGCTTCTATCGCCTGCTGCATCGGCTCGGCACCTTCCCCAAACCCACCGTCGCCATCATGCACGGCGCGACCATGGCCGGCGGTGCCGCCCTGGCCATGCAATGCAAGATCCGCGTCGCGACGCGCGAGACCTATTTCGCGGTGCCCGATTGCAAGCTCGGTTTTTTCCCCGACGGCGCGTTGACGGCGGCGCTCGCCCGCTGCCCGGGGCAGATCGGCATGTTCCTCGCCTTGACCGGGGTCGCGTTGCGCGCCCGCGGCCTGGTGCATGCCAATCTGGCGACGCACCTCGTTCCCGAGGATCGGATCGCGCTGGTGACGCCGGCGCTGGTCGGCCAGCTCGCGGTGACGCCGGCCGCATCGCCGCTCGCCGACATCGAGGCGCATGTCAACCAAGTGTTCGGCCTGTCATCGCCGCAGGAGATCTTCTCGATCCTTAGCGTGCGCGGCGGCGAATGGGCAAAGGCGACCCTGGGCCAGCTTCGCCCCCAGTCGCCGACCAGCCTGGCGCTGACCTTCCGCCGGCTACGCGAGGCCGCCGCCGGCCAGACGCTGGAACAGGCGCTGGCGATGGATTTCCGGATCGGCCAGCACCTCATCGACGGGCATGACTTCCGGGAGGGGATCCGGGCCTTCGTGATCGACCGGGACCAGAAGCCGGTCTGGCAGCCCGCCGACCTGGCGGGCGTCACGCCGGAAAGTGTCGCCTCCCTGTTCGGGCCGCCGACGTCGAGTCCCGAATGGACGCCGGCCGGGTAGGGGTCGGGGCCGATCGGGGCTCGATTGGCTTTGTGCCGATTTTCCTGTAGGTTATGGCGAATTCTTCTGACATTAACCCTTTTTTTAGGACGTTGGCCTAGGGTCGCCGTCTATCAACGATTCTCATTTGTTGGGATTTTCGCCGTTTCGGAGTTTCGGGGGGTTTAGAGTGAAGAAGGCCTATCTGGAGACAATCGCGCTGATCGAGCGCCTGCACCGCGAGTGCCTCGAAGTCATCAAGGCCGACCTCGATCGCCAGGGAATCCGCGACCTCAACAACGTCCAGGCGATGATCCTGTTCAACATCGGCACCGACGTGCTCTCGGTCGGCGAGTTGACCAACCGCGGCTACTATCTCGGCTCCAATGTCTCCTACAACGTCAAGAAGATGGTCGAGAACGGCTACCTGGTGCAGGAGCGCTCGCCGCATGACCGCCGCGCGGTGCATGTGAAGCTCTCCGAGAAGGCGCTGAAGGTGGTCGAGCAGATGCACGGGATGTACGACAAGCATCTCGGGGCGATGACCTCCGAGGTCGCCAACGAGAACGACCTCGACGGCATCAACCACACCTTGCGCCGGCTGGAACGCTTCTGGGCGACCAGCATGGATTACGCCCGGCGCTAAGGGCGTCCGTCATCGATAGCCGGTGACTTCGGCCGGTCTCCCGGCCTCCTGCACTTCGATCATGTAGCGCCAGCAATACGGCCGCGATCCGTCGGGATCGTCGAAGCGCCTCGAAGATCCTTGCAAGCTAGGCGAGCTTGAGACGCACGAGCACGCCGGCGGCGTCCTCGAGATTCCGCTCGAATTTGAATCCCAGCTCCCGGCAGAGCTTCAGCATGGTCTGGTTTTCCGACAGCACGTGGCCGATGATCTCGCGAAGGCTGCGGCTCTGCGCATAGGCGATGATGCGCTTCATCAGCAGCATGCCGAGGCCCTTGCCGGTCAAGTCGTCCTGCACCACGACCGCGTATTCGCCGCGCTCGTTGTTGGCGTCGGAGATCAGCCGCACCACGCCGTAGATCGGCATCTCGCCCGCCGGTCCAGGCTCGGTGAGGGCCAGCGCCATCTCGCGGTCGTAGTCGATCTGGGTCAGGCGCGCGGCGTCGCTGTGCGAGAGCGTCTTCAGCGGCGCGAAGAAGCGCAGCCGGATGGCGCGCGGCGAAAGCCGGCCGATCAGCGACTGGATCTCCGGCTCGTCTTCGGGCCGCAGCGGTCGGACCATGAAGGCGCGACCGGTCTGGTCGGTCACCATCTCCTCCAGCCGCCGCGGATAGGGCCGGATCGCCAGCCGCTGCGCCCCTTTGAGCGCCGTCCGGCGCACCTTCATGCGCGCGTCGAGCGCGACCACCCCGTCGGGTGCGGCGAGCAGGGGGTTGATGTCGAGCTCGACGATCTCCGGCACATCGACGATCAGTTGCGAGAGTTTCACCAGGGTGAGCGCGATGGCGTCGATATCGGCCTTCGGCTGGTTGCGATAGCCGGTCAGCAGGCGATAGACCCGGGTCTTCTCCATGAGGTCGCGGGCGAGCTTGAGATTGAGCGGCGGCAGCGCCAGGGCACTGTCGGCCAGCCGCTCGACCGCGACACCGCCGTGGCCGAACAGGATCACCGGCCCGAACTGCGCGTCTTCGGTCATGCCGAGGATCAGCTCGATCGCGTCGCCCTTCTGCAGCATCGGCTCTACGGTGACCCCGATGATCCGCGCCGCGGGCTTCAGCGCCTTGGCGCGCGCGATGATCGATCCAGCGACCTGCTCGACGGCGTCGGGATTGGCGAGGCCCAGGGCGACGCCGCCGATGTCGGACTTGTGCGTGATGTCCGGCGAGAGGATCTTCACCGCCACCGGACCCTTGATCTGCCCGGCCGCGGCGCGCGCTTCGGCCGGGGTCGCCGCGACCACCGTGCGGGTCGTGGGCACGTGGTAGGCGGCGAGGATCGCCTGCGCCTCGGGACCGGTCAGCATTTCGCGCTGTTCGGCGAGCGCCCGGTCGATGACGACGCGCACCGGCGCCATATCGACCTCGAACGAAGTCGGCATCGATGGTGGCGTCTCCATCAGGAGCGCGCGGTTGCGCCGATACTCGACCAGGTGGCCGAAGGCGCGAACCGCCTCTTCCGGCGTCGCATAGGTCGGGATGTGCGCGGCGGTGAAGCGCTTGCGCGCCTCGACGGCGGTCGCCTCGCCGATCCAGCTGCTCATGACGCAGAGCCGGCTTCCTTGCACTGCCGCGATCACCTTCTCGGCCGCGGCGACCGGATCGGCGGTCGCCGTCGGACAGTTGAGGGCGAGCAGGGCGTCGACCTGGGGATCATCGCGCAGGATCGCCGCGGCGGCGGCGAAGCGCTCGGGCGGCGCATCGCCGACGATGTCCACCGGATTGCCGTGCGACCAGCCGGCGGGCAGGATTGCGTTCAGCTGCTCGATGCTGGCGGGCGTGAGCTCGGCCAGGGTGCCGCCGACATCGATCAGGGCATCGGTGGCGAGGATGCCCATGCCGCCGCCATTGGTGAGGATCGCCAACCGGGCCTGCGAGGCCGGCACGCGGGCGAGCGCCAGGGTTTCCGCCGCGGTGAACAGCTCCTCGAGTTCATAGACCCGGAGCATGCCGGCGCGCCGGAAGGCTGCGTCATAGACGGCGTCGGCGCCGGCCAGCGCGCCGGTATGCGAGGCCACCGCCCTGGCGGCCTCGGAATGGCGACCGGCCTTGATCGCGATCACCGGCTTCATGCGCGCCGCGCGTCGCCCAGCCGACATGAACTTCCGGGCATGGGTCACAGCCTCGACATACATCAGGATTGCCCTGGTCCCGGGATCGTCGCTGAGATAGTCGAGGATGTCGCCGAAATCGACGTCCGCGAGCTCGCCCATCGAGATGAGATGCGAGAAGCCGATACCGCGCGGTTGCGCCCAGTCGATGACCGAGGTGAGGATCGCCCCGGATTGCGAGACGAAGGCGAGCCCGCCGGGCTGCGGCATGAGATGCGCAAAGGCCGCATTGACGCCGAGCGGCGGAACGATCAGGCCGAGGCAGTTGGGTCCGAGGATGCGCAACCCCGACCGGCGCGCGGCCTCGAGCATCTGCTGCTTCAGCGCCCCGCCTTCGGTCCCGCCAAAGCCGGCGGTGATCACGACGGCGGACCTGGCGCCTTTGACGCTGAGTTCGGCGACGATGCCGGGAATCGTCTTCGCCGGGGTTACGATGACGGCGAGGTCGGGCGCTTCCGGCAGGGCGGCGATGTTGGGATAGCACGGCGCGTCTCCGACCGACGCGTGGCTAGGGTTCACGGCGTAGAGCTTGCCGGTGAATCCCGAGTTGCCGAGGTTGCGCCAAGTGACCTCGCCCATATGGCCGGGTTGGTCGCTGGCGCCGATCAGCGCGATCGATTGCGGTCGCAGCAGATTGACGAGGTTGTGCGTCGACATGCCATCCACGCTAGACGGTGAAGCCCGGCAATCAAGCGCCGAATCGTGACATGTCGCCGGCGGGCGACATCGGTCTAGGCGATCATCGACCAGTCGAGCGCGGTGCCGCGTTTCAGCGCCCGGCTGGCGGGACGGCCGAGCACGTCGGGCAGAAACTTCGGCGCAAGGCCGAGGCCGGGACGGATCGAGCGCACGTTCTGCTCGGTCAGCTTCTCGCCGGCGGCGATGTCCTTCACGACGTAGAGCGAGCGCCGCAAGGTGCGGATCGACTTCTCGCTGGCGACCACGCCGTAATGCACATGGCCCATCGCCTCCCAGGCGGTGCGGCAATCGGCGGTGAGGCGCGCCAGCTCCTCCGGCTCCAGGCTGAACGTCGAATCGACCCCGCCATCGGCACGGCGCAGGGTGAAATGCTTCTCGATCGCGCAGGCGCCGAGCGCCACCGCCGCGACCGGAACCGCCGTCCCCATGGTGTGGTCGGAGAGGCCGACCACGCAGTCGAAGGTTTCGCCGAGATTGGCGATGGTCCGCAAGTTGCTGTCGGCGGGCGGCGTCGGGTAGCCGCTGGTGCATTGCAGCAGCATGATCTCCTTGCAGCCGCCGGCGCGCGCGGCGCCGACCGCATCGGCGATCTCGCTCAACTCCGAGGCGCCGGTCGACATGATGAGCGGCTTGCCGGTCGCCGCCATGCGCTTGATCAGCGGCAGGTCGGCCATCTCCAGCGAGGCGACCTTGAAGGCGGGCGCCCCGAGCGAATGCAGCAGATCGACCGCGGTCTCGTCGAACGGCGAGCTGAACACGGTGATGCCGATCTTCCTGGCGTGGTCGAACAGCGGCTGGTGCCAGTCCCAGGGCATCGCCGCGTCCTCGTAGAGCTCGTAGAGGCGGCGTCCCGCCCAGAGCCCATCCTTGAGCAGGAATTCCGGCCCGTCATGGTCGATGGTGATGGTGTCGGCGCGATAGGTCTGCAGCTTGACGGCGTCAGCGCCGGCGGCCTTGGCGGCGTCCATGATGGCAAGCGCCCGATCGAGGCTGCCATTGTGGTTGGCCGAGAGCTCGGCGATCACATAAGGCGACCGGTCGGGACCTATTTCGCGTCCGGCGATGGTGATCCGATGCATCGGGCTATCCCGCATTTTCAGGGGTCGAAACCAAGTATCCATCATCGCCCGGAGTGTAGCCAAGCGATTCGAACAGGCGCAGCGAGGCGGCGTTCTCGGGCAGCACCTGGGCCAGCAGTCGGGCGCGCGGCGCCAGTTGGCGCGCGGCACGGAGCAGCGCCCGGCCGATGCCGCGGCGGTAGTGGCCCGGCGCGGTTGCGATCGAGATCAGGAAGATGGGATACCCAGCCGTGTCGCCGCGCCAATCCAGGCGCACGAAGCCGACCGGGCCGTCCTTGGTTTCGGCCAGCAGAAACCAGTCGCTGTCGGATTGCAGCTTGGCCGCGAACCAGCGGTGATGCTCGTCAGGGGTCGGCGGATTGCGGTTGAGGGCGTAGCGCCGTGTCTCCGGAAAGAGCTGCCAGTCGAGGATCAACTGCTCGTCCCTGGCCTCGATCGACCGGAACCAGGCGGCGCTGCCGCCGTCGAGCCGAGCCTCGGGCAGCATGGCGGCGCCGATCCGCATCGCGCCGCGGCCATCGCACAAGGCGCTGGCGCGCTCCGCCATGAGCGCAAGCTGCGCCGGATCGGACTGCAGGGATTGCAGCGCCTGGACCAGGCGGTGCTCGATCTCCTCCGGCGGCGCCTCGCCGATCATCGCGCAGATCTTGCCGGCATCGACCTGGGCGATGCCGGCGGCGTTGGGTCGCTGGTTTTCGGCGATTAGCACCATCAGCACCGGCAGGCCGAGACTGGCGCGCTCCCAGGTGCCGAAGCCCGGCGCACCGATGGCGATATCGGCCGCGGCGGCCAGCTTCGCGACCTCGACCACGCCCGAGACAACCCGGAGCGACTGCGCGTGGCGGTCGGCCAGCTGTTGCAGTTCAGCCAGATGCCGCGCCTTGCCGCCGATCATGATGTCGCCGGCGAGGCCGGCCTTCAGCACCGCTTCCGCCGCCAGCGCCGAGGCGTTCGGCGCGTCGACACCGCCGAAGCTGATGAGGACGCGGTTGAGGGGCGGCTGCATGGCGCGGCGGGCGAGGCTTGCCGGGCGCTGCTGGGCGAATTGCGCGCGCAGCGGCGCGTACTGGCCGCCGACCAGGGTACGATGCGCGGCGGGCGAAGGGACGAGATCGCCGATCGCGATGCTGAGGTCGACCGGCAGGTCGGCTTTGCCGAAATCGTCGAAATGAACGACGGTATAGGCGAAGCGGCGATAGGCGCGGACATGCGCTTCGCCGAGCCCGTAATGGTCGATGACCACCGTGGCGCCACTTGTCACCGTGCGGGCGATGGCTTCCGCCTCGGCCTCGGGATCGGGCCGCTCGAGATGGATGGTGCGTTCGGGCGAAAGGCCGATGCCGAGATAGTCGGCGGTCTCCGGGCGCACCGCCCAGAGGCAGTTCCAGCCGAGCGGCATCAGCCGGTCCTGCAGCGCGGCGCAGCGCGCGGCATGGCCGAGTCCGATATTGGCGCCGGCATCGCAGCGGAAGACCAGGGTGCGCCCGCCGGTGACCGGGCGCTGGTTCTCGTGGCGGCGAACGGCATTGAGCGCCAGGATGTCCGGGCGAGACGCGAGCAGCGAGAGCACGTCCTGCATCGATGCCCGATCGGGGTCTTCCATCGCCTCGAACACCGCGCCGAAGAAATCGAGATCTTCCGGATAGTCCAGGGTCCAGCGGTGCATGCTCGCCGGCCAGCCAGGCCCCAGCAGGTTGGCGCGCTTCAGCTTCGCGGCGCGGCGCAGCCAGGGCGTGACATGCTCGCGGTCGAAGGGCAGGTCCGTGGTGACGCTCGCTTCGCGCAATGCCGCGGTGGTGAACGCCTCGCAATCCAGGCCATGGGGGTAGAGCCGCGGCATGTTGTTGGAGACGTAATCGGCGTCGCGGGCTTCGCGGAGGTCGAGGACGGCGCGGCAGATTGCGGGATCGATCAACGGACAGTCCGAGGTGACGCGCAGCACCCCCTCGGCGCCGACCTTCTCGGCGGCGCCGAGGTAGCGGGCGAGCACGTCGTCTTGCGAGCCGCGGAAGACATAGGCGCCGGCGCGTTCGGCCTCGGCCACGATCGGATCGTCTTGCGGCAGGTCGGACGTGGCGCAGACGACGGCATCGATGCCCGGAATGGCGGCGCAGCGGGTGAGGGCGTGGGCCAGCACGGTCTTGCCGCGGAGGGTCTGCAGCACCTTGCCGGGAAGGCGCGTCGAGCCGACCCGGGCCTGGACGACGACGGCGGTGCGGCTCACGGTCGGGCGGCGCCTTTGCTCGTCGATCCGGAGCGACGCGGGGAGAGCAGGGTACCCAGGCGGCGGCGCCAGCGCACCGTCGGCGCCAGACCGCGGGTGCTGAGATGCACCAGCTTGGTGCCGACCGGCTCGACCACGACACGGAAGTTCAGGGCGAGCATCTCGCGCATCCGGTGCAGGCGATCGGCGACCAGATCGAGATCGAGCGACGGCATCAAGGTGCCGCGCACGTTCTTGTCGCGCTGGTGCCAGCGGTATTTCCAGGTCGGGTGCCAGGCGGGCCCGGAAACCTCGCGCGTCCCGAGCCGATCCTCGATCGCGTCCAGCAACGCGGTTGCCGCCAGGCGATCGTCCTCGAAGGACAGCGACTGGTGAAACTGGCGCAGCATCTCGCCGCTGTAGCGGAAGCTGTCCGGGTCGGCGACGATTCGCTTGACGGCATCGACCGCCTCGGTGGCGCCGCGCACCACCGGGTTGACCCGGTTCGAGAGGTAGCGGCTGTTGACGCTGACATCGATCGGCACGATGCAGATCGCCGGCTTCTCCAGCGCCACCGCTTCGACGCCGGTCGTGCAGTTGGTGTGGATCAGCGCATCGGCGGCATAGATCCAGGGCGCCGCCGGACCTTCGCGGATCACCTGGATCTGCGTCGACTGGCCGATCAGCGCATGCCAGGGCGCGAGATTCTCGCTGGGATGCGGCCGCAGGATGATGCGGTGATCGGGCAGCGCCGCCGGGAGGATCTTCAGCAGCTGGGCGATGGCGGCGCCGTTGGCGGCTTCCATCGCCTTGATGCCCTCGACGAAGGCGCGATGCTCGGGATCGTCCATGTTGAGCTTGCCGAGCCGGACCTGCTCGCTGACGATCTCGTCGACCGAGCCCTTCTCGGAATTGGTGAAGCCGAGATTGGTGTTGATCAGGATGAAACGGCCGTGCTTGGCGCGCAGCCGCTCGGCTTCGGCGCGGTAGAGCGGCCGGAGCTGCGGGCGCAGCAGGTCGAGGCGAGGATTGCCGATCGCCTGCACCTTCTCGGCGGCGTCCGGGAAGCGCCCACGCAACGCCTCGGCGTTGTTGTTGCCGGCGACGAAGATGAGGTTGGAGGAATCGACGCCGGCTTCCGAGACCCAGCGGAGCTCGTTGCGGCCGACGATCAGTCCCGGCATCTCCTCGTCGATCGCGGTGACGAAGTAGCCGAGCGCGCCGGCACGGGCGGAGAACTTCGCATCGCGCTGCGTCAGGGTCTTCGAGAGATAGATGCCGGGCTGCATCGCGCGAAGGTTGCGCTCGATCAGCCATTTCTGTCCGAGCACGACCTCATATCCGCGCTCGAGGGCGATCGCGGCGATCAGCAGCCGTGAATCGAGCTCGCGCGAGGCGATTTCCATCGGCAGATAGAGGATCCGCGAGAGCGGAATCGCGCGCGTCGCCGGAGCGGTTCGGGCAGTGGCATCGGGGGCCGCGTTCGGACCCCGATTTGGCTCGTAGACTCTTGCCGGCGGAACCGCCGTCACCGACATACCGACCCCTTGCCCTGCGGGATGCCGCGGCGCGGCAGCGCGCCGGAAGCAGCCAGATATGCGGCATTAAATCGACCCCGGCGGCAATAATCAATGCAGGCATGCCGCAGCGCGACATTCCATCGGCGGCGGATTCGCCGCACCCCGGTGACCGCCGAGTCCAGGCGCCGATGCCTCCGATCAAGCATTGCGGATGACGACATAACGTCCTGGCAACAAAAGTGAATCCCTCACCCGAACCGTGCTCCCGCAAGACCTCAAGGACGCCATTAGGCAGATGCAGCCTAACGGCGGCCTGACGGCCACCGCTCCCAACCGACGATCGGCGCGCGAATCGTCTAAGGCAGGCCTACGCTCCGGTGAACGCCTGCAACCCGGTCTGGGCCCGCCCGAGGATCAGCGCGTGGATGTCGTGCGTTCCCTCGTACGTGTTCACCGCCTCGAGATTCATGACGTGGCGGATCACGTGGAACTCGTCGCTGATGCCGTTGCCGCCATGCATGTCGCGGGCGTTGCGGGCGATCTCCAGCGACTTGCCGCAGGAGTTGCGCTTGATCAGCGAGATCATCTCCGGCGCCGCCTTGCCCTCGTCCTTCAGGCGTCCGACCCGCAGGCATGCCTGGAGACCGAGCGTGATCTCGGTCTGCATGTCGGCGAGCTTCTTCTGGATGAGCTGGTTGGCCGCCAGAGGACGGCCGAACTGCTTGCGGTCGAGCGTGTAGCTGCGCGCCTGGTGCCAGCAGAACTCGGCGGCGCCGAGCGCGCCCCAGGCGATGCCGTAGCGCGCGTTGTTGAGGCAGCCGAACGGACCCTTGAGGCCCGAGACATTCGGCAGCAGGTTCTCCTCGGGCACCTCGACATTGTCCATGACGATCTCGCCCGTGACCGACGCGCGCAGCGAGAACTTGCCCGCGATCTTCGGGGTCGACAGCCCCTTCATCCCGCGCTCCAGCACGAAGCCGCGGATGATGCCGTCCTCGGTCTTGGCCCAGACCACCATCACGTCGGCGATCGGCGAGTTGGTGATCCACATCTTGGCGCCCTTGACGACATAGCCGCCGGACACCTTTTTCGCCGTCGTCTTCATGCCGCCGGGATCGGAGCCGTGGTCGGGCTCGGTCAGGCCGAAGCAGCCGACCAGCTCGCCGGTCGCCAGGCGCGGCAGCCATTTCTGCCGCTGGCTCTCGCTGCCATAGGCGTTGATCGGGTGCATGACCAGGCTGGACTGCACCGACATCGCGGAGCGATAGCCGGAATCCACACGCTCGACCTCGCGCGCGACCAGGCCGTAGGAGACGTAGTTGGTGCCGGCGCAGCCATATCCGTCGATGGTCGAGCCCAGGAGGCCGAGCTCGCCCAGCTCGTTCATGATCTCGCGATCGAACTTCTCGTGGCGGTTCGCCTCGAGCACACGCGGCATCAGCTTGTCCTGGCAGTAGCCGCGCGCGGTGTCGCGCACCAGGCGCTCCTCCTCGCTCAGCTGCTCTTCGAGCAGCAGCGGGTCCTCCCACTGGAACTCGGGCTTGGCGGCGACCGGCTTGGCGGCGGCGGGAAGGGCGGAACTCATCTCAAATCTCCCAGAAGCGAATCGGCTCGGATGCTAGATTCAGGCGATCCCAAAGCCCAGTGACGGGCGACACACGCAACGGCCCAGTCGGAACCACCATGGCGGATCAGCAAGGGTATATCATCGAGTTTCACCGCATTGGCAATGCGGTGAAAGTGAGCGCCATGGATCCCGCCACCCTGACCGAGGTCTCGATCATGGGCGCGCCCGGCGTTGGGGAAACAGAACTGACCCGTCTCGTCGTGCGGAAGCTGGAATACGTGATCGCCAAGCGCAGAAATCGGCCTGAAACAGATGGCCGGAACAGGTAACGAACAATCGACACAATCCGCAATATCTCCTTGTCGGATCAATTGGGATTGGGTTACGGTCCGCCGCATAACGACAACGCGGTCCGGGCCGATTCAGCGGCCGGCCAGCGAAGGTCGAGACGGGGAATGCCGATCGTCGGGTTGCGGAGTCCGGTTCCTACGGGACCGGTCATGACACTCTTTCAGGACAGCAAGCTCGGTACCGCCCGGTGCGCCGCTGAGGCGTGCCAAGCCAGCGGTTTGTCCGCATCCGCCCGGCTCTCGCTGTCGCATTCCTTGACCGGTTGCTAGGGCGCCGACGCCGAACATGGACTGGTTTCCGTATTTCCTGCAGCAGTTGATCAACGGCCTGACGCTGGGCTCGGTCTACGGACTGATCGCCATCGGCTACACCATGGTCTACGGCATCATCGGTATGGTGAACTTCGCCCACGGCGACATCTACATGATAGGCGCCTTCCAGGCGATGATCATGCTGCTGGTCTGCGGCGCGCTCGGCATCACCTGGGTGCCGGCGATTCTGATGCTGATGCTGATCGTCTCGGTGGTGCTGACCTCGGCCTACGGCTGGACGGTCGAGCGCATCGCCTACCGCCCGCTGCGCGGATCGAACCGACTGGCGCCGCTGATCTCGGCGATCGGCATGTCGATCCTGCTCGAGAACTATGTGCAGCTGGTGCAAGGCCCGCGCCCCAAGCCGATCGAGCCGGTGATCCGCGGCGGCTTCCAGCTGATGGGCGGCGGCAACGACAATTCCTTCGTCGTGCAGCTCGGCTACATGCAGATCATCATCGTCGTCATCACGATCGTCCTGATGGGCGGCTTCGCCATGGCGATCGGCTCGACCTCGCTCGGCCGCCAGCAGCGCGCCTGCGAGCAGGACATGAAGATGGCCTCGCTGCTCGGCGTGAACGTCGACCGCACCATCTCGCTGACCTTCGTCATGGGCGCCGCGCTCGCCGCCGTCGCCGGCATGATGGTCACGCTCTACTACGGCAACAATGACTTCTTCATGGGCTTCGTCGCCGGCATCAAGGCCTTCACGGCCGCGGTCCTGGGCGGCATCGGCTCGCTGCCGGGCGCTATGCTCGGCGGCATCCTCATCGGCCTGATCGAGGCGTTCTGGTCGGCCTATTTCAGTGCGGAATACAAGGACGTGGCGGCATTCACGATCCTGGTGCTGGTGCTGATCTTCCGTCCAACCGGCCTGCTCGGCCGACCCGAAATCGAGAAGGTCTAGGGCATGACCGATGCCGTGATGCGGACCGGACCCGCCGCCCGCAAAGTCGAAACGCCGGTCGTGGCCGCGGCCAAGGATGCGGCGATCACCGCCGTGCTGGTCTTCCTGCTGTCGATCTACATGATCGGCTTCCAGACCCAGGCCAACCAAGGCCAGCAGCTGAGCTTCGTCACCAATCCGATGGACGTCGTCTGGGCCTGCATCCTGGTGCCCTGCGGCCGCTTCCTGGTGGCGCTCGACCGTCACGGCGTGTCGAAGCCGGCGCTGATCGGCGGCCTGATCTCCTTCGTCTACCTCGCCGGCGTCGGGCTGCTCGGACTCTCAGGCAGCCTCGGCTACGACACCATCCCGCATCCCTTCGACGAGGGGATGGTCAACGTCATCTTCGGCCTCGGCGGTCTCTTCATCTTCGGCCTCGCCTTTGCCGGAACGCGGGCCAGGCGTCATGGCACGCTGACCCTCGATCAACGCGAGGCGAAGGAAGAGCGGCGGGCCGGCTGGGCACGGCGGATGTCCGGCATCATCGGGCCGATCCTGATCGGCGTGGCGGTCGCGCTGCCGATCGCGCTGCCGTTCTCGCCGTGGTCCGGCGGCTCGCGCCAGGTGATCGAGACGCTGATCCTGATCCTCACCTACGTGATGCTCGGCTGGGGCCTCAATATCGTGGTCGGCCTGGCGGGGCTGCTGGATCTCGGCTACGTCGCGTTCTACGCGGTCGGCGCCTACACCTACGCCAAGCTTTCGACCCAGCTCGGTCTTGATTTCTGGGAATGCCTGCCGCTCGCCGGCGCGCTCGCGGCGACCTTCGGCATCGTGCTTGGCTTCCCGGTGCTCCGGCTGCGCGGCGACTACCTCGCGATCGTGACACTCGGCTTCGGCGAGATGATCCGGATCGTGCTGATCAACTGGCAGGTCTTCACCGGCGGCCCCAACGGCATCGGCGGCATCCCGGCGATCGACTTCTTCGGTCTGCCGTTCACGCGCAATGCGCCCGAGGGCCACACCACCTTCGCGCAGTTCTTCAACGTCCCGTTCGCCACGGTCCAGCGCATCTACTTCCTCTATTACGTGATCCTGGTGCTGGCCCTGATCACCAACTTCGTCACCATCCGTCTCCGGCGATTGCCGATCGGCCGCGCCTGGGAGGCGCTGCGCGAGGACGAGACCGCCTGCCGCGCGCTCGGCATCAATCCGACCAACACCAAGCTCACCGCCTTCGCCATGGGCGCGATGTTCGCGGGGTTCGCCGGCTCGTTCTTCGCGACACGGCAAGGCTTCGTCAGCCCGGAAAGCTTCGTCTTCATCGAATCGGCGCAGATCCTGGCGATCGTCGTGCTCGGCGGCATGGGCAGCCAGGTCGGCGTTGCCTTGGCGGCGATCCTGCTGATCGGCCTGCCCGAGGTGATGCGCGAACTGGCGCTCTACCGCATGCTGTTCTACGGAATGTGCATGGTCCTGATCATGCTGCTCCGGCCGCGCGGCCTGCTCGCGCATCGCGAGCCCACGATCCAGCTGAAAAAGCGCGGGTACTCGAAGTGACGGCAGCGCCCGCCATGGCTCCATCGCCCGTTCCGGTCGCAGCGGCTGAGACACTTCTGTCGGTCGAGCACCTGACCATGCGCTTCGGCGGGCTGGTGGCGGTCGAGGACGTGTCCTTCGAAGCCAAGCGCCGCCAGATCACCGGCGTCATCGGCCCGAACGGCGCCGGCAAGACCACGCTCTTCAACTGCATCACCGGCTTCTACAAGCCGACCATCGGCCGCATCACGCTGACGGCCGAGAACAGCCCGCCACTGCTGCTGGAGCAGATGGCAGGCTATCTGATCGGCCAGAAGGCGCGCGTGGCGCGCACGTTCCAGAATATCCGCCTGTTCCCCGGCATGTCGGCGCTGGAGAACCTGATGGTCGCCCAGCACAACAAGCTGATGCGCGCCTCAGGCTTCACCTTCCTTGGCTTGCTCGGCCTGCCGGTCTATCGCCGTGCCGAAGCCGAGGCGAAGGAGAAGGCCGTGCAGTGGCTGGATCGCGTCGGACTGCTGCCGCTCGCCGATACGCCGGCCGGCAGCCTGCCTTACGGCGGACAGCGGCGCCTGGAGATCGCGCGCGCGATGTGCACCGATCCGGTGCTGCTCTGCCTCGACGAGCCGGCCGCCGGTCTCAATCCGCGGGAATCCGCGGAGCTCAATCAGCTCCTGATCGATATCCGCGACCAAGTCGGCGTCGGACTGCTGTTGATCGAGCACGACATGAGCGTGGTCATGGGCATCTCCGACCACGTCGTGGTGCTCGACTACGGACGCAAGATCGCCGATGGCTCGCCGGCGACGATCCAGAAGGATCCCGCCGTCATCCGCGCCTATCTCGGCGAAGAGGAAAAGGACTGAGATGGCCGAGCCGATGCTTCAGGTTTCGGGTGTCCACACCTTCTACGGCCATATCGAGGCCCTGAAGGGCATCGATATGACCGTGAACCAGGGCGAGATCGTGACCCTGATCGGCGCCAACGGCGCCGGCAAGTCGACGCTGCTGATGACGGTCTGCGGCTCGCCGCGGGCGCGCAACGGCTCGATCACGTTCGAGGGCCGCGAGCTCACGCGGCTGCCGACCTACGAGATCATGCAGCTCGGCATTGCGCAGTCGCCGGAGGGTCGGCGCATCTTCCCGCGCATGACGGTCATGGAGAACCTGAAGATGGGCGCGCTGACCGCCGATCCGAAGGTGTTCGATGAAGACCTGAAGCGGGTGATCGGCATGTTCCCGATCCTGGAGAAGCGCCAGCATCAGCGCGGCGGCACGCTCTCGGGCGGCGAGCAGCAGATGCTGGCGATCGCCCGGGCGCTGATGAGCCGGCCGCGCCTGTTGCTGCTCGACGAACCCTCGCTCGGCCTTGCACCGCTGATCGTGAAGCAGATCTTTTCGATCATCCGCGAGATCAATGAGCAGCAGGGTGTTACGGTCTTCCTGGTCGAGCAGAACGCCAACCATGCGCTTCGGCTCGCCCATCGCGGCTATGTGATGGTGAACGGCAAGATCACGATGACCGGAACCGGCAAGGAGCTCTTGACCAACGCCGAAGTGCGCGCCGCCTACCTTGAAGGCGGACACCACTAGGAGCTGAACCATGGGCGATATCACCCTCGGCGAATTTTTCGGCGTTTCCTTCGTGCTGTTCGGCTTCGCCGCCTTCCTGATGGGCCAGGCGATCGCCGAGACCTGGCGCCCGGTCTGGCAAAACGTCGCCTACGGTTTCGTGCTGGCGATCGGCAATCACTTCATCGACTGCGCGCTGTTCGGCAAGGACTGGCTGTCGGTGATGCACTATCTGGTCGACGCCGTCTGGATCATCGTTGTGGCGCTGCTGGCCTACCGGATCACGCTTGCCCGCAAGATGGTCCAGCAATACCCTTGGTTGTATGAGCGCGCCGGCCTGCTGTCCTGGCGCCAGCGTGCCGGCGACGGCGCGCAGACTTAACCCTTTGGCAGGGCTCCGCCGCCGGCTATGCGCGTCCGGCGTCGGGAAGCGGGTTGACCCCCGTGATGGTTGGTGCGCAAAATTAGTTCAAGCCCGGTTCCCACAACGGATCGGGCGTAAACGAACGGGAAGAGGCACTACAATGTTCAAAAAGTTAGTTACCACCACGGCTCTGGCTGCGGCCATGGCTGTCGGTGCGTTTGCTTATGGCACGCAAGCCAAGGCGGACGACATCACCATCGCCGTCGCGGGTCCGATGACCGGCGATCTCGCGGCGTTCGGTGAGCAGCTCCGTCGCGGTTCCGAAATGGCGGTGAAGGACATCAACGCGGCAGGCGGCGTCCTCGGCAAGCAGTTGAAGCTCGAGATCGGCGACGATCAGTGCGATCCGAAGCAGGCCGTGCAGGTTGCGAACGATCTCGTGAAGAAGGGCGTGGTCTTCGTGGCCGGCCACTTCTGCTCGGGTTCGTCGATCCCGGCTTCGGCGGTCTACGGCGAGGAAGGCATCCTCCAGATGACCCCGGCCTCGACCAATCCGGACTTCACGGAAGGTGCGGCGAAGAACGGCATCAAGACCGTGTTCCGCGCTTGCGGCCGTGACGACAAGCAGGGCGAGTTCGCGGGCCCGTGGCTGGCCAAGACCTATGCCGGCAAGAACGTCGCGATCCTCGACGACAAGTCGGCCTATGGCCAGGGTCTCGCCAACGAAACGCAGAAGAACTTCGAAAAGGCCGGGCAGAAGACCGCGTTGCGTGACACCTACACGCAGAAGGAAAAGGACTTCTCGGCGCTCATCTCGAAGATGAAGGAAGCCAAGATCGACGTCGTCTACATCGGTGGCTACCACAACGATGCCGGCCTGATGATGCGCCAAGCGCGCGATCAGGGCTTCAAGGCCGACTTCGTCTCGGGCGACGCGCTGAACACCGCCGAGTTCTGGTCCATCTCGGGCCCGGCGGGCGAAGGCATGCGCTTCTCCGACGCCGCTTCGGCGATCAACCTCGACTCCGCGAAGGACGTCGTGGCGAAGTTCCGCGCCGACAACTATGAGCCGGAGGGCTACACCCTCAGCTCGTACGCCTCGGTCCAGTCCTTCGCGGCGGCGGCTGCCGGAACCGGCGGCACCGACGGCGCAAAGATGGCCGACTGGCTCCGCCACAACACGGTGAAGACCGTGATCGGCGACCTCAGCTGGGACGACAAGGGCGACCTGACCAAGGTCAACTATGCCTGGTTCCTCTGGCATGACGGCAAGTACACCCAGGAGCCGATCAACTAAGCTCCTAGGCACTTTACAAGGTAAGGCCCGGGCGCAAGCCCGGGCCTTTTTTCTTGCCCAAGAATCCCCCAGATTGTGGTTGGCGGCCGAAGGGCGCCGGAGATATGGTATGCCCTCGTTGCGCCGGGGGGCGGTCCCGGTGCCGCAAAGCGGCCGGGCGGGAATGGCGGAAACCATCGCGATTGCCAGCGATCATGCGGGATTGGAGCTCAAGGAGGCGCTGAAAGGCGTCCTTGCCGAGCTGCAATTCCCGACGCTCGACCTCGGCACCAACGGCCCGGCTTCGGTGGACTATCCGGACTTTGCCGACCGGCTCGCGGGAGCGCTGGCGGAAGGCAAAGCGAACCGGGGCGTGCTGATCTGCGGCACGGGGATCGGGATCTCGATCGCCGCGAACCGCCATCGTCACGTCCGGGCCGGGCTGGTCCATGACGTGACCGGTGCAAGGCTGACCCGCCAGCACAACGACGCCAACGTCCTTTGCCTCGGGGCGCGGACGACCGGCGTCGATGTCGCAAAAGACTGTTTGCGGGTGTTTTTGGGGACAGATTTCGAGGGTGGGCGCCACCAAAGTCGCGTCGCCAAGCTGGGGTGAAGGCATCCCAGCGGTAATAGCGATGACGACAGCCGAGGACTGCGAGACATGAACGCCTACAAGCCCATGCCCGGTTTCTTCACCGCCTCCTTGAAGGAGCGCGACCCCGATCTCTTCAAGGCGATCGGCGAGGAACTGCATCGCCAGCAGGACCAGATCGAGTTGATCGCCTCGGAGAACATCGTCTCGCGCGCGGTCCTGGAAGCGCAGGGCTCGGTGCTCACCAACAAATACGCCGAAGGCTATCCCGGCCGGCGCTATTACGGCGGCTGCGAGTTCGTCGACGTTGCCGAGGCGATCGCGATCGACCGCGCGAAGCAGCTGTTCGATTGCAAGTTCGCCAACGTGCAGCCGCATTCCGGCGCCCAGGCGAACCAGGGCGCGTTCATGGCGCTGCTGCAGCCCGGCGACACCTTCATGGGACTCAACCTCGCCGCGGGCGGTCACCTGACCCACGGCTCGCCCGCCAACCAGTCGGGCAAATGGTTCAAGGTCGCCCCCTATACGGTCAAGCCCGACACGCTCACCATCGACATGGACGAGGTCGAGAAGCTCGCCAACGAGCACAAGCCGAAGCTGATCCTTGCCGGTGGCTCGGCCTATCCGCGCTACTGGGACTTCGCGCGCTTCCGTAAAATTGCGGATGCGATCGGCGCCTACTTCATGGTCGATATGGCGCATTTCGCCGGCCTCGTCGCGGCGGGCGTGCATCCGAGCCCGCTGCCGCATGCCCATGTCGTCACCACGACGACGCACAAGACTCTCCGCGGCCCGCGCGGGGGCATGATCCTCTCGAACGACGAGGAGATCGGCAAGAAGATCAACTCCGCCGTCTTTCCGGGCCTGCAGGGCGGCCCGTTGATGCACGTGATCGCCGCCAAGGCCGTCGCGTTCGGCGAGGCGTTGCAGCCGGAGTTCAAGGTCTACGCCAAGCAGGTGGTCGACAATGCCAAGGCACTGGCCGAGACCCTGATCAAAGGCGGCTTCGCCATCACCACCGGCGGCACCGACAACCACCTGATGCTGGTCGATCTCAGGCCGAAGCAGCTGAACGGCAAGATCTCCGAGGCGAGCCTCGAGCACGCCGGCATCACCTGCAACAAGAACGGCATTCCCTACGACACCGAGAAGCCGACCATCACCTCGGGCGTGCGCCTGGGCACGCCGGCGGCGACGACGCGCGGCTTCGGCGTCGAGGAATTCCGCGAAGTCGGCAAGATGATCATCCGGGTGCTGGACGCACTCGCCGCCAATCCGCAGAACAACGGCGCCGTGGAGCAGGAGGTGCGCAAGGAAGTCAGCGCGCTCTGCAAGCGGTTCCCGATCTACGCGGGCTGAGGGCGAGGCGGGAGAGGGGAGCGTATGCGTTGTCCGTTCTGTGGTAACGAGGATACCCAGGTCAAGGATTCACGTCCGACCGACGACAACGCGGCGATCCGCCGGCGCCGCCAGTGCACCAATTGCGGCGCCCGCTTCACCACCTTCGAGCGCGTGCAGCTCCGCGAGCTGATCGTGGTCAAGAGCAACGGCCAGCGCGAGCCGTTCGAGCGCGAGAAGCTGATGCGCTCGATGCAGATCTCGCTCCGCAAGCGACCGGTCGACGGCGAGCGGCTGGAGCGCGTGGTGAACGGCATCGTGCGACGCCTGGAGAGCTCCGGCGAGAACGAGATCCAGAGTTCCGCCATCGGCGAGGCGGTGATGGACGCGCTGTCCAACCTCGACAAGGTCGCCTTCGTCCGGTTCGCCTCGGTCTATCGCAATTTCCGCGAGGCGAAGGACTTCGAGGCCTTCGTCGACAAGCTTGGCGACAGCAACGACTAACGCCACCGATATCGAGCACATGCGGGCGGCTCTGCTTCTCGCCGAGCGTGGGCTGGGTCGCGTCTGGCCCAATCCGGCAGTCGGCTGCGTGATCACCGATGCCGCCGGCCATGTCGCCGGACGCGGCTGGACCCAGCCCGGCGGCCGCCCACATGCGGAGACCGAGGCGCTGAAAATGGCCGGGCCCGGGGCGCGCGGCGGCACGGCCTACGTGACGCTGGAGCCCTGCTCGCATCATGGCAAGACGCCGCCTTGCGCCGACGCGCTGATCGTCGCCGGCATCAAGCGCTGTGTGGTGGCGCTGGAGGATCCTTATCCGGCGGTCAATGGTGAAGGTATCAAGCACTTGAAGGGCGCCGGTGTCGCGGTCGAAATCGGCGCCCTGGAGGACGAAGCAGCGGAACTCAACCGCGGCTTCCTCACCCGCATCGGCACCGGGCGCCCGCTGGTGACCTTGAAGCTCGCGACCAGCCTCGACGGCCGCATCGCCACCAAAACCGGCGAAAGCAAATGGATCACCGGCGAGACCGCGCGCGCCCAGGGTCATCGGCTGCGGGCGACGCACGATGCGATCCTGATCGGCAGCGGGACCGCGATCGCCGATGATCCGCAGCTGAACTGCCGACTGCCAGGCCTCGAAGACCGCTCGCCGATCCGCGTGGTGATGGACCGGCGGCTGCGCCTGCCGGTCGAGAGCAAGCTGGTCCAAAGCGCGCCCAACCGGCGCACCATCCTGATCACCCGGTCCGGTCATTCGGCGGCGGGCCTCGAGCGCTATCGCACGCATGACGTCGAGGTCATCGAAGCCGTCGGGATCGATGCGGCGCTGGCGGCACTCGGTGGCCAGGGGATCACGCGACTGCTGGTCGAGGGTGGCGCAACCCTGGCGGCGACGCTGCTCAAGGCGGATCGGGTCGATCGCCTGCACTGGTTCCGCGCGCCCGGCGTGATTGGCGGGGATGGGCTGGCTTCGATCGGGGAAATCGGCTTGGATGCGCTATCCCGGATGACCCGGTTCGAACGGACCGGGCTCGCTTCGGCCGGCGGCGACGGAGTCGAGATCTACCGCCGGAAACCTCAATAACGCCGCACAAGGCTCTGAATTCATAGATGTTTACTGGAATCGTGACAGACCTGGGCACGGTCCGGCGGATCGCGCCGGGCCCGGTGACCCGCCTGGAGATCGAGACCGGCTATCCCACCGGCGAGATCGCCGACGGCGCCTCGGTCTGCTGCAACGGCTGCTGCCTGAGCGTGGTGGAGAAGGGCCCGAACTGGCTCGCCTTCGAGGTCAGCGGCGAGACGCTCTCGGTGACGACGCTCGGCAATTGGCAGGTTGGGACCAAGGTCAACCTGGAGCGCGCACTGAAGGTCGGTGACGAGCTCGGCGGCCATCTGGTCAGCGGGCACGTCGACGGTGTGGGCGCAATCGTCGATCGCCGGCAGGACGGCGGCAGCATCCGCCTGACCGTCAAGGCGCCCAAGGTCCTGATGCCGTTTATCGCCCCGAAGGGCTCGATTGCGCTCGACGGCATCTCCCTGACCGTGAACGAGGTCGAGGCGGAAACCTTCGGCGTCAATATTATCCCTATAACGCAAGAGGTTACGAACCTCGGCGCAAACGGCATGGGGTCGCCGGTCAATCTGGAAATCGACCAGGTAGCGCGATATGTTGCGCGCCTTCTGGGCCGGGATTCTCCGGGCAAAGGTGCGCAGTGAGTTTCGACAAGTTCAAATCCTCGACCGCCGAGATCATCGAGGAGGCCAAGCGCGGGCGCATGTTCGTGCTGGTCGACGACGAGGATCGCGAGAACGAGGGCGACCTCGTCATCCCGGCGCAGATGGCGACACCGGAAGCGGTCAACTTCATGGCCAAGAACGGCCGCGGGCTGATCTGCCTGGCGCTGGAGCGCCAGCGCATCGAGCAACTCGGCCTGCCGCTGATGTCGCTGCGGAACGGCACGCGGCACCAGACCGCCTTCACCATCTCGATCGAGGCGCGCGACGGAATCTCGACCGGCATCTCCGCCTTCGACCGCGCCCGCACCATCCAGGTCGCGATCGATCCCGCGAAAGGCGCCTCCGACATCGTGACGCCGGGCCATGTGTTCCCGCTGGTCGCGCGCGACGGCGGCGTGCTGGTGCGCACCGGCCATACCGAGGCCGCGGTCGACGTGGCGCGGCTCGCCGGATTGCAGCCGGCCGGCGTCATCTGCGAGGTGCTGAACGACGATGGCAGCATGGCGCGGCGCGACGACCTGGTGCAGTTCGCGCAGTTCCACGGCCTGAAGATCGGCACCATCGCCGACCTGATCGCCTATCGCCGGCGCTATGACAGGATCGTCGAGCGCACGCTCGAGACGGTGTTCGAGAGCCGCTTCGGCGGCGAGTTCAAGCTCTTCGTCTACACCAACAAGGTCGCGCACGCCGAGCATGTGGCACTGGTGAAGGGCGATCTCCACACCGAGGATCCGGTGCTGGTGCGCATGCATGCGATGAGCGTGCTGGACGACGTGCTGGCCGACGCGCATTCCGGCCGCGGCGGCGAGCTCGCTTCCGCCATGCGCCTTATCGGCAAGGAAGGCCGCGGCGTCATCGTGCTGATCCGCGAGCCGCTGGCGACCTCGCTTTCCGACGCGGTCCGCAGCCGTGCCGGCCTGATCGAGCCGCCGCGCCCCGCGGCGACCGAGCGCGGTGCGGCGACCTCCGAACTCCGCGATTACGGCGTCGGCGCGCAGATCCTGCTGGATCTCGGCGTGCGCAACATGATTCTGCTCTCGAACCGGCACAAGACCATCGTCGGCCTCGAGGGCTACGGCCTGACCGTCGAGGGCGAGCGGGCCATTCCCTTGGACATTTCCTGAGCGACATATGGCGACGAAGAAGCCGCATATCATGCTGGTCGAGGCGCGGTTCTACGCCGAGATCTCCGACGCGCTGCTGGAAGGCGCGGAACACGCGCTGAAGAAGGCCGGTGCCACCCACGAGAGGTTCACCGTCCCCGGCGCGCTGGAGATTCCGGGCGCGATTCGTCTCGCGATCGAGGCGCAACGCCAGGGCAAGCTGAAGAAGCCGTTCGACGGCTTTCTGGCGCTCGGCTGCGTCATCCGCGGCGAGACCACGCACTACGAGACCGTCTGCAACGAAAGTGCCCGCGGGTTGATGCATCTGGCGACCGAGCATGCGGCCTGCGTCGGCAACGGCATCTTGACCGTGGAGAATGAAGACCAGGCCTGGGCCCGCGCCCGCATGTCCGAAAAGGACAAGGGCGGCGGGGCGGCGGAAGCCGTGCTGGCCATGGTCGCCATCCGTCGCAAGCTTGGATTGACGAATTGAGCCAGCCCCCCAAGCCCGCCGGCCAACCCGCGCGCCAGCCGACGATGCAGCGCCGCGCCGCTCGGCTCGCCGCCGTGCAGGCGCTCTATCAGTGGGAGCAGAGCGGCACGGCTGCCGTGGCCATCATCCGCGAGTTCACCGAGCATCGCATCGGCAAGAATGTCGACGGCATCGATTTGCCGTCGGCCGACCTGCGGCTGTTCGGCGACCTGGTGAACGGCGCCACCAAGAACGCGTCGGAGCTGGACGACATGATCTCCGGCGTGCTGACCGAGGACTGGACGCTCGAGCGCCTGGAATCGATCCTGCGCGCGGTGCTGCGCGGCGGGGCCTATGAGCTGGCGCACCGGCCCGATATCCCGCCGAAGGTGGTGATAAGCGAGTACCTGGCGGTGGCCGACGCCTTCCTCGGCGAGCCGGAGACTCGGCTTGCGAACGGCGTGCTCGACCAGCTCGCCCATGCATTGCGGCCGAGCGAGATGGGAGACGCGCGTGGCGGGCCGGCCGCTTCCCGGTGAGTTCGAGCTGATCCGCCGCTATTTCGCGCCGCTGGCCGCCGGCTTCGCGGGCGCCGCCAATCTCGAGGACGATGCCTGCACCTACCAGCCGCCGGTCGGCCAGGAGCTGGTGCTGACCGCCGATGCGCTGGTCGAGGGCCGGCACTATCTCGCCTCCGATCCGGCCGACCTGATCGCGCGCAAGATGCTGCGCGTGAACCTGTCCGATCTGGCGGCCAAGGGCGCCAGGCCGGTCGGTTACCTGATGACGACCGCGCTCGGCCCCGACATCGACGAGGCTTGGATCGCGAGGTTCGTCGCCGGCCTCGCCGCCGACCAGAAGGAATTCGGCATCACGCTGATGGGTGGCGACACGGTCGCGACCCCAGGACCGACCACGCTGTCGGTGACCGCGCTCGGTACCGTGCCGCACGGCAAGGCTTTGCGCCGCAGCGGCGCCAAGGTCGGCGACAAGCTCTTCGTCAGCGGCACGATCGGCGACGGCGCCTTGGGCCTGAAGGTGCTGCGCGGGTCGTTGCTCGATCTCGACGCCGCGCAGCGCGATGCGCTGGCCGATCGCTATCACCTGCCGCGACCGCGGCTCGGGCTCGGGGCCAAGCTGATCGGCAGCGCGCATGCGGCCATGGATGTCTCGGACGGCCTGGTGGCTGATGCGGGACACATCGCCGAGGCGTCGCGCTGCGGCGTCGTGATCCGCACCGACCGCGTGCCGCTCTCGGCCGCCGGACAGGAGGCGCTGGCCGGCGATCTCGATCTGTTGCCGGCGATCCTGACCGGCGGCGACGATTACGAGCTGCTGTTCACCGCGCCGGCCCTGCGGCCGGAATGGGGCCCCGTCACGGAGATCGGCGAGATCGTCGCCGGTTCAGGCGTGCGCGTGCTGGACCGCGACGGCGCGGAGATCGCGCTCGCGGAGCGCGGCTTCCAGCACTTCTGACCAGTCGCGCGCTGGCTGTTGAACGCTCGGCCACAATCAACCCACCCATTACGCGCCCGTACCAAGGCAGCGCACCGATCCCTAGACCGGCAGCCCCAATCGCCGCAGCTCTTCGGTTGCGCTGCCGTCATTCCTGAACAGGACCGCGTTGATCCCGAGCTTCTTCGCCGCGGCGATGTTGGCGGGGGAATCGTCGATAAAGGCCGTTTCCGCCGCCGGCTTGCCGATCACCTCGAGCAGATGCTGGAAGATCTCCGGCTCCGGCTTGCCCATCTTCAGGTCGCCGGAGACCGCTGTGTATTTCATGTGCTGGATGAACGGCATCAGATCCTCGGCCATGCGGTAGGTCTCGCCCGACCAGTTGGTGAGGCCGTAGCAGGGGAAGTTCTCGGCCACCAGCCGGTCGAGAATGGCGTGGCCCTCGGCCACCGGCCCCGTCAGCATCTCGCGGAAGCGGCCGTGATAGGCGCGTATGTTCTCTTCATGGTGCGGGAAGAGGGCGACCCGCTCGGCGATGGCCTCGGCGAAGGTCCGGCCGAGGTCCTGCTGCCGGTTCCAGTCGTGGTTGCAGACCTCGTCCAGGAAGCGTCGGCGCTCGGCGGGATCGGTGATAAGTTTGCGGTAGAGGACATCCGGGTCCCAGCCGATCAGCACATTGCCGAAATCGAAAATCATCGCCTCGATCGCCAAGATTCAACCTCCTTTGGCTCGCTTCTCGCGACTCTGCGCCTCGTATAGACTGCACACGGGGAAAACAAGGGCCTGGCCGTTACGCGTCGATGAAGAAAGTCCTCATCATCCTTGTCGTCCTGCTGCTGCTCGGCGGCGGGGGCGGAGCCGCCTGGTGGTTCTATTTCCGCGCCGACCCCAATGCGCCGCCACCACCACCCCCGCTGCCGGAGCTGACCCAGCTCACCATCCCCATTCGCCCGGATGACAGCCTCACCATCTCGGTCGTCAAGGATGGCAAGGTCACCCGGCATTTCTACTTCCGCTTCACGCTGATCTTCGATGACAAGAACAATCGCGAGAAGACCAGCGCCCTCCTGCCGGCGCTCACCAACGATTTCGTCGTCGAGCTGAGCCAGCTTTTGGCGCGCAAGCTGGTCGAGGAGAGCAACTACGACCCGAACATCATCCAGCAGCAGCTGCAGAAGGTCTGCGACCGGCGGCTGGGGAAAGGTGTCGTCACCCAGGTCTCGATCGCCAACATGGAACAGGCGGAATAGGGCGCAAGTATGACGGGCCTCGTGGAAGAGGCGCACGAGGAATACGACGACCGGATGCTGAAGCTGCTCCAGATCATGTGGGGCGACGGCTTCCTCTCGCCGGGCGGCCCGCAGGCGGTGCGGGCGATCGTCGCCGGCCTCGATCTCAACGGCAGGACCGTGCTCGACATCGGCTGCGGCCTCGGCGGGCTCGACGAGGTGCTGGCCGGCGAATTCGGCGCGCTGGTGACCGGCGTCGATGTTGCGCAGCTCATCGTGAAGCTGGGCCAGCAGCGCATTGCGCGCTCGCCGCTCAGGGACCGCATGGCGATACGTCTGATCGAGCCGGGGCCGCTGCCGTTCCCCGACGCGAGCTTCGACACCGTGTTCGGCAAGGATGCCTGGCTGCACATCCCCGACAAGGCGGCGTTCTTCGCCGAGGTTCACCGCGTGCTGAAGCCCGGCGGGATCGTCGCGTGCGGCGACTGGATGAAGTCGCCGGGCCCCTACGGCGCCGATATGGAATACTTCTTCAAGATGGAAGGGCTGACCTACAACCTGGTCACCCTCGCCGAATACGGCCAGTTCGCGCACGGCGCTGGCTTCATCGACGTGACCTTGACGGACATCACCGCCGAAGTGCGCGCGGGCGCGTTCGACGAGTTGGCGCGCATGAAGGGCGCGTTGCACCCGGTATTGACCCGCGAACTCGGCGACGAGGCGCGCGACTTCTTCATCGAGGACTGGCGCTCGCTGACCGTGGTGCTGGACAAGGGCGAGCTCCGGCCGGCGCGGATGCGGGCGAAGAAGCCGGCTAGCTGACGGCGAAGATGTCGTATGTCACGTGGCGGTCGTTGCTCCGGTTGATGGAGACGGCCTTGCCGATGCAGAGAAGATCGTTCAGCCAGGCATAGGCCGGGGCCGCGGTCTCAAACGTCGGGGCGATCATGAAATAGAGGGCATCCGGCCCCAGCGTTTCGCCCGCAGCTAGTCGCGCCGTGACCGCGTCGGAGGCTGGCGCGGCGCGTCCGGTATAGGCCATGAAGATCAGGGCCCCATCGTCCGTCCTGATGTTCAGGCGGACATCGAGCCGGCGTGACCCCTCCGGGGATATGCGCAGCCAGTCCCCGGACGGTGTGACGATCTCTCCCCTCAACCGCGGTCCCCGGGCCCAGCCCCCGGGGCGGACGTTGAAGATCTGAAGCGCGCCGCTCACGCCGTGCGGCGCATCGAGCGGCGCATGCAATGTCATGATGTATTCTGCAGCGATCTGGGTACGCGGACGATAATCCATGGGGCTCTCGCAACCCGTGCAACCGGCATGGTCGGAGCTTAGGCCAATCCGGTCGCCCTTTCCCATCCCCCTTCGATTCCTGCGGCAAGGCTTGCTAACATGGTGGCGAACCGGCCGCCTCCGACCGCCGGAACGAAAGATCGCGGGGAGGTCCTATGGAGAAATATCGGACGGGGCTGCAGCAGCGTCCGGCCAATTACGCGCCGCTGACGCCGATCAGCTTCCTGGAACGCTCGGCGCGGGTCTATCCGGACAAGGCGGCAATCATCGACGGCGACCGCCGCGTCTCCTATCGCGAGATGTTCGCCCGCTGCCGCCGTGCCGCCGATGCGTTGCGCAAGGCCGGCGTCGGATCGCTGGATACGGTCTCGGTGTTCGCACCCAACGGTGTCGCCATGCTGGAAATGCATTTCGCGGCAGCCATGGCGGGCGCGGTGCTGAATGCCGTCAACTTCCGCCTCGATGCGCCGACGGTCGCCTTCATCCTGGAGCATGCCGAGACCAAGGTCTTTTTGTTCGATAGCGAGCTCGCCCCCGTCGCGCGCGCCGGGCTGGAGCAGGTGAAGCGGCCGCTGACCGTGGTCGAGGTCGCGGCGCCGAACTTTCCGGCGCGCGGCGACGTCGTCGAATACGAGGCCTTTCTGGCCGCGGGCGATCCGGAAGGCCGGATCGACTGGCCGGAGGACGAGTGGCGGGCGATCTCGCTCAACTACACGTCCGGCACGACGGGCAATCCCAAGGGTGTGGTCTGCCATCATCGCGGCGCCTATCTCAACGCGCTGGGGCAAGGGTTGGAGGTGGGCCTGAGCGCCGGCAGCGTCTATCTGTGGACTCTGCCGATGTTTCACTGCAACGGCTGGACCTTCACCTGGGGCGTTACCGCCGTTGGCGGCACGCATGTGGTGCAGCGCGCGGTCGTGCCCGCCGAGATCTTCGACAAGATCGAGCGGTTGGGCGTCACGCATCTGTGCGGCGCGCCGACCGTGCTCAGCATGCTGGCTTTCGCGCCGGGCAGCGACACGCGTCGCCTGAAGCAGAAGGTGACGATCACCACCGGTGGCGCGGCACCCACCAGCACGGTGATCGGCGCCATGGAGAAGATGGGTTTCGTCGTGATCCATGCCTACGGCCTGACCGAGACCTACGGCCCGGCGACGCTCTGTGAGCTGCAGCCCGAATGGCAGGCGCTGGAGCTCACGGAAAAGGCGAAGCTGATCGCGCGGCAAGGCGTGCGCTACGTGACCGCGGCCGATCTCGCGGTGATGGACCCGGACACCGGCAAGATGCTCCCGGCCGATGGGCAGTCGATGGGCGAGATCTGCATCCGCGGCAATACGGTGATGATGGGCTATCTCAAGAATCCGGAAGCCTCCGACACGGCGTTCCGCGAGGGCTGGTTCCACTCCGGCGATCTCGGCGTCATGCATCCCGACGGCTATGTCGAGGTGAGGGACCGCTCGAAGGACATCATCATCTCCGGCGGCGAGAACATCTCCTCGCTCGAGGTGGAGGAGATCATGTCGCGCCATCCCGCGATCCGCGAGGTCGCCGTGGTCGCCAAGCCCGACAGTCATTGGGGCGAGACGCCCTGCGCTTTCGTGACATTGCGGGACGGCGTCGCTGCGCCCAGCGCCGCGGAACTGATGGGCTGGTGCAAGCAGAACATGGCGCATTTCAAGCGCCCGCATTATGTCGTGTTCGGCGATCTGCCGAAGACCGTGACCGGCAAGGTGCAGAAATACGTGCTGCGGGAGCGGGCGAAAGGCGTGTAACGGCGCACAAACGTCCTAGACGCACCGACGCATCTCGGCCATCACCCGCAGCATGGACACCGAAGCCCTGCTGGCTCTCGTCGTCGCCGGCCTCGCGCTTGCCGGCAGCCCGGGGCCGAACACCATGAGTCTCGCCGCCGCCGGCGCAGCGTTCGGTATGCGGCGATCGCTTCCCTTCATGGCCGGATTGGCGCTCGGCATGCTGGCGGTGATCGTCATCGTCGCAAGCGGTACCGTTGCCATGCTGCTCGCAGTTCCGGGCATCGCGCCGGTTCTGGTGGTCGCCGCCGTGCTCTATTTCGTCTATCTCGCGTGGAAGATCGCCACCGCCAAGCCCATGACCGAGGCCACCCCGCAGGTCCGCGCGCCGTCCGCCCTTTCTGGAATCCTGCAATCGCTGGTCAACCCGAAAGGCTATGCGGCGATGCTGGCCCTGTTCGCGGGCCACACGGTGCTGACCGCGCGACCCTTGGCCGATGCAGTGCTGAAGACCGGCATCTGCACGGCGATCATCATCCTGGTGAACCTGGTCTGGCTGGTCGTCGGGACTGGCCTCGGACGCACGGTCCGGACGGCGCGGGCCAGTCGCATCCTCAACCTGGCCTTTGCCGCCCTCCTGCTGGTGTCCGCGGTGGCGCTCCTGCCGCTGTAGACTGCGGCTGAGCCGTGGCTTTCGGGCACCGCCGCATTGCGTCGCACCAATGATTTCAGTATGTTCCGCCGACTTTGCGGCGCGGGGGCGTCTCCGGGTCACGAATCAAAGCCGCAGTAACACCAAAAACGCTAAGACTTTCAAAGGGATGTGATGATGAGCCCGATGCTCTATTGGCTGGTGATCTTGGCCGGCGTTCTGGCGTTGCTTTACGGGATCTGGGCGACTCGCTCGGTCCTCGCCGCTTCCGCCGGCAATGCGCGGATGCAGGAAATTGCAGCCGCCGTCCAGGAAGGCGCCAAGGCCTACCTGAACAAGCAGTACACGACCATCGGCATCGTCGGTGTCGTCGTCGCCGTCATCCTGTTCTTCGCGCTCTCGCATCTTTCGGCACTGGGCTTCGTCATCGGCGCCATCCTCTCGGGCGTCACCGGCTATATCGGCATGAACGTCTCGGTCCGCGCCAACGTGCGCACCGCGGAAGCTGCGCGCCAGGGCATGGCCCCGGCGCTGGCGATCGCGGCCAAGGCGGGCGGCATCACCGGCCTCCTCGTGGTGGGCCTCGGACTGCTCGGCGTCGCCGGCTACTACATGTTCCTGCGCTCGAGCGGCATCGAGATGCGGCCGATGCTGGAAGCGCTCGTCGGCCTCTCCTTCGGCGCCTCGCTGATCTCGATCTTCGCGCGTCTCGGCGGCGGCATCTTCACCAAGGGTGCGGACGTCGGCGCCGACCTCGTCGGCAAGGTCGAGGCGGGCATCCCCGAGGATGATCCGCGCAACCCGGCCGTGATCGCCGACAACGTCGGCGACAACGTCGGCGACTGCGCCGGCATGGCGGCCGACCTGTTCGAGACCTTCGCCGTCACCGTGGTGGCGACCATGTTGCTCGGCTCGATCTTCTTCGCCGATCCGGCGCAGCAGGAGCAGCTCATGCTCTTCCCGCTGCTCATCTGCGGCATCGGTGTCGTGGGCTCGGTGGTCGGGATGTTCTTCATCCGCCTCGGTGCCAGCCAGAACATCATGGGAGCGCTCTACAAGGGCCTGATCGCCACCGGCGTCATCTCGATCGTCCTGGTCGCGGCCTTCACCCATCTGGTGCTCGGCTTCGGCACGGTCTTCACCGGGACGACGGTGTCGGTGACCGGATCGAGCCTGTTCTGGTGCGCCGTCGTCGGTCTCGCCGTGACCGGACTCCTGGTCTGGATCACCGAGTACTACACCTCGACGGCATACCGCCCAGTGCGCAGCGTCGCCCAGGCCGCGACGACCGGCCATGGCACCAACATCATCCAGGGCCTCGCCGTCTCGATGGAAGCGACCGCCCTGCCGGTGCTCGTGATCTGCGCGGCAATCGTCTGCGCCTACAACCTCGCCGGCCTTTACGGCATCGCGATCTCGGCGACCGCCATGCTCTCGCTGGCGGGGATCGTCGTGGCCCTCGACGCCTATGGTCCGGTGACCGACAATGCCGGCGGCATTGCCGAGATGTCGGGCCTGCCGCCGGAGGTCCGCAAGGTGACCGACGCGCTCGACGCGGTCGGCAACACCACCAAGGCGGTCACCAAGGGCTATGCGATCGGCTCGGCGGCGCTCGCGGCGCTGGTGCTCTTCGCGGCCTATACCGAGGATCTGAAGCACTACTTCCCGAACCTCGCCGACTCGATCTCCTTCCAGCTCAACAACCCCTACGTGGTCATCGGCCTGTTCGTGGGCGGCGCGCTGCCGTTCCTGTTCGGCGCGATGGGCATGATGGCGGTCGGCCGCGCGGCGGGTTCCGTCGTGGTCGAGGTCCGCCGTCAGTTCAAGGAGATCAAGGGCATCATGGAGGGCACCGCGAAGCCGGAATACGGCAAGGCGGTGGCGATGCTGACCACGGCGGCGATCAAGGAGATGATCGTCCCGTCGCTGCTCCCGGTGCTGGCGCCGATCGTGCTCTACTTCGTGATTTACGCGGTCGCCGGCCAGGCGGAAGGCTTCACCGCTTTGGGTGCGATGCTGCTCGGCACCATCGTGACCGGCCTCTTCGTCGCCATCCAGATGACCTCGGGCGGCGGCGCCTGGGACAACGCCAAGAAGTACATCGAGGACGGCCATCACGGCGGCAAGGGCTCGGACGCCCATAAGGCCGCGGTGACCGGCGACACCGTCGGCGATCCCTACAAGGACACCGCCGGTCCCGCCGTCAACCCGATGATCAAGATCACCAACATCGTGGCGCTGCTGCTCTTGGCTGCGCTCGCGCATATGGCGATGTGATCGCGGCGATCCTCGGTTGAAGCAAAGCCCCGGTGGAGTGATTCGCCGGGGCTTTTAGTTCTCAGCGTGCGCCGCTCTAATCCGGGTCATTCCTGTTGGCGGCCTCGGTATGGGTAATTCGGCGGCGGCCACCGCCGAATTACGATTAAGCAGGACAGCTACCACTCAATCGCCGTGTCATTTGATTGATCCATATCAAAGACTTTTGGGCACGGTAACCTACCAATTAAGGCGCGATCACTGGGGGTATGTGTGACCCGCGTCGTCACGAGCGCGTGGGCGTCAAGATGTTCGATTGGGCACGCGAACGCATCGCTGTTGCCGAGCGGCGAGCAACTGGCCAAGGACGCCGAGCGCGCTCAGGCCAGGGCGACAAGTTCCTGATCAAAGTCCGGAACACTGCAGAGCCGAGTACCGGCTGATCTGGAGCGACTCGTGGAAACGACAAACGTGAATGTATCGGCGCACTTTGAGGAGCAGACGGCGCAATTCCTGTCGGCGTTGCAGGACTTCACGCATGAAATGCTGGCCAAGCGCGAGGTGTCGGACCTCCTGCAATTGATTGTCGAGCGTACCAGTGCCGTTCTCGATGCCCCTTACGGCGACTTGCTCCTGTTCGAGGGCGAGCGGCTAGTCACAAAGGCTTGCACGCCTGGTACCGACATCAAGGTCGGGGACGCGGCATCGCGGGAAGAGGCGAAGCTTGCCTGGGCGGCGGTGGACGGCGGCCAACCGGTCGTGTTGGACGATTACTCTTCATGGCCGGGCCGAAGAGCTGCACTGGGGAACCTCCCATTGCATGGCGTCATAGCGCAACCGATCACCCTCGCGGGCAAATGCCTTGGCGTTTACGTGATTGGCAGATTCGTCATCGACAAGCCCTTCTCCGACCAGGAGCGCCGCGAATGCGAAACGCTGGCGGGCACGCTGGCGTTGGTCTTGGACAGTGCTCATCAGGCCGAGCGGCTGCGACTAACGGCGAATCTACTCGAGCGCACCAACCGAATTGCTCAGGTCGGCGGTTGGGAATTGGACCTTGAGACGTCGCAACTTAGGTGGACGGCCGAGACCTACCGCATTCACGAAGTCGATCCTTCGGTGTCACCGACGGTCGACACGGCGATTGAGTTCTACGCGCCGGAAGCGCGCCCGATCATTCGAGCAGCAGTTCAGGCCGGCATCGACCACGGTCAGTCCTGGGACCTGGAGTTGCCACTCATCACAGCCAAGCATCGCAACATCTGGGTGCGGGCGCAGGGGCAGGTCGAGCGGCGGCATGGCAAGGCGGTTCGGCTGTTCGGTGCCTTTCAGAACATCTCTGAGCGGAAGCTGGCGGAACAGGCAATCCAATCCGGCGAGGCGCGCCTGACGGCGATCCTCGATACTGCCATGGTCGGTATCATCGCCGTGGACACGCAGTACAGGATCGTGACGTTCAACGCCGAAGCAGAAAATGTCTTCGGCTACGGCGCGTCGGAAATGATCGGTCAGCCCGTCGACCGGCTCATACCGGCACCAAGTCGAGAGTTGCATCGGGGTCACATGCAGGAATTTGGGAAGGGCGCCCTCAGCCAGAAACCGATGGCGAACTGGCGCAAGGTTAGCGGGTTGCACAAGAACGGAACCTTGATCCCTATCATGGCGGGAATTTCAAAGGTGGACGTCGGCAACGAACTGACGATGACCGTGATATTCCGCGACATGACCGAAATCCGGGACGCGGAGGCGGACTTGTTGCGTCTCGGGAGGGAGAAGGATCTGCAGCTGGAGAGGGCGGAAGCTGCAAATCTCGCGAAGACTCAGTTTCTGGCGACGATGAGCCATGAGCTTCGCACTCCGTTGAATGCAATCATCGGTTTCTCCGAATTGATCGAAAATGAGACGTTCGGTCCGCTGTTGAATGAAAAGTACCGAGAATATGTCAGGGACATTCACAAGAGCGGGGAACATCTGCTGTCGCTGATTAACGACATTCTGGATCTGTCGCGCATCGAGGCCAGCAAGTACGAGTTCAACCGTGTGCCGATGGATCCGATCGTCGCGATGGGTGAAGCGGCCGACGCCGTCGAGGCGTTTGCGGTCGGCAAGAATATCAAGCTCGTGAAGCCGGACGATCATGCCAGCTGCCACATTGTCGGCGATCACCGCGCCGTTCACCAGATTCTCATTAACCTGCTGAGCAACGCCATCAAGTTTTCGAATGCCGGCAGCGATGTCCGATTGTCGATCCAGCCGGATACTGAAGCCGACACGGTCGCTCTCGTGGTTGCAGATCATGGGCGTGGAATACCGGCCCATCGAATCGCCGATCTCGGTCAGCCATTCGTTCAGGTTTCCGATCCCGGGACGAGCGATCAGGGTGGTACCGGCCTCGGCTTGGCGATCTGCAAATCGCTGGCCAAGGGAATGAATGGCCGCATCGAGATCGAAAGTGCACTTGGAGAAGGAACGACAGTCAGCCTGCTATTGCCGCGGGTCGCGGTTGGAAGCTGATCGGCGTAGTGGTTCTTGCTGGGTCACGCGGGTGGGCGACGAATCAGGCGGTGACGCGCCGGAGCTTCGCCTGGTATTGGCCCTCGACGCCGATGGTCAGCCGGTCGCCGTCGCGCGCGAAACGCCGAACCTGCTTGCTGCCGATATAGGGCGCCATGTTGCTGGCCTCGACGGTGACCGTGACTTCGTCGCCATTGATGGCGTAGGGGCCGAAATAGGCCATCAGCGATTGCGCGATCTCCTTGGGGGTGCGATCGGCGGTCGTCGCGCGGCCGAGCTGCACGAAGGCGCGGCCGGTCTCGTCGAAGACGGCATAGCCGGCGGGCGATGCGCCCAGCGGCTGCTGCATCGTGCCGTTCTCCATGCGCTCGAAGGATTCGACGCGCCAGGTTCCAAGCAGTGGATTGGGCTGCGTCATCGCCGCTCCTCGATCAGAACGGCGTCTTCTTCTTGTTGGGATTGTTGAATCGGCCGAGATTGCCGAGCAGCTGCTGCACGATCGTGAGGTCGTTGCCGTAGGTCGGCGTGATCTTCGCGTTCATGTCGATCATGCGGCCGTTCTCCAGGCCGTAGATCTTCATGTCCTCGACGATGTTGCTATCGTTGAAGCTGATGGCGAGCACTTCCTGGTCGACCACGTTGGGATCGAGGAAGGCGTGCTGCTCGGTGCGGCGCGAGATGTAGTACCAGGTGCGGTCCTGGAACGCGGAAACGGTCGAGGGCGAGCCCAGCAGCTGGGTCACCCGGTTCTTGTCATCGACGCCGGGATTGATCTGCACGACCTGGTCGGGATCGGGGACGTTGCCTTCCTGCTGGATAATCGGCGAGCAGGCGGCGAGGACGGCGAGGCCGAGCCCGGACAGAACAGCAAGCATGGTCTTGGGGAAGGCGCGCATTCCGATCCTGTTTCGGCATCGCGGAGGCTGCCGGATAGGGCCAGGATTCCTTGCGAATCAGGCCTCTGGACGCCTAGGCTGGCTTGTCCCCGCTGGTTCGGGCGAAGATTGCACCGGGTCTCCCGGGTGTCAACGGGAAGACGGTCGTCGAGGAGGGCGACGGAGCCCATGACCGTTCTTGGAAAGCTGATCGATCGCATGCTGAGCGGGCCCGACCGGCGCGAGCTGATCGCGCAGCGGCTCTATGCCGCGCTCACCGCCCAGTCCCGGCGCCCCGAATTCTTCAGCGGCTGGGGTGTGCCGGATACGGTCGACGGCCGGTTCGAGATGGTGGCGCTGCATGCCTTCCTGCTGTTCCGCCGGTTGAAAGGGCAGGGCGAGAAGGCGGGCGCGGTCGCCCAAGGCGTCTATGACGTCATGTTCACCGATTTCGATGCCTCGGTGCGCGAATTGGGCGCCCAGGATCTTGGTGTCGGCCGGCGCATTAAATTCATGACCGAGGCGATGAACGGGCGCTTCGCCGCCTACGATACGGGTCTAGCAGGCGGTCCGGGCGGGCTCGAACTGGCGCTGAAGCGCAATCTTTATGGCACGACCGAGCCGCATGACGACGTGTTGAAGCGCATGGCGGACTACGTCCGAAAGGCCGATGCCGATCTTGCGGGGCAGCCGGTCGATCAGCTGATGCGCGGCCTGCTGCACTTTCCGACGCTCAGCCCGGAGCGGCTCGATTACTGACATGCCGCGGCGTCATTCCGATTCGCAGGAATTCTCCCGCTTCATCGAGGCCGACAGCGTCGGCGCCAAGCCGATCGAGCGCCACATCTCCGCCAATGCCGAGGAACGCGTCGCCCTGGCCGCCCGCTTCGAGCTGCAGCGGATCGACCGGCTGGAAGCGGATTTCACCCTGCGCCGCGCCGGCAACGGCGTGATCCACGTCAAGGGCAAGGTCCAGGGTGCCGTGGTGCAGTCCTGCGTCGTCACCCTGGAGCCGGTTCCAGCCTCCATCGAGGATGAATTTGCCGCCGATTTTGCCGCTGAAACCGAGCGGCAGGCCGATGACGAGGAGATCGATTTCGAGGCCGCCGACCCGCCCGAGCCGATCCGAAACGGCCATATCGATCTGGGGGAATTGGCCGCCGAACACCTGTCTTTGGCCCTCGATCCCTATCCACGCGCACCCGGTGCGCGGTTGCCGCAGGCCTCCGAGCCCCGGGAGGCCGACGAGCGGCCCGTTAACCCATTCTCAATATTGAAGAAATAGGGTGGCTTCCGGTTGTTCTCGCGCCCGTCGGTCCGCGCGTTTAACTTGCCAGGGCGCGGGATTTTGGCTAAGAACCGCCATTCGGTGGCAGCGAATGGCTGCCTTTTTCTTTGTGCGAGCAAAACCATGGCGGTTCCTAAGAAGAAAGTTTCCAAGTCGCGACGCGACATGCGGCGCAGCCATCACGCCCTCAACGTCGTGGCGTCGATGGAATGCCCCAACTGTGGCGAGCTGAAGCGTCCGCATCACGTCTGCGCTTCGTGCGGTCATTACGACGAACGCGAGGTCGTCGTGAAGAGCGAGGCGAGCGCCGCCTGAGGACGCTCGCTGAATGCGGCCAGGGAGGGAGTGAAAACTCTTGAGTACCGGCCTGGCGATTTCTCTGGATGCGATGGGCGGAGACAATGCGCCCGAGATGGTGGTGCGCGGTGCGGATATCGCACGTCGCCGCTTCCCGCAGGCCAAGTTCCTGTTCTTCGGCGACGAGGCGAAAGTCCGTCCGCTGCTGGAATCCCTGCCTGACCTGAGCAAGGTCAGCGCACTGCGTCACACCGTCTCCGTCGTCACCATGGAAGACAAGCCGAGCCAGGCCCTGCGCTCCGGCCGCGGCAGCTCCATGCGTCTGGCGATCGACGCCGTGCGTAACGGCGAGGCCAATGCGGTTGTCTCGGCCGGCAATACCGGCGCGCTGATGGCGATGGCGAAGTTCGTCCTGAAGACCATGCCCGGCATCGACCGGCCGGCGATCGCGTCATTCTTCCCGACCCTGCGCAGCGAGAGCGTGATGCTCGATCTCGGCGCCAACGTGCAGTGCGACGCCGACAACCTGGTGCAGTTCGCGGTGATGGGCAACGTCTTCGCCCGCACCGTGCTCGGCGTGCGCGAGCCCAGCATGGGCCTCCTGAACGTCGGCTCGGAGGAGCTGAAGGGCCACGATGCGGTGAAGGTCGCGAGCGGTATCCTGCGCCAGGCGACCTTGCCCGGAAAGTTCTACGGCTTCGTCGAGGGCGACGACATCACCCGCGGCACGGTCGATGTGATCGTGACCGACGGCTTTACCGGCAACGTCGCGCTGAAGAGCATCGAAGGCGCGGTGAAGCTTTACAGCCATTTCCTGCGCCACACCTTCAAGAGCTCGTGGATCGCCGGCATCGGCTATCTGCTGGCCCGACCGGCGATGAATGCGCTCCGCGCGCGTGTCGACCCCAGGCGCTACAACGGCGCGATCTTCATGGGCCTGAACGGCGTCTGCGTGAAAAGCCACGGCGGCACCGATGCCTTCGGCTTCGCCAACGCGATCGGTGTCGCGGTCGACATGGTCACCAACGGTGCCATCGAGAAGATGCGCGAGGACTTCGCCGTGCTCCACACGCAGGCCAACACGGCAGCCGGCGCCCAGGCGGCCGTCTAGACAGGTGACTCCATGAGACGCTCGGTCGGCCTCTCCGTCGGCGCCTATCTGCCGAAGCGGATCGTCACCAATGACGAGCTCGCCAAGCGCATCGAGACCACCGACGACTGGATTCGCCAGCGCACCGGCATCGGCCAGCGCCATGTCGCGGCCGACGGCGAGTGCACCTCCGATCTCGCGGTGAAGGCCGCCGAGCAGGCGCTGCATTCGGCGGGCCTGCGCGGCGCCGACATCGACGCGCTGATCGTCGCGACCGCGACGCCGGACCACACCTTCCCGGCGACCGCCGCCAAGGTGCAGCATCGCATCGGCATGACCGGCGGCTTCGCGATGGACGTGCAGGCGGTCTGCTCCGGCTTCGTTTATGCGCTCGCGGTCGCCGACAACTTCATCAAGGCGGGGCAGGCCAAGCGCGCGCTGGTGATCGGCGCCGAGACCTTCTCGCGCATCCTCGACTGGAACGACCGCAACACCTGCGTGCTGTTCGGCGACGGCGCCGGTGCGCTGATCATCGAGGCGGCGGACGGGCAGGGGACCTCGTCGGATCGCGGTGTGCTCTGCACGCACCTGTTCTCCGACGGTACGCATTACGAGCGGCTCTATGTCGATGGCGGCCCGTCGAGCACCAAGACCACCGGCGTCGTGCACATGGACGGCAAGGAAGTGTTCCGCCACGCCGTCGTCAATCTCGCGGCCGCCGTCGATGCAGCCATCGCCTCGACCGGCGTCACCGCCGCCGACATCGACTGGCTGGTGCCGCATCAGGCCAACCGGCGCATCATGGACGGCATGGCGCATCGCCTGAAGCTGCCGCCGGAGAAGGTCGTCTACACGATCGACCGTCACGCCAACACGTCGGCCGCCTCGATCCCGCTGGCCTTGGCAGAGGCTGTCAGCGACGGCCGGATCCAGCGCGGGCACCTGGTCCTGATGGAGGCGATGGGCGGCGGATTCACCTGGGGTTCCGCGCTGCTGCGCTGGTAGCGCCCGAGGGGGCACTATGGTTACCGCCGATTTATGGCAACGTCCCTCTCTAATTGACTGATTTCAGAGGAATCGATAGGCTTTCACCTCCCTGCAATACGGGCGCGAGAGGCGAGGGCCATGAAGGGCAATACGGTGACTCGGGCGCATCTGGCCGAGGCGGTCTACCAAGAGGTGGGCCTCTCCCGGAACGAGTCGGCTGAACTGGTCGACAGCGTCCTCAACGAGATCTCCGACGCGCTGGCCCGGGGCGAGAGCGTGAAAATCTCTTCCTTCGGCAGCTTTCTCGTCCGCATGAAGGGCGAGCGCATCGGCCGCAATCCCAAGACCGGCGAGGAAGTGCCGATCAAGCCGCGCCGCGTCCTGGTCTTCCGCTCGTCCCATGTCCTCAAGGACCGCGTCAACAAGGGCCCGGGTTCGACCAGCGGCGCCGCGGGCGGTAGCGCATCATGAGCGTTGCGCCGAAGGCACGGGGTGAGGCCGCCGGGCTCGAGCGGCCCGCCGGCGGACGCCGGCCGGCGCCGCGCCGGGCCGAGAAATCCGCGACCGCTTTCCGCACCATCAGCGAGGTCGCCGACGACCTCGAAGTTCCGCAGCACGTGCTCAGGTTCTGGGAGACCAAGTTTCCGCAGATCCGCCCGATGAAACGCGGCGGAGGCCGGCGCTACTACCGGCCGGAAGACGTCGATCTGCTGCGCGCCATCCGCGACCTGCTCTACGAGCAGGGCTACACGATCAAGGGCGTGCAGAAGCTGATGCGCGAAGGCGGGTTGAAGATTGGCGACGAGCCGGTCGGCGCACCCGCGGGTGGCCCAGCGACCGAGGACAAGGCGCCGCAGGAGAGCGCGGCCGTGGCCCGCAAGACCACCTCAGAAGAGCTCCCGCTGTTCCGCGCCAGCGACGACAAGCAGCTGCGCGAGATTCGGGCGATTGCCGGCGAGCTCGCCGGCCTGCGCGACCGCCTGCGGCGCGCCATCGACCGCGGCTGAGCCCCGCCCGTAGAACCGCGGCGGGGGCCTTCGGCCGGACTTGCTTCCGGCAGGGGCGGTCGATATATAGCCCGGGCCCCGGCGCTCCTTGAGCGCTTGGCCGGCCGGATCGGAGTGTAGCGCAGCCTGGTAGCGCATCAGTCTGGGGGACTGGGGGTCGTGGGTTCAAATCCCGCCACTCCGACCATCCGGCGGCCCGACTATTCTCCGGCATTTGCGTGGTATTAGCCTTAAAACCGGCTAAAATCACACCCCAGTATAGGAATATTGCGCCGCAATATCTCTTCAGCCCTTTGATTTCGTGCTTATGTCTGTTGGAGTAGTGCTTGGGACGCCATGAGTCGACGTCCCGGATCGATAGGTACGGATTATGATGGATCAAACGGCAGCCAGCGGCGATACGGGAACCGAGGGCGCGGCTCCAACCGCGACCGATACGGACACCATCAGCCTCGAGCTTTCGGACCTGCTGCCCGACAGCGCCGGCAATATCGTCATCGAATATGACGGCGGTAATCTTGCCGTCGAGCTCCTGACGGATCAGGCGGTGATCGAGCGCGGCGTGGCGGCGGAGGCGGTGGACGCAAGTGGCGGCGACCTTTCGGGCTTCGCCTATTGCGCCTTCGGCAACGGCACCACGGTGTTCTTCCCGACCGATATCAGCCTGCACATCGTGCCGGCGCACACCTAGGAATTCGGTTTCGGCCTGGGCCGAAACCGCAAGGCGCGGCTCGTGCGAGCTGCGCCTTTTTCAATTCCCGCTCACTCAATTGCTGGTGTGGCCCTTGCTGTAGTCGCGGCCGCCGCTGTCCTGGCCATTGTTCTTCAGCGCGCGCTGGTAGGTCGGGTTCTGCGGCGCCGCCGGCAGGCTCGGCGTCTGGATCGGCGCGGGCTGCGGCGTCGTGGTGGACGGGGGCGTGCCGCCGCCGCCATTGTCCGAGGTCGCGTCGATCAGCGGCTGCAGCATCTCCGGCGTGGTCGGCGCGATCGGGCTGAGCTTGCCGGAAGCATCGACCGAGCCCCAGCTGCCGGCATTGACCAGCGCCTTCTGCCCGCTGTTCGAACCGAGCTCGACCGCGCCGCTCAGGACATAGACGCCGGTCGAGCCCTTGGGCGCGTTGACGATCCATTTGGTACCGCGCACCGCCGAATAGGCGTTGGGCGTCTTGATCTGGTAGTCGAACTGGTTCTCGCCCGACTTCGCCGCCGCGGTGTTCACGATGCCGGCTAGCAGGGTGAGCACGACGGTGCGCGAGTTGTTGGTGCCATCGACCGCGAAGATGTCGATCGAAAGCGACGTGTTCTCGCCAAGCGTCAGGATCGAGCCATCTACGAAGCGCAGACGAAGCCTCGCGCCCGGTCCGGTCTTGATCAGGTCGCCGAGCTGCAGCGCGGTGCCGGGGCCGACCGAGAGGTCCGAGCCGTCGCGGGTGACATGGACGTCGCCCAGTGTCTTCACCGCCTGGCCGACGAAGCCGGCGGCGATCGCGGCACCGATCGCCAGCACGCCGATCGCCAGGACCAGGAGCAGGCTTAAGACACCGGCCAGTACCGACCGTCGCCCAACGTGGTTCATCCAGCAGCAGCGCATGGAACGCCCCGAGCTTCCACTCTCACCAGTCTATGCTGTAGGGCGCTGCGCGCGCCAGACTGGTTCAGAGTGCCGTGACCATCCGCGTGTGCGCCGGGAGCCGCGGACGGACCGACATCAGACGTCGAGGTCCTGGGCGAAGCGGGCATTCTCCTGGATGTACTGGAAGCGCAGTTCGGGCTTCCGCCCCATCAGCCGCTCGACCAGGTCCGCCGTTGCCCGCGCGTCCGCGCGCTCGTCCTCGTTGCCGTGACGGTGCGGCAGGCGAACCCGGAGCAGGGTGCGCTTGGCCGGATCCATCGTGGTCTCCTTGAGCTGAGCGGCCGGCATTTCGCCGAGGCCCTTGAACCGGCTGACCTCGACCTTGCCCCGGCCGCTGAACTCGCTCTCCATCAGCGCATCGCGATGCGCGTCGTCGCGGGCATAGGCGATCTTGCCGCCCTGCGACAGCCGATAGAGCGGCGGCTGGGCGAGATAGAGCTTCCCGGATTCGATGAGCCCCGGCATCTCGCGATAGAAGAATGTCATGAGCAGCGACGCGATGTGGGCGCCGTCCACGTCGGCGTCGGTCATGATGATCACCTTTTCGTAGCGCAGCCGCTCGACGTTGAACTTGTCGCGTGTCCCGCAGCCCAGGGCCTGGATCAGATCGACCAGCTCCTGGTTGCCCGAGAGCTTGTCGGCCGAGGCGCTGGCGACGTTGAGAATCTTCCCCCTGAGCGGCAGCACCGCCTGGGTCTCGCGCACCCGGGCCTGTTTGGCCGAGCCGCCGGCCGAATCGCCTTCCACCAGGAAGATCTCGGTGCCGTCCTGCGAATCCTTCGAGCAGTCGGCGAGCTTGCCGGGCAGGCGCAGCTTGCGGGTCGCGGTCTTGCGTGAGAGCTCCTTGTCCTGGCGCTTGCGGAGGCGCTCCTCCGCGAGCTCGATCACCCGGTCGAGCAAGTCGCGCGCGCGGCCCGGATCACCGGTCAGCCAATGGTCGAAATGGTCCTTGATCGTCGCATCGACCAGGCGCGTCGCCTCGGCGGTGGCGAGCTTCTCCTTGGTCTGGCCCTGGAACTGCGGATCGCGGATGAAGACCGAGAGCAGCATGGCAGCACCGCCGGTCACGTCCTCGGCGGTGATGATGCCGGCCTTGCGGTTGCTGGTGAGCTCGCCATAGCTGCGCAAGCCGCGCGCCAGCGCGCTGCGCAGCCCGGCCTCGTGGGTCCCGCCTTCCGGCGTCGGCACCGTGTTGCAATAGGAGTTGAGGAAGCCGTCGGCATCGACCGGCCAGGCGATCGCCCATTCGACGCGGCCCTGGCTGTCCGGGAACTCGGCCTGGCCGTTGAATGGGGTCGCGGTCACCGTCTTGCGCCCGTTCAGCGTGCTCGCGAGGTAGTCGGCGAGGCCGCCGGGGAAATGCAATGTCTCCTGCGCCGGCGTGTCGTCGTCGGCGGTGATCAGCGCCGGGTCGCAGGACCAGCGGATCTCGACGCCGCGGAAGAGATAGGCCTTCGACCGGCACATGCGGTAGAGCCGGTTCGGCTTGAACTGCGCCTGCTTGCCGAAGATCTCCGGATCGGCGTGGAAGCGGATCGTGGTGCCGCGGCGGTTGACGCTGCCGGTGTTCTTCAGCTTTCCCTGCGGAACACCGCGCTTGTAATGCTGGACATGGAGCTGCTTGTCGCGCGCGACCTCGACCGTCAGGTCGTCGGAGAGCGCGTTGACCACCGACAGGCCGACACCGTGCAACCCGCCCGACGTCTGGTAGACCTTGCCGCTGAACTTGCCACCCGAATGCAGCGTGGTGACGATGACCTCGAGCGCCGACTTGTTCTTGAACTTGGGATGGGGATCGATCGGGATGCCGCGGCCGTTATCCCGCACCGTCACGAAATGGTCCGCGCCGAGCTCGACCTCGATGCGGTTGGCGTAACCGGCCACTGCTTCGTCCATCGAGTTGTCCAGGACCTCGGCCACGAGGTGGTGCAGCGCGCGTTCGTCGGTGCCGCCGATATACATGCCGGGGCGGCGCCGGACCGGCTCCAGCCCCTCCAGGACCTCGATGTCCTTGGCGGAATAATCGCCGCCCTTCTTGGGCGCATTCTCGAACAGATCGCTCATCCGTGGTCCACGCTACGCTTCAAAACTGCTTCGATCCAAAAGGGAGCGGAGTGATACCGGTTCGGCCCCGGCCCCGCAATCCAAAACCGACCGCCGTATCGGGCTAAGTGCCTGAATTCGCGATATGTTTCACGTGAAACACCGGCCGTTTCCGCGGCCCCGGCAACGACTTGGCCGATAGCCTAGCAACCCGACTCGGCCGCATGCGAGCCTTGGGCGCGGGGCCGGATCCATCGGCCGGGACCAGCGGCATTCGCTTGAATTGACGGTCCTTGCCCCGGCTGATAAGCACCCCTGCACATCGGCGCCGCGAGGCGCCTTTTCAACGGCATCACCTCTGCGATCCGGTCCCCCAGAGGGACCCAACGGCGATAAGCGTAGGAACGAGCGTGCACGACTTTCTGGAACCGAGCGTCAAGCTCGACGGCCATTCCATTCTGGTGACCGGCGGGACCGGCTCCTTCGGCAAGCGCTTCATCAAGACCGTGCTGGAGCGCTACAAGCCGGCGCGCCTCATCGTCTACAGCCGCGACGAGCTCAAGCAGTTCGAGATGGCCCAGGACCTGCCGACCGCGAAATACCCGGCCCTGCGCTACTTCATCGGCGACGTGCGCGACGGCGGGCGCCTGGAAATGGCCATGCGCGGCGTCGATACCGTGATCCATTCGGCGGCGCTGAAGCAGGTGCCGACCGCCGAGTACAACCCGTTCGAATGCATCGCCACCAACGTCCATGGCGCGGAGAACGTGGTCAATGCGGCCATCCGCACCGGCGTGAAGCACGTGGTGGCGCTGTCGACCGACAAGGCGGCCAACCCGATCAATCTCTACGGCGCCAGCAAGCTTGCCTCGGACAAGATCTTCATCGCCGCCAACCATCTCGCCGGCGCCGACGGCTGCCGCTTCGCCGTGGTCCGCTACGGCAACGTGATCGGCTCGCGCGGCAGCGTCATCCCGTTCTTCAAGAAGCTCATCGCCGAGGGCAAGACCGAGCTGCCGATCACCGACGAGCGCATGACGCGCTTCATGATCACGCTGCAGCAGGGCGTCAATTTCGTGCTGTCATCGATGTCGCTGATGCGCGGCGGCGAGATCTTCGTGCCGAAGATCGCCAGCATGAAGATCACCGATCTCGCCACTGCGATCGGCCCGAAGCTCAAGAGCACCGTCGTCGGCATCCGGCCGGGTGAGAAGCTGCACGAAGTGCTGATCACCGATGAGGACGCCTGGACCACCTGGGAGCTGCCCGACCGCTATGTCATCGAGCCGGCCCACGTGCACTGGGAGTCGCGGCGCCCGGCCATTCCGGATTCCAAGCGCGTGGCCGACGGGTTCCGCTACGACAGCAAGAACAACGGCGAGTGGATGACCGGCGACACCTTGACCAAGATCCTGCAGGCGGAGCCGGCCTGATGGTGGAATTCTGACCATGGGGATCGGCGGCCGCTTCCTGCCCTACGGGCGCCAGGATATCGACGCCGACGACCTCGCCGCGGTCGCCGAGGCGCTGCAGTCGGACTACCTGACCACCGGCCCCACGGTCGGACTCTTCGAGAAGGAATTCGCCGCCGCGGTCGGCGCGCGCTACGCGGTCGCCAGCAACAGCGGCACCGCGGCCTTGCACCTCGCCTGCCTGGCGGCGGATCTCGGCCCCGGCGACAGCGTGATCGTCCCGGCGATCACCTTCATGGCGACCGCGAATGCCGCGCGCTATTGCGGGGCCGAGGTAATTTTCGCCGATGTCGATCCCGACAGCGGCCTCCTAACCCTCGAGACCTTCCAGGCGGCCCTCGACGCCAACCCGCGCGCGGTGGTGCGCGCCGTTCTGCCGGTGCATCTCAACGGCTACTCGGTCGACATGCCGTCGATCCGCGCCATCGCCGAGCCGCGCGGCATCGCCGTCATCGAAGACGCCTGCCATGCACTGGGCGGCACACAAGCCGCCGGCAATAAGTCACAAGCCCCGGTCGGCGCCTGTGCGCTGTCGGACATGGCCTGCTTCTCGCTGCACCCGGTCAAGACCGTGACGAGCGGCGAGGGCGGGGTCACCACCACCAACGATGAGCGCGCCTACAAGCGTATGTCGCGGTTCCGGACCCACGGCATCACCCGCGATCCCGCCGAGTGGGTCTATGCCGACCAGGGTTTCGATGCGGATGGCGCGCCGAATCCGTGGTATCACGAGCTTGCGGAGCTCGGCTTCAACTTCCGCATCACCGATTTCGCCTGTGCCCTCGGCCGCAGCCAGATGAAACGCCTGCCCCTGTTCGCCGCGCGCCGCCGCGCGCTGATGGACCGGTATCGCAGCCTGCTGAAGCCTCTGGCGCCGCATATCCGCGCCGTGCCGAGCCAAGCGGGCGGCGACGCGGTGCTGCATCTCAGCGCCGTCCTGATCGACTTCCCGGCGATCGGACGCAGCCGCGCCCAGGCGATGCAGGCGCTCAAGGCCGACGGCGTCGGCACTCAGGTCCACTACATCCCGGTCAACCGCCAGCCATACTACCGCCGCCGCTACGGCCACCAGCGACTGCCCGGCGCCGACGCGTATTACGAGCGCGTCCTCTCGATCCCGCTCTTCACCACCATGCGGGACGAGGACGTGGACCGCGTGGTCGATGCCTTGCGCCGCCTGATCCCCTGACATAGCCTGGACAGGACTTTGATCCGAGGGGAGAGGCCATGCTCAAGGAATTCCGGGACTTCGCGATGCGGGGCAACGTCGTTGACCTCGCCTTCGGCGTCATCATAGGCGTCGCCTTCGGCGCGATCGTCACCTCGCTGGTCAACGACATCATCATGCCGCCGATCGGCTACCTCATGGGCGGGCTCGACTTCTCGAACCACTTCATCGATTTGACTGAGCCATCCACGGCGCTGACCCTCGCCGCGGCAAAGGAGGCCAAGCACGCCGTCATCGCTTATGGCTCCTTCATCAATACGATCATCAACTTCCTGATCGTTGCCTTCGCCTTGTTCATGGTGGTGAAGCAGATCAACCGCTTCAAGAAGAAGGAAGAGGCGGGCGAGGTCGCTCCGCCGCCGCCGACCCGCACCGAACAACTCCTGGCCGAGATCCGCGACGAGCTCAAACACAAGATCTGAGAACGAATGTCCAAGTACACGTTCAGCTGCATCGACGCCCATACCTGCGGCAACCCGGTCCGCGTCGTCTCCGGCGGTGGCCCGCAGCTGCAGGGCAAGAGCATGAGCGAGCGCCGCCAACACTTCCTGGCGGAGTTTGACTGGATCCGCACCGGCCTGATGTTCGAGCCGCGCGGCCATGACATGATGTCGGGCAGCATTCTCTATCCGCCGACCCGCGAGGATTGCGACGTCGGCATCCTGTTCATCGAGACCTCCGGCTGCCTGCCGATGTGCGGCCACGGCACGATCGGCACCGTGACGGTCGCGATCGAGAATGGGTTGGTGCGGCCGAAGACGCCGGGCCGGCTCAACCTCGAGACGCCCGCCGGCCTCGTCGTGGCCGAATACAATCAGGTCGGCGAATACGTCGAATCCGTGCGGCTCACCAACGTGCCGGCCTTCCTGCATTCCGAGGACCTCGAGATCGACTGTCCCGACATCGGGCCGATCAAGGTCGATGTCGCCTATGGCGGCAACTTCTACTGCATCGTCGAGCCGCAGAAGAACTACCGGGACATGGCCGACTTCACCGCCGGCGACCTCGTGCGCATGAGCCCGATCCTGCGCAAGCGAATGAACGAGAAGTACACCTTCCAGCATCCCGAGAACCCGACGATCAAGGGTCTCTCGCACATCCTGTGGACGGGCGCGCCGAAGGCCAAGGAGGCCGACGCCCGCAACGCGGTGTTCTATGGCGACAAGGCGATCGACCGCTCGCCTTGCGGCACCGGCACCTCCGCGCGCATGGCCCAGCTCGCCGCCAAGGGCAAGCTCAAGGTCGGCGACAGCTTCGTGCACGAGAGCATCATCGGCAGCCTGTTCACAGGCCGCGTGGTGAAAGAGGCCAAGGTCGGCAATCACGCGGCGATTGTCCCTTCGATCGAGGGCTGGGCGCGGGTCACCGGCTACAACACGATCTTCATCGACGACCGCGATCCCTACAAGCACGGCTTCGTCGTTCAATAACTCTTCTGTTCCCCTCCCCTCGACCAGGGGAGGAGGGTAGGGGAGCCCCGCAAAGACTCTCTGACATTGCGAGTCCCCATGACCAAACACAACTTCCCGACGCTCCACGTCCTCGACCACCCGCTGATCCAGCACAAGCTGTCGATCATGCGCGACAAGACCACGTCGACCACGCAGTTCCGCCAGCTCCTGAAGGAGATTGCGCTGCTGATGGGCTACGAGCTCACGCGCAATCTCCCGATGACGACCAAGGAGATCGAGACGCCGATCACGGCGATGCAGGCGCCGACCATCGCCGGCAAGAAGATCGCCGTCGTGCCGATCCTGCGCGCCGGCCTCGGCATGGCGGACGGCTTGCTGGAGCTCATTCCCGCGGCCCGCATGGGCCATGTCGGCCTTTACCGCGACCACGAGACCAAGCGGCCGATCGAGTATTTCGTGAAGCTGCCGGAGCCCGAGGGCCGGATCTTCATCCTGGTCGATCCGATGCTGGCGACCGGCTATTCCGCCGCCGCGGCTGTGGATTCGCTCAACAAGCGTGGCGTCGCCGACGAGAATATCCGAATGATGCACCTGGTCGCGGCGCCCGAGGGCGTCAAGGTGCTCACCGACCGGCATCCGACCATTCCGATCTATGTCGCGGCGCTCGACACCCATCTCAATGAGCATGCCTATATCGTTCCGGGACTGGGCGATGCCGGCGATCGGCTGTTCGGCACCAAGTAGCACGGTGTCGCGGTCGCGCAGCTGTGATTGCACGCACCGCGGGGCTGTGGTCTGGTTGCGCTGAACGGCGCCTCATGGTCAGGACTATGCGCATTGTAGCGGTCATCATCGCCACGCTGATGCTGGCGGCCTGCCAGCAGACGGGTCCGACCTCCGCTTCGAAGACGGCGGATGCGGAGCCAGGGCGGCAGGCGTTTCGCTTCTTCGAGCCGGAATTCGCCGCCTTGCAGAACCAGATGCTGGTCAGCCTCGCGGATGCCTGCCAGACCCGCGCCGCCGACGCGTCGCTGTTCGACCATTGCCTGCGCGAGCGCGTGGCGACCGCTTTCGATGACAGCGGCGAAGGCCGCAAGCAGTGTGCCTTCCACACCGGGTTCGGCGACTTCCTGGATTGCATCGCCATGGGCAACACGTTCATCGACGTGATGCGGCGCATGACGGACGACGAGCCGCTGCCGACCGGCTTCTGGAAGGGTGGCGACGTGATGGTGCGCACGCTCAGCCGCTCGATCGTCAGCAAGGGCGTTGCCAACTGCAGCAACCAGACTTCCGGTCCGACGCTCAACCGCTGCATCGACCGCTGGTTCGAGGATCGGCTGGCGCTCGCCTCGGATCTCACCCGTCGCTGCCCGCCAGGGGAAGACCAGTCGCGAACCGCCTGCCTGGTCGAGGCGGTGATGGTCCGTTTCATGCAGGACCACGTGCCGAGACTCTCGGCGATCGGTGTCTGAGCGTATTCGGGCGTCGCACTCCCAGAGATTGAAGTCCCGCGGGCGCTGTGCTGTGCTGTTCTGGCAGCGGGCGCGGGCATAAGGTTGGGGCGATGCGGGTCCTGATGGCAATTCTTGCGGCTTTGCTCCTGGCGGCCTGCCAGCAGCCGGCCGCCAACAGTTCATCGTCATCCGCCGGTGCGTCGGCAGAACCCCCCGACTTGAATACGTTCGGCAAGATCGACACGACCCGGACGCATTATTTCCGCACCGAGAACGTCGCTCTCATGAAGCAGCTCGCGACGGCCTTGCTGGAGGCCTGCTATGACAAGATCCAGGCCCAGGACCAGGTCGGATTCCACGCCTGTCTGCGCGACCAGATGGCGGAGACGTTCGACGACAGTGGCATGGGCCGGGCCGGCTGCGGCCACTTCGACGGCCTTGACGACTTCGCCGACTGCATCGTGGTGGGCAACATGGTCTTGGACCTGCGCCACCGGCTCGACGACAACACGCCGGTGCCGCCCGATTTCTGGACCAACCGCGAGACCATGGCCCAGGCCATGATCAAGTCGGCGGTGATCGGGGCGTCGGCGAATTGCGTGACCTCATCGCAATCGACCGTCGGGGCGTGCGCCGAGAAATGGTTCATCGACCGGCTGGACGTGCCGCAAGACCTGATGAAGCGCTGCGAGACCGACAGCAGCGGCGATGACCGCAACATCTGCCTCGCCGATGCCGAGACACTGCACTTCATGCGCTCGCATATGGCGCGCCTGTCGGGCAACTCGATCTAGGCAGGGTCCGTCGCGCGCCGCCTATTGCGGCGGCGTGATCGCCTGGTTGATGCGCGCGATCAGCGCGTCGGGCACCGACTGGCTGCACATGATGTAGCGATATTCGCCCGGCGGCGCATCGCCGAGGTGGTAGATGGCGATCGACTTCTCGAACTCGGCCTCGGTCAGCAAGTCCCGGGCTTCTTCCTCCGCCATGATCATGTAGTCGACCCGCTTGTGGCTCACCATGCCGAGCATGGTCCGGTTGTCGCTGGGATCGGTGCGCAGGGTTGGGGAATCCGCGGTGATCTTGGCGTCGATCTCGGCGCCATAGGAATAGCCGGTCTTTGTCAGCAGGGTCAGGGTCTTGTCGGCGAACAGCTTGTCGAGCGTCGGCGTGCCGGTGAAGCGTCCATCGTCCGGTCGCGCGACCACGATGGTCGGGAGATCGCGATAGATCGCCACCGTGAACTTGGCGAAGGCTTCGCGATCCGGCCGCTTGAACCAGCCGAGCCCGCAGGCCTGGCTTTCGTTGCGCTTGATGACCTCGAGCTGCCGCGCGCTCGGGATGTCCTCCCAGCGGAAGGCGATTCCGGCCGCGTGCAGCGCTTTTGCGGCGATGTCGGCGGTGATGCCGCGCACCCCGCCATCGGCTTGCTTCGCGGAGTAGGGCGGCCGCTCATGGTAGTAGAGGACCAGCGCATCGTCGGCGTGAACCGGCGCGGCGCACGCGAGCGCCAGAACCATCGCCGCGAGCATCATGCGCATTCTCATGAGGCGGCGGCCAGTTTCGACCCCGGGTTCGACCCGAGGCTGTTGCGCACCTGCCAGGCCGCGAGATCCTCGGCGGCGCGACGCGCGAGCTTGGGCTTTCGCTCGGCGCGCCAGGCGCGCTGCTCCGCCTTGCTGAGTTCCGCCGGCATCGGCAGCTCCGGGAACAGCCCGAAATTGACATTCATCGGCTGGAAGGTCTTCGCATCCGCCGAGCCGGTGATATGGCTCAGCAGCGCGCCCAACGCGGTGGTCGGCGGCGGGGCGTCGAGCGGCTGCTGCAGCCGCTCGCGCGCGGCGAACAGCCCGGCGAGCAGGCCGATGGCTGCGCTCTCGACATAGCCCTCGACGCCGGTGATCTGGCCGGCGAAGCGCACCTGCAGCCGCTGCTTGAGACGCAGGCCGGCATCGAGCAGACGCGGGCTGTTGATGAAGGTGTTGCGGTGCAGGCCGCCCAGACGCGCGAACTCGGCGCGTTCCAGTCCCGGGATCATGCGGAAGATCCGCACCTGCTCACCGTGCCTCAGCTTGGTCTGGAAGCCGACCATATTGTACAGCGTGCCGAGGGCATTGTCCTGTCGGAGCTGCACGACGGCATAGGGGCGCCGCCCGGTCCGGGGATCGGTCAGCCCGACCGGCTTCATTGGACCGAAGCACAGCGTCTTCGGCCCGCGCTCGGCCATCACTTCGATCGGCAGGCAGCCTTCGAAATAGGGTGTCGATTTCTCCCATTCCTTGAAATCGGTCTTCTCGCCCGCCAGCAGCGCGGCGTGGAAGGCGAGGTAGTCGTCCTTGCGGTGGAACGGGCAGTTGATGTAGTCGGCGCCATCCCCACCGGGTCCGGCCTCGTCATAGCGCGACTGGAACCACGCGATGTCGAGGTCGATGCTCTCCTTGTGCACGATCGGCGCGATCGCGTCGAAGAAGCTCAGCGCCGCTTCGCCGGTCGCGTCGAGGATCGCCTGCGCCAGGGTGGGGGCCGTCAGCGGCCCGGTGGCAATGATCGTGCTGTCCCAGTCCCCATTGGAATCCGGGGATGGCGGCGGCAGGCCGGTCACTTCCTCGCGCCGCATCTCGATCAGCGGGTGATCGCACAGCGCCTGCGTGACTGCGTCGGCGAATCCATCGCGATCGACCGCCAGGGCGCCGCCGGCGGGCAGCTTGTGGCGGTCGGCGGCGCTCAGGATCAGCGACTCCATCTGCCGCATTTCGCGGTGCAGCAAGCCGACCGCGTTGTTCTCGGGATCGTCCGAGCGGAAGGAATTGGAGCAGACCAGCTCGGCGCAAGCGTCGGTCTTGTGCGCCTCGGTGCCACGGACCGGGCGCATCTCGTGCAGCACCACCGGCACGCCCAGGCGCGCCAGCTGCCATGCGGCCTCGCTGCCCGCCAGGCCCCCGCCGATGACGTGGACCGGGCAGCGCGGAGTCTGCGTCGAAATGCCTTTGACTGCCATTGCGTTAACCATCAATCCTGGTTCAATAGTGTAATCTGAATGCCTAAGTCCATAGAAGCGCGACGATCGGAACGAGCGATCAGAGGGACCAGCGTACCATGGTCGAGAACCAGGCCGTCATGACCGAGAGCGGCAGCAACCGGCGGATCACCAACCGCAAGAAGACGCTGAAAAGCGCCAAGATCGTCTTCAACAAGAAGCAGAGCGTGATCGACTGCTTCGTGCGCGATCTCTCGGAAACCGGCGCCAAGCTGCAGGTCGCCGACCTGCTGGCGGTCCCGCGCAGCTTCACCCTCATGTTCCACGACGGCAGCAGCCATGAATGCGAGCGGGTCCGCGCTTATGGCACCGAGATCGGCGTCCGCTTCGTGAACTAGAGGAACTTCGTCCCCGGACTTGATCCGGGGATCTCGTGCCGACCGGAACCAGATGCCCGGGTCACGCCCGGGCATGACGTTTTCAGCTCACGCCGCCTGGTCGATCCCCTGCTGGCTCAGCATCTTCGCATAGGCCGGGCGCGCCAGGCAGTGGCGCACCAGCCGGCGGATCTCAGGATGGGTGATGGCCGGTTTTGCCATCTTCCGCGTCCAGCGCGCCATCATCGCCGCGTAGTAATCGCAGACATAGAAGTTCTTCCCGCACAGGAACGGCCCGGACTTCGCCAGCACGCCGTCGAGGAAACCGAACATTTCGTCGGAACGCGCCTCGCCTTTGCCGACCACGCGCTGCTTCGCGGCGTCGTCGCCGTCGATGAAGTAATCCGCGTGCCAATAGTGCATCAGCGCTTCCTGCAGCGTGTTGGTGAGATACGCCATCCATTGCAGGAACAGCCCGCGATCGGGATCGCCAACCTTCGGCGCCAGGCCGGCCTCCGGGTGCCGCTCGGTCAGGAACAGGCAGATCGCGGCGCTCTCATACATGACCTTGTTGCCGTCATAAACCAGGGTCGGCACCCGGCCATGCGGGTTGAACTTGAGATAAGCGGGGCCTTTCTGCTCGTTCTTGTCGTCGTCGATCTTGATGAATTCGACCGGCTTGCCGATCTCGTTCAGCAAGGCCTGCGGCGCCATGGCGGCGCTCCCCGGCGACCAGTAGAGCTTGTACATCGCGTTCCCCACCCCTAGCTTTATCGGGCCTAAGCTCATTCATCCATAGCACGGAAGGCGGCAGGCATGTCGAGCGAGAGCGCGGCCCCGATACAGGACCAGATCGAATACTGGAACCGGGATGGCGGTGCGTCCTGGACCGCGAGGCAGCAATCCTGGGACGTGACCATGAAGCCGATCTCCGACGCCGTGCTGATCCGCGCCGCGGTCGCGCCCGGCGAACGGGTGATCGACGTCGGCTGCGGCTGCGGTGCGACGACGCTGGATCTTGCAAGGCTGGTCGGCGCGAAAGGCAAGGTGCTCGGCGTCGATGTTTCGAAACCGATGCTGGATCGAGCCAAGGAGCGCGGCGCCGGCAATCCGGTCGTGAGCTTTGCCGAGGCCGACGCCACCACCTATGCTTTTGACCCCGGCGCCGCCGATCTGCTGTTCTCGCGCCATGGTGTCATGTTCTTCCCGGCACCCGAGCGTGCCTTCGCCAATCTGCACGCTGCGCTGAAACCCGCCAAAGGAAGTCAGGGCGGCCGCCTGGCGTTCTCCTGTTTCCGCACCCCGAAGGAGAACGCGCTGATCACCACGCTCATGGCGGCGGTGCAGGATTTCGTGCCGCCGTCGCCGAAGCTGGGCCCGGAAGATCCGGGCCCGTTTTCCTTCGCCGACCCGGAGCGCGTGAAGCGCATCCTCGGCGCCGCCGGCTTCAAATCGGTCGCGCTGGAACCCGTCGACCTCGAACTCGACGTCGGCTCCGGCAAGGGCCTGGACGAGGCGATGGCCAACTGCCGCGAGATCGGCCCGGCCAGCCGCGCGCTCAACGGCACGGCGCCGGAAATCCGCTCCAAGGCAGAAGCCGCCATGCGCGCCGCCCTGTTGCCGCTGCAGAAGGGCGGCAAGGTCCTGCTCGGCGCCGGCATCTGGGTGGTGACGGCGAAGACCTAGGCAGCGCGCATCGGGGCGGCTTCCGTGGCGCACGCCACTTTGCGCCGCCAGGCGATGAAGCCCAATCCCCCCAGCGCGGTCGCCAGCAGCGGCAGAGCGGCGGGGACGGGCGTCGGGCTCGTGGGCACCAGCGGCGGCGACACCAGCGTCCCGTATGCGTTCGCGTATGCGCCAAGGCTCACGTTGTGGAAGTAGAGAGCGAGGTTGGCAGACGCGAAGTCCGTGCGCGGAGGCGTCGTGGGCAGTGCAACGGGGCCGGAACTGTTGGAACTCAGGCTCACGTCCATGCTGGTCAGCGACCAGTCTCCCAGCGTCGCCGTTGACGAGCCACTCATTCCGAAAAAGCCTGTGGTGTCGACATCCACGTTACCCGGCGCGTTGATCGCCAGCGTATGGCCGTTGACGACGATGTCGAGATGCTTCAACGCCCCCGGAAAGGCGGGGTATCCCCCGCCATAAGGGGTATCGGCATCGTAGGAGAAGTGGACGATGTAGGTGTCGTTGACGTTGAGCTCCGATGAGATGTCGTCTCCCGTCGTTGTCCAGATGTAACCGCTATACGTTCCCGATACGATGGTCGTCGCCTGTGCCGGCGCGGCAAGCGTGCACGCAGTAACCCCGATTGCCGCCACGAGCCCGGCGGCGATTCCCCTGATCGACATGATTTCCCCCATCCCGCTTTCATCGCGGCGCCCGAATGATTTTCAGTTTTCCGACGAACGTCAACCGCGAGGCCGCCATCGCGCTCAGCAAAAAATGGTAAATCACACTCGGTTATGGCGGGAGCACGCGGAGCCGTTGCTCACGCGCAGGCGAAGGCATCGACGCGTTGATTTAGATCACGCGCCGGTGCCGAGGGCGTGGCCCTTATGCCCGCTTCTTCTTCGCCCGCGGCGTCAAATGCGGCGCGAGATAATGTCCGGTATAGCTCCCCGCCGTCTGCGCCACCTGTTCCGGCGTGCCTTGCGCCACGATGCGGCCGCCTTTGTCGCCGCCTTCGGGGCCGAGATCGATGATCCAGTCCGCGGTCTTGATGACTTCGAGATTGTGCTCGATCACCACCACCGTGTTGCCCTGGTCGACCAGCGTGTGCAGCACCTCCAGCAGCTTGCGCACGTCCTCGAAATGCAGCCCGGTCGTCGGCTCGTCGAGGATGTAGAGGGTCCGCCCGGTCGCGCGCCGCGCCAGCTCCTTGCTGAGCTTCACCCGCTGCGCCTCGCCGCCGCTGAGCGTCGTCGCCGCCTGGCCGATATGGATGTAGCCGAGCCCGACCTGCTGCAGCATGGCGAGCTTCTCGCGGATCGGCGGCACCGCCTTGAAGAACTCGACGCCTTCCTCGACCGTCATGTCCAGCACGTCGGCGATCGACTTGCCCTTGAAATGCACCTCGAGGGTCTCGCGGTTGTAGCGCTTGCCCTTGCACTGGTCGCATTGCACGTAGACGTCGGGCAGGAAGTGCATCTCGATCTTGATGACGCCGTCGCCCTCGCAGGCCTCGCAGCGCCCGCCCTTCACGTTGAACGAGAACCGCCCCGGCTTGTAGCCGCGGGCCTGCGCCTCGGGCAGGCCCGCGAACCAGTCCCGAATGGGCGTAAAAGCCCCCGTATAGGTCGCCGGATTGGAGCGCGGCGTGCGCCCGATCGGCGACTGGTCGATGTCGATCACCTTGTCGAGGAACTCCAGCCCCTCGATCTTGTCATGCGCCGCCGGATGGGTGCGCGCGTCGTGCAGCCGCCGCGCCAGCGCGTTGTAGAGCGTCTCGATGATCAGGGTCGACTTGCCGCCGCCGGAAACGCCGGTGACGCAGGTCATGACGCCGAGCGGAATATCGACCGTGACGTTCTTCAGGTTGTTGCCCTTGGCGCCGGCGATGCGGATCTTCGCCTCGGGCTTGGGCGGCTCGCGCCGCATCTCGGGCACCGGGATCGAGCGCGTGCCGTTGAGGTACTGCGCCGTCAGCGAATTGCCGGCCATCACCTCCTTGGGCGTGCCTTGCGCCACCACCTGGCCGCCATGGATTCCGGCCGCCGGCCCCATGTCGATCAGGTAGTCGGCATGGCGGATCGCGTCCTCGTCATGCTCGACCACCAGCACGGTGTTGCCGAGATCGCGCAGCCGCTGCAGGGTCGCCAGCAGCCGGTCGTTGTCGCGCTGGTGCAGCCCGATCGACGGCTCGTCCAGCACATACAGCACGCCCGTGAGCCCACTGCCAATTTGCGACGCCAGACGGATTCTCTGGCTCTCACCACCCGAAAGAGTCGCCGAGCCGCGCGACAAGGTCAGGTACTCCAACCCGACCGAATTCAGGAACCCCAGCCTTTCGTTGATCTCCTTCAGGATCCGATAGGCGATGTCCTGCTGCTTGCTCGTCAGCTTGTCGTTCAGCGCCAGGAACCATTGCCCGGCCTGGGCGATCGAGAAATCCGTCACCGCCGAGATGTCCAGCCCGTCGATCTTCACCGCCAGCGCCTCGGGCTTCAGCCTTTTGCCCTTGCAGGCGTCGCAGAGCGTGCTGGCCTGGTAGCGCGACAGCTCCTCGCGCATCCACGACGAATCCGTCTCACGGAACCGCCGCTCCATGTTGGTGATGACGCCCTCGAACGGCTTGGTCGTCTTGTAGCTGCGCGTCCCGTCGTCGAACGTGAGGGTGACCGATTCATCGCCGGACCCGAACAGAATGACGTCGCGGATCTTCTTCGGCAGGTCGGACCACGGCACGGTCAGGCTGAACTTGTAGTGCCGCGCCAGGCTGTCGATGGTCTGCGCGTAGTATTGCGAGCTCGAATGCGCCCACGGGGCGATCGCGCCGTCGCGCAGCGACTTGCGCTCGTCCGGCACCACCAGCTCCGGATCGAAATAGAGCTTCGACCCCAGCCCATCGCATACCGGGCAGGCGCCGAACGGGTTGTTGAACGAGAACAGCCGCGGCTCGATCTCGTCGATGGTGAAGCCGGAGACCGGGCAGGCGAACTTCGCCGAGAACAGGATGCGCTGCCCCATGGGTTTAGAGTCTTCGCCCTTGGGCGGCGTATCGGCGAAATCGACGAACAGCAGCCCGTCGGCCAGCCCCAAAGCGGTCTCGACGGAATCCGCGACGCGGGTCTCGATGCCGGCCTTGACCGCGACGCGGTCCACCACAACCTCGATGTCGTGCTTCAGCTTCTTGTTGAGGTTCGGCGCCTCGGCGATCTCATAGAGCTTGCCGTCCACCCGCACGCGCTGGAAGCCGCGCTTCTGCAGGTCCAGCAGCTCCTTCTTGTACTCGCCCTTGCGCCCGCGCACGATCGGCGCCAGCAGGTAGATGCGCGACCCTTCGGGCAGCGCCATGATGCGATCGACCATCTGCGAAACGGTCTGGCTCTCGATCGGCAGCCCGGTCGCCGGCGAGTAGGGGATGCCGATCCGCGCGTAGAGCAGGCGCAGGTAGTCGTAGATCTCGGTCACCGTGCCGACGGTCGAGCGCGGGTTCTTCGAGGTGGTCTTCTGCTCGATCGAGATCGCGGGCGACAGGCCCTCGATGGAATCGACGTCGGGCTTCTGCATCAGCTCCAGGAACTGCCGCGCATAGGCCGACAGCGACTCGACATAGCGCCGCTGCCCCTCGGCATAGATCGTGTCGAACGCGAGCGACGACTTCCCCGACCCCGACAGCCCGGTGATCACCACCAGCTCGTCGCGCGGGATATCGACATCGACGTTCTTCAGGTTGTGCTCCCGCGCCCCCCGCACCGAGATGGCATGCGAGGCCGCGGCCGGAGCCAAGGCGCGCCCCCCGGGCTTCGCCGGAGTGAACTTCGCCGGGGCTTCGGAGAGTCCCCCCGGTCCGCCGTTATTTTTCTTGCCGTTCTGGCCGTTAGCCATCGTTTTTAAACCGGTAAATCAATTGCTTAGGGGAGCGTTCGCGGCCGCCATCATAGCGAGGCGCGCGCCGGATCAAAGCTCTTTGTTCTATGATCGTTCGGTGCTAAGTGTGCCTCCTGACAGCCAATGACAAGGGGCGCGCGAGCCTCGCAAGCCTTCCCAGGATCGTCATGGTACGCGTAGGCGTACCATCCACGAGTTTGGCGGCAGAGGAACTCGTGGATACCCCGCCTGCGCGGGGCATGACGAACTCTAGGATTGGGGGAGCAGAAACGTCCATCGCGCGGCAGCGCGCAAAAAAATCCCCCTCGCCCCTCCGCCGACGAATGTCGGCATACGCCGACGGGAGGGAGAGGGCAGGGGTGAGGGGTCGAAGACTCGAAGACTCTCACCGCGCTTGCTCACCAGACAGCAGCCGCAGTACAGCAACCAACCACCAAACGCAGTGACAAATCGGATAGAGGAATCGGAAAAATGGCAGGCAGCGTGAACAAGGTGATCCTGATCGGCAATCTCGGCCGCGATCCGGAGATCCGCACGACCCAGGACGGCACCAAGGTGGCGAACCTCTCGGTCGCGACCTCGGAGCAGTGGCGCGATAAGAGCTCCGGCGAGCGCCGCGAGAAGACCGAATGGCACCGCGTCGTGGTGTTCAACGACCGCCTGGTGGACGTGATCGAGAAGTACCTGAAGAAGGGTGCGACGGTTTACCTCGAGGGCGCGCTGCAGACCCGCAAATGGACCGACCAGAGCGGCGCCGAGAAATACACGACCGAGATCGTGCTGCAGAAATACCGCGGCGAGCTGACCATGCTCGGCGGCCGCGGCGGCAGCGGCGGCGGCGCCGGCGCCGGCGACGAAATGGCCGATGCCGGCGGGAGCTACGGCGGCGGCGGTGGCTCTAGCGGCGGCGGCTACGGCGGCGGTGGCGGGGGCTCAGGCGGCGGCCGTGGGGGTGGTGGCGGCGGTGGGTCGGATCTGGACGACGATATTCCGTTTTGAGGACTTAAGATGTCAGCTCGCGACTACGACCGATGCTGGTGAAAATCAACAAACTGGAAGCTGCGGGGCGGCAGATAAATTGCGCGATCGAGCTACTATTCGGAGATGGCGATCCGATAGCGGTCCATACACTCGCCGCCGCCGGATTTAGGATAATCCGAGACTTAGGCGCGCGTCAGAGCACAGACGCTTATCGAACGTTTATGTCTATTGTCAGGCCGGGGAAGGAGGGCGCTGCATTCAAGGCCCTAAATCATCTGGCGAACTTTGTGAAACACGCGGACAATGATGCCGACGAAACTTGCGAGTTTGACGACGAGGTCAATCTCTTCATTTTGTCGATGGTAGTTGTTCAGTATCAATGCCTCGTGCCACAGCTCTCGATCGAAATGCGGCTCCTGCTGACCCTGATACAAGTCAGGCACCCTGATCTTATCGATCTTGAGTCACCAATAGCGAGAATGACTGAGCCGCTAATTCTTCCCGAGTTTCGAAGGGTAAGCCGATCGGAGCAGTTAAGGACGTTCGCTATGGCGCTCAGTGGATTGCGGCAGCGCGAAAGAAGAGCTTCATAAACCACTGCCGCCACTTGAGAAGCTATGGTCTGAGTGAAATCTGCTAGTCAGGGTCGTAAGCTTCGCACCGCGTCGTCACACGCATATGATTTCATGAGAAAAGCCAACCTGCCGTTAGAAAGCAGATGTCAGTCCTTTCGCATTATACCAAGCGTGCCGGCCTCGTGGGGATACTTAGTAGCGGTACGCTTTGGGCTACAAACTTTCTCGATTTAGAGGATACGTCTGAGTTTTTCTACGCCTTCGACTTACTCTGCCGCGACGCATTTCACTACGCCATGAGCCAAATACCCAATGAGCTCAAACTGCCCAACCATAACCTCGACGCTGCCTTCGACGCGTTGAAATCCGACCTCGTAAATTCCCTTAAGTCGCAAGATGGGTACGGACAGCTTTATGTGGTCTCATTGGCTCGGGGAACGACGCCGGATCACGAGCAGCGCGGTATCTTCACTTTGTGGGACCGCTATACGAAGCACGAGGGGTACTGTCTACAATTCAGCGAGCAGCACATAAGGGAGAAATTGAAAAGTGAACTATCCAAAGGAAGCTATGCTTGGGCAGGACTTAAGAGAGTTACTTATGGCGTGGATACAAGCGAGCCCGAATTTAGGGCGCTGAGTTTCCAGTTGGGCGAGACTATGCTGCTTCAAGCAGCGCGCGCGACAGGGTACTCCAACATTCCTATACAGTTTCAGTCCCATTGGGCACAGACTTATCTTGTAAGACGTTTGCTGGATTACTGCGCGACCCGGAAAGACCCGTGCTTCGCAGATGAGCGCGAAGTTCGAATCTTTGCTTATCCTGCTGAGCAAGCGGTCGCACGCGTATTTACAGGAGTTGCATATCGCAAGCAGATAAGGGTAGGCCCCACAGGGAGGCGATATGTCGCGATAGGGGAACACTGGCGGCCCGGCATAGCACCACAACGGATTATCGTTGGCGCACGCGCTGACTTCGAAATCACGCCGCTACTTGCGGTTCATGGTCTGGACATCGAGGTGTCTAAGTCGAATCTACCGGTAAGCGCAGACTGAAGAACTCACGTTGGCTGGGGCCGACTATGATGATGAGTCGTGGTTTGACCAAGAACTTGGACAAACTTCGCGCAGCTAGGTAGCGGGATTGTGGCGAGATGGCAACGATCGACATACCGCTGAAAGCGATACCGGATGAACTCATCGTCTCGATCAAAGACGAACTTCTAACCTATTTTGTCTCGCTGATAGGGTGCAGCGACGAGCGGGAGAAGAAGCTCGTACCTCTTGGTTCGGGCACGCTCGTGAAGATTGGTGAGGCCAAGTTCATCCTGACTGCCGCGCATGTATGGGAAGCTTCTGAATGGGCTTCCGGTTTGCTGATCTCGCTTAAGAAGACAGAGACATCGTTCGTCATTGAGCGAAGGTATTTGGCGGAGAAGACGATCTTCACCCGCGGGCCCACCGGCCCAGACATTGCCTTGCTGGAACTTTCGGCCAAGGACGCGTCGACGTTAGGTGCCAGTAAGTCGTTCGTGGATTTGAACGCCCAAAGAGAAAATCTCAAGGATCATCCTATCAAAGAAGAAAAAGGATTCTTTGCGGTCGTGGGAATTGTTGGAGAGAAAAGCGAAGTGCGCGGCCGAGAGGACGGTGCATGCGTTGCCATGCTCCATGGAGATGCATTTTTTGGCGTGCTCGAAAATTACAGCGTGACGGAAGGTGCGGACTATTTCGATCTTTCTGCTAACAGCTCATTGCCAGGCATTCCAAAGAGCTTTGGTGGGGTAAGCGGCGGCTCGGTTTGGCAACTCAATCTCGATCACAAGGATGGCGTGATAACCTGGGACCGAAAGCGCCTCTTCCGAGGTGTGGCGTTCTACGAGCTATATCCGAAGGAAGGACAACAACTCCTTCGCTGCAACGGCCCTAAGACGCTGTACGAATTGGCGTGGCAGGAATGGAAGCTCCCGACGTAGGCGGATTGCGCTAGGAGAAATCAGGGTCAGAGTGAGATTTGTCATGCGACGACTGGGCATAGTCAGGTGACACTAGATTTCAACCAAACCATCCAATACCGATGGTGGAAGCAAGAGACAGGCATCGCTGTTTCTGGTCACCTGCGGGATAGTTCCATCATCTGGCTTATCCAGCTCCTGAATGCCATCATCGATGAATGCAAAGGCAAGGAAGAGGAAGAGCGAGAGAAGTACGGTGGGTTGATCGGTTGTCTGCATCACCTAAACGCATTTCTACTCCAGGCCGAGCGGTTCGGTGATCACGTCAGAGCACTCTACGCTCTCCCGTCAAGGCGGACTGTTCCAGAGTATCCACTTGTCAGCATCAAGGAGGAGGAATCGTCTGGAGACTGGCTCCACCCACCAGCGATGGTTAGGATATATGTCGAGAGAATTGAATACGATTTTCTTCAGTTGCTACTAAGTGGAACCGCGACGCTTGAACGGCTCGCGACATATGTCTCAACAGAGACATTGGAAGACGAAACGAACTTCTATAACCTGCGGAGCAAGCTCGCAGTAGCCGCGGATCCACGTGCCACGTATTTACGCGAGATATTGGACGATTTTCAGAGCGATATCGCTGGTGTTCTCGTAGCGGATGCAGCGCAAGGCATGAAAAGCCTTAGAAATCGGATCGCACATCTTTCATCGATCCCGGAGCTTACTCAAAGAGCGATGACCGTGCACTTGTTGGAAGATGGTCGCATTCTGCGTTTCGACCATATGATACTGGGGTTTCCAATGATCAGGACTGCCCATCGGGTGATACCTGCGTTGGCGGGCCTCGTTGCAGAAACCTGTGGAGCGATGTTTGGTCTGGATAGCGCTGGTATCGGCAAGCAGGGTTCTGAACGCTGGCTAAGTCCGCCCTTAAATGAATTTCAACTGCTTTGGACTAACCGTACCGCAAACTACGATGATTTCATTGATCCAACTGACTCTGGCCCCCGCGTCAGCATATTCAGGCCCATTCCTGGCGGCTTTCAGACCTACACCCGCCATCTAATGCAAGATGTGTTGGATGCGGCGGAGCCGCATTGCGTTGATTAGCCGGAGGTGGGGAGTAAATCGGGAGTAAATCGGGAGTAAATCGTAGTGAGTAAATCGGGGTCAGAGTGAGATTTCCTAGGCCCTGCGTGACCCGCTCCCCTACCCATTGAAGAACTCATACTCCCCCGCCGCAGACGTCCGCACCGTGCCACGGCGGTAGTTGCCGCCTTCATGCGCGGAGTAGCAAAACTGGTCAGAGTAAGAATTCAGTTTTGATTGCCGTATCGAGCGATCTGTTGGATTCAGCATAAGGCGTAACAATCGCCAGCCCGCCTCGTCCATCCGGCACGCCGCAGCCGCAGGCCACCGCGCCATCGAGCTTGACGCCACCGCCGAAAGAGCGGCTCGTCATCCAGCGCATCCCCGACGACCGCCACCGGAGTCCAATTGTTGAACACCCCACTCGCAGACCTCGACCCCCACCAACCCCCACCCCGCACGCGCGAATCCCTCGGCTGGACCCCATGGTTCGCCGACCAGGCCGCGCAGCAGTGCGGCCCCGCGGCCACCGCGGCGCGGGTGACCAGCGTGGATCGGGGCTGGCTGGTGCTGCTGAACGAGACCGGCGTGTTCCGGGCGCAGCTCTCCGGCGCCTTGCTGCACCAGGCGCGCGCGGCGTCGGCCCGGCCCTGCGTCGGCGACTGGGTGTGCGTCGCGCGGTCCGGGCCCGACGGGTCGGTCGGCGCGGTGCTCGATCGCAAGACCAGCCTCCGCCGCAAGGCGGTCGGCAACGCCGCCGTGGAACAGATGATCGGCGCCAACATGGATTGCGTCATCGTCGTGCAGTCCTGCCAGAGCGACTTCAACCTGAAGCGGCTGGAGCGCTATCTGACCATGGTCGCCGAGGGCGGGGCGCTGCCCTGGGTGCTGCTGACCAAGACCGATCTGGTCGGGCCGGACGTGCTGGCCGATCAGATCGCCCAGATCCGCGGCGCCGGCATCGCCGCGCCGGTGCTGACCTTGAGCAACGTCACGCAAGCCGGCATCGACGAGTTCAAGCGCATGCTGGTGCCGGGCCAGACCTATTGCTTCGTCGGCTCATCGGGCGTCGGCAAGAGCACGCTCATCAACGCGCTGATCGGCCACGCGCAGCAGGACACCAGGAGCGTCAGCGGCACGGGCGAGGGCCGGCACACCACGGTGCGCCGGGAGCTGATCGTGCTGGAGGGCGGCGCCATGGTGATCGACAACCCGGGCATGCGCGAGTTCGGCATGCTGGAGGCCGCGACCGGACTCTCAGGCGCCTTCCCCGACATTCTGGCGCTGGCACCCGAATGCCGTTTCAACGACTGCACCCATGTCGGCGAGCCGGGCTGCGCCGTGCGCGCCGCCGTGACCGCCGGCGGCATCGATCGCGGACATTATGAGAGCTTCATCAACCTTACGCGGGAGTCCAAGACCGGGATCTCCGCCGGCGAGACGCGCAAGCAGGCGCGGGCCGGCGGCAGGTCCGGCAAGCCCGCCAGGAACCGCCGATAGGGCATCCGCCGTTTGGGGCGCTGAAAGCAGTCGTCGGTCTCGGGCAGCGTGGCGCCCGGACCAGCCCCTCCCTTGGGGCCCAGCCTGTCTCGCGCCTCAATCCTCGAACGCGCGAGACAGTCGATAACGTGTTCCGATCAGCCGCCGGTCGAGGTCGTGGTGACCTTGAGATACTCGAGCGGCTTCTCGCCGGCCTTGCGGACGCCGCCGCTCACCTTCTCGAGGCCTTGCTCCGTGAGTTCGACCGCGCCCTGCTTGCTCGACTTGATCAGGGTCTCGGTGGTCGACGGCTTCTTGCTCTGGGTCATCGAAAACGCTCCTTCCATGTGTGCGAGGTTGGTCGCGATCGTATTCCAGCGGGTTCAAGGCGGGGCAGGGGCGCGCCCTGCCGGAAATCGGCGGTTCGCCTGGGTATCACAGGCAACGCGCGAAGGCGAAGCATGAGGCTGTGACGCGCGACACAACCTGGCAAGTTCGGAGCCGGCAAGTGCTGCGGCGGGCATGTCCCGGAGCGGGCGACTTCTACAGATGCGAGCGAGCCGCGCGCCGCCGCTACTGCCCGATGATCTGCCGGAAGATCGGGCGGAGTTCCTCCAGCGTCATCGGGTCCGCCTGGCCCGGCTGCAGGCGCGCCGCGGCATCCTCCAGCTGGCGGAAGCCGCCGGCCTGGTGGATGACGGCGATGTTCCGCCGCATCTCCGCCATCAGGTCGCGCGTCGCGCGCTCGAGCGCCGCGGCGAAGTCCTCGCACTGGGAGTCGCTGGTCGCGAAGGCGGCGGCGTAGTGCTTCCAGAAATCTCGGCAGACCGCGAGATGCGCGTCGCGCTGGGCCGGCGGCCGGGCCAGGGCGTTCCAGGCATGCAGCTTGGCGATCCCGACCAGCCGGTCGACTTCAGTCTGCGTGTCGTCGCTCATCTTTCCCCCGCGCGGTCTCCCCGCGCCCACAACGGCATGTTCACGGCGGCATATGCACCGCTTGCGCCGCGCGCGCACGACTTTGTCGAAAGTGAAGCAAAACGGGCACCGGCCCGGAAAGGTTCCGTGGCGCGAGATCATTTGCCAAGGCCGCCCGGCCTAGGCCGAAGGGCCGGTCCCGGGGCAGTCGGCTGGGCTCGCCGCCGCCCGGGCACTGCCCGACGACCGGTTTCGGCCACCTGCGGCCCCCCAGCCTGTTCCGCTTGTATTCCGCCCCCAAACCGTTCATGCTCCGCCGGACCGGCTCGGCAACGGGCCGGTCTCACGCGGCCCACAACGGATCGCCGGGGCCGCTCACCACCCGTGAAGCTGCTGGCACCGTTGCTGCCGCGTCATGGCAGTTATCGTTATTTCCTTTAGAAAGTGCTCAAACATGCCCAGCGGCAAGGTCAAGTGGTTCAATAGCCAAAAAGGCTTCGGCTTCATCCAACCCGATGACGGGAGCAAGGACGTCTTCGTCCATATCAGCGCGCTCGAGCGCGCCGGCATCCCGGCGTTGAAGGACGGTCAGGCGGTCAGCTTCGATCTCGCCCAGGAGCGGGGCAAGACGTCGGCCGCCAACCTGAAGCTGCTCTAGGAATACCTCTCGCGATACCGCCGGTCTTTCTGCCTCGGGCCGGAAGACCGGCGCAGCATCTGACTCGACGCGATGTCCGTCTCTTCCGGAGGCGGGTGCGCGCAATCCGTGCGTTAAGCGACAGGAGGTCGAGCATGATGAAGATGACCGCCCAGCGGGCTGAGCAGGCACGCCGCGAAGCCAAGGATCTCTTTGCGCATGAGCGCGCCAAGGAGAACGAGGTCGTGAAGGAACGCGAGAAGGCGTTCGCGGCGCAGTCCCAGAAGACCGAGCGCCTGCGCGCGCTGCGCCTCGCCCGCGAGGCCGAGGCGGCCGCGACCGCGGCTGCCGCGCCGCCGCCCGCCAAACCCGCCGCGAAGAAGAAGAAGACCAAGAGCCCGCCCGCGGATAAGAGCGCGCCCGCAGCGAAGAACGAAGCCGACACATAGTCGGATGCGCAAGATGCGGCCAGGCAGCGAGTTCATCCGCCGCCAACGTCGCCTGGTGCGACGCTGTCTCGCATGCCTGTCGCTGTTCGACAGCGAATGGGCCGGCGAGCGGATCTGCCCACATTGCAAGAAGAAGAGCGGCTGGCGCGAAGGCGATTCCGGCGTGCCCGGCTCCGAGTGGAACGGCGGCGCCGCATGAACCATCAAACGCTGAGCCAGGAGGCCGCCGCCGAGGCGATCGACGCCTTGCGCCTGCAGATCGATGATCTCAACCAGCGCATCGAACGCCAGGAGAAGCGGGTCCAGCGGATCCAGGCCACGACGCAGAACGCGAGCCGCAAGTCGGCGCCCAAACCCGCGGCTGAAGCGCAGTCGACCCTCGCCGAGATGATCGAGAAGCGCACCCAGCTGGAGGCCGAGCTCACCGCCCTCGAAGCGGGACAGGGCCGGCGCAAGGTCTGAGACGCCGCCGCCTGGTCGTGCGCGTCGACCGGGCGCCGCTGCAAACAGCCGCAACGCTCCGCATTAACCCTGCCGCGCATCACAAATGCGGGCCCCACCAGCATCGGCAGCCGCCCACCCCGCGACCCCCGGCCGCGGTGGAACCAATGGCACGACCGGCGCCTTCCTTGGCTTAGAGCGACCGAATCCACGCGGTGGGCGTGGCGGTCCGAAGGAGCCGCGATGAAGACTCATTGCATGGCCCTCCTAGGCACTGTCCTCCTGGGCCTGATTGCCTTCCATATCCCGAGCGCCACGGCCCAAACGGCCCAGCTGGACGCCTCCCTGGATGCCTCCAAGGTCGCGACCAGCAAGCCGCTGGAGCCGGCGAAACTGATCGGCCAGGACGTCCTCGATCCGCGCGGCCAGCGGCTGGGCGAGATCCAGAGCGTCATCCTCGGGCCGACCGGCAATGTCTCCGAGGTCGTGCTCGACTTCGGCGGCTGGCTGGAGCCGTTCAACCGCATCGCCGTGCCCTGGTCGGCGTTCAAGACCAACGCCGACGGGCAGATCACCTCCACGCTCACGCGAAAGACCGCGCTCCAGGCGAAGCGCTACACCTATACCGACTTCTCGTTGAGCGGTGGCTTGATCGCGGAAGACGGCAAGGCCTACGTCGCGCCGGCGAACGCCACCGTCTCGGCGCAGTAGCCGGGCTCACGGCGCTCGCGGTCACTGTCGGGCGAGCGGATCGCCGCGCTGTTGCAAGCACTTGTTCGCGCTGAATTCAGCCGTGCTGAATTCAACACGCGCGGCGGCAATCGCGCGCCACGCCGCTGATTTTGGGCCGCCCGCCGGCATTCTCTGCTAGAATCCCCGCTGCCGTCCGAGATCGACACCGGGGGCACAGCGGTCGCGGTTCGCCGGCCCCATTCAATCCACCCATGCCGAAGGAACGTGCGGATGCGCGACGGCGCCTGTTTCGAGCACGCGATGCGTCGCCGACGTCGACCGGGGGTGGACGGAATCGGAAACGGCTTCGACCATCGCGCGGAAGCGCAAACGCGCGCGCAACTTATACCGGACTTATACGAAATGAAGAATCGCGTTCGCGCCGCGCGACCCGAATAACCGTTCCACGCCAGGGCCTTGGCGCGCTTTGGCGGCCTCAAAAGGCGGGGCAGGCGTATAAGTCGCCGACCGGGCCGGTCGGCGGCGTGCGACCTGCGCTCAGCCGGGGCTGCGGTCCCGCCTGATCCACCAGGCGACGATGCTGACACGCGCGACTTTCTCGGCGACGCCGGACGGTTGTTCGTCCGGCTGCCGCAACCGGCGCCACCAGGCGACGATACCCAGGCCCTCGAAGAACACCCAGATCAAGACGACATAGGTCAGCAGGAGTCTCAGGTCTTCCGGCTGGTTCGTCGGCATGGTGATGTCTTTGCGGAAATACGGCCAGAGCCCGAGCGCGCAATAGACCAGCATGAACGCGCAATAGCCGATCAGGTCGAGCGGCGGCTCCGGCTTCCAGCCGGCGCCGACCGCCCGCATCGCGCGCCGTTCGCATTCGGCGAGGCCGAGCCGTTTCAGGATCCGGCGGCAATCGATCCAGACCGAGACGAACAGCCAGACCACGCAGACGAAAACCGAGGCCGCCAGCATGATTGCGTTCGACGTGTCGAGCCCGGTCTCCGCACCGGTGCCGTCGCGGCCATGGGTGATGGCGGCGAACAGCCAGTTGATGGTCGGCACGCCGTATTCCTGCGCCAGCCAGCTTCCGGCGGCGATCATGGGGCCGGAGATCGCGATCGCGCCGCCCACCTGGAACCGCGCCTTGGTGATCCGGCCGAACAGCTCGAAGATATTGTCGATCCCGCTCAGATCCTCGATCTGCTCGTTGCTAAAATCGCGATCGTTCAATCGGCTGATCAGCCAGAGATTGAAGGCGCGGTGCAGCGCCTCGGTGCGGGCCCGCGCATGGAACAGCACCAGCACCCGCGTGAAGGACCGGATGCGGATCACCTGGAAGGCGGAAATCTCGCCCTTCCAGACGCCGCGGAACGGCGATGCGAGGAAGCGATACATGAACCGCCCGACCAGGAAGGGGCGGCGCTTCAGCAGCCACAAGATGGCGGCAAGCGGCGCGTCGATCAGCAGCACCAGCGGGGCGAAGGCGATGCACATGCACCACGCCGCATACTGGAAATACAATCTGAGCAGCGGCCACAGCGAGATGAAGGGAACCTCATCGCAGGCCTGCACGGCATCGCGGTAACGCAGCAGGAGATTGGCGAACTCGATCTCGAGTTCCCGCCGTTCCGGATAGCGATCGCCGGGCGAGCCGTCCTCGATCAAACCGCGCATGGCGTCGCCCCATGGCTTCAAGCAAGCCGGCAGATGACAACCAATAATAGAACGATGGGAGAGCCCCGACAAGCCCGCCGGGCGCGGCGGGGCTACGCTGCGGCGATCATCGCGATCGAGACCTTCAGCACTGGGATCCGCACCGGCGGCGCGCGAATGTTGGTAAATGCGTGAAGTTTCGGGTGCCGGGCCGATTGATTCGCCGGCGGACGCTTCTTATCGTTGATGGAGTTGGGCATGCAGCGACTCCATGGACAACCCGCCGTTCGATCTCACCGCCAATCCGTTCCACATCTTGGCGGTCTCGCCGAGCAAGCGAAGGCTGCAGATCCTCTGGGCCTATGACCGGGCGGTGGAAGACGGAAGCCGCAGCGCGGCCGAACTCGACTGGGCGCTGCAGGCGCTGTTCACGCCGCAATCCCGGCTCGAGGCCGAGCTCTCCTGGTTCCCGGGCGTCGCGCCTGCCACCGTCGACGCGGTCATGCGCGCGCTGGGCGCCGGAGATTTCGCGACGTGCAGCAGGGCGCTCGAGTCACTCTCCGGCCTGCCCGCCGCCAATCTCGCGGCGCATCTCGCCGGTACCCGGGCCGGAACGGCGTCACATGCGCGCCGGGTGATCGAGGGCTACCTCGGTCTGGACGATACCGTCGCCGCTCTGATCGCGGAGAGCCGCGCGATCTCCGGCTTTCCCCAACCGGAGCCGGCGATGCTGGAATCCGTCACGGCCCGGCTGCGTCAGGCCCATACCGAGGCGATGCGCGAATGGCTGGAGCGCCAGCCCGATCCCGACGCGGTTATGTTGGAACTGATCGACAACCAGGACTCGCCGAGCCCGATTGAGGGCCGCGCGGCTCCGATCGACGCGCTCGCCACGGGTCACGGGCATCGGACCACCGGCGAGGACGGTGCCGCGCACACAGAAGCGCTCGACTATGCCGAACAGGCGGATCCGGCGCTCGATTCGATCATCGACGTGCTCGGCGCGAACCATCAGCACATCCGCGATATCGCCAGCGACCTGCTGGCCGGCGGCTTCGGCAGCGCCGCGACCGGACAGGCGGCGCGGTTGCGCGAGGCGTTCCGCAACGCGCTGGCCGACAGCCGGAACGTGCAGGCGGTCTGGAGCCTGTTGCGCTCGGCGCTGCTGGCCTTGAACAACGAGCGCAGCACGCGGCCGGCCGCGGTCATTCTGGTCGAGGCCCTGCTCGCATTCCGGCCGGGACCGCCGGCGGGCATGATGGCCAAGCTGCAGCAGGATTTCGTGGTCGTGCGCGGCAACGTCCTGATCCACGAGGTCGAGGATCTGGCGCGGCGCGGGGTGACCAAGACCGCGCTCGACAAGATCGCCGCCGCGCTCCACCTCGGCGTGAGCGAGGCGCAGCGCGGGGCGCTGTTGCAGATCCGCGCGGACCTGATGAAGTCCGACCGCAGGGCCTCCGGGGGCTTCATCTGGCTGATCGGCGGCTGTCTCGTGCTCATCGCGGTCGTGCTGGTCTGGGTCGGGTTCAATCCCGGCAGCAGGCCACGCCCTGCCGTCACTCTGCCGCAGGCGGTCGAGACTCCGGGAAACTCGGATCGCACCGAAAGCAAGCCGGCGCCGGGCACCAAGTCTGTGCTGCAGCTTCCTGAGTTGCGCTATTGCGAGTTCCAGAAGGAGCGCCTGAACTCGGTGCGGACCATGATCTCGGGGGCGCTGGTGCAACGCTTCAACGCCGCGATCGACGATCTGAATGCGCGGTGCGGCTCCGCCTCGTTCGACCAGCGCGACATGGATACGGTGACCAACCAGCGTGCGGCCAATAAGGAGTCCTTGGCCAAAGACGGGGCCGCGATGCTCACCGGCTGGATCCAGGAAATCGCACCGCCGCCGCAGCAGCCCGCGATGGCGGCCAAGCCGGCGAAACCGGCCGCGCCGCCCGCGAAGCCAAAGCCCGCCGCACCGGCCGCCGCCGCGAAGCCTGAAGCGAAGCCGGCGCCTGCGGTGAAGCCGGCGGCGCCGCGGGTGCATTATGATGTGGCGACCCGCCAGGGCGCGATCGACGTCAAGGCCGAGCTGCAGGGCCGTGGCTTCTATAAGGGCAAGGTGGACGGCAGCTGGGATGACGAATCGAAGGCGGCGCTCAAGGCCTGGAAGATCAGCGCCGGCCTCGCGCCCGACGCCACCTGGGATCGCGCCACCGAGAAGATCCTGATGGGCGAGTGATCGGGTCATAGAAGAAACCGACCCAACTCCTCAATAACTAATATTTTGCCTATGCAGCCGCCGCGGCTAGGTTGGGTGTCGCAATCACGGAAGGACGCGACGATGGCGGTCGAGACGGTGGATACGCTGGTGATCGGCGCGGGCCAGGCGGGCGTTGCGATGAGTGAGCACCTGGGCAAGGCCGGCGTGCCGCATCTCGTGCTGGAGCGCGGCAGGATCGCCGAGCGTTGGCGTTCGGAGCGCTGGGACTCGCTGGTGGCCAACGGCCCCGCCTGGCACGACCGCTTCCCCGGCCTGCAGTACAAGGGCATCGATCCCGACGCCTTTCCGGGCAAGGAGAGCGTCGCCGACTACTTCGCCGCCTATGCCAGGATGAACAATTCGCCGATCCGCACCGGGGTCGAGGTCAAGTCGGTCGAGGCGAACAGGAACCGCCCCGGCTTCCGCATCGAAACCTCGACCGGCCCGATCGAGGCGGAGCGGGTGGTGGTCGCCACCGGCCCGTTCCAGCGCCCGGTGTTTCCGCCGATCGTGCCCGCCGAGGCCGGCATCACCCAGCTTCACTCCGCGCAGTACAAGAACCCGGCGCAGCTCCCGGACGGAGCGGTGCTGGTGGTGGGCGCGGGGTCGTCGGGCACGCAGATCGCCGACGAACTGCTCCGCGCCGGTCGTCGCGTCTATCTTTCAGTCGGTCCGCATGGCCGTCCGCCACGCTGGTATCGCGGCCGCGACTACTGCTGGTGGCTGGGTGTGTTGGGCCTCTGGGACCTGGTGACGCCACCCGCCGGCGCCGAGCATGTCACGATTGCCGTGAGTGGAGCCTACGGCGGCAACACCGTCGATTTCCGCAAGCTCGCGGCGCGCGGCATGACGCTGGTGGGGCTCACCAACGCCCACCGGAACGGGACGCTGACCTTCGCGCCGGATCTCGCCGACAACATCGCGCGCGGCGATGCGGATTATCTCAATCTGCTCGACGCCTGCGACGCCTATGTCGCGCGCAACGGGCTCGATCTTCCGGAGGAGCCCGAGGCGCGGAAGATCGGCCGGGATCCGGAATGCATGACCAAGCCGATCCTCGAGCTCGATCTCAAGAAGGCGAGCATCACCTCGATCATCTGGGCCACCGGCTTTGTGCAGGATTTCAGCTGGATCAAGCTCGACGCCTTCGACGCGAAGGGTGTGCCCATCCATCGTCGTGGCGTCTCACCGGTGCAGGGTTTGTATTTCCTGGGGCTGCCGTGGCTGTCGCGCCGCGGCTCGAGCTTCATCTGGGGCGTCTGGCACGACGCGCGCTACATCTCCGACCAGATCGGCATCCAGCACAGTTATCTGGAATACGACGCGCAAGTCCGCTCGAAACAGCAGGCACAGGTTAAGGCGAAGAAGGCCTAGGGCGCCTTGGTCGATGCCGCGGCGGCATCGGCCTTCGCCGCGTCGTACTCTTCTTCGCTGATCGTCGCCTCGCCCGGCTGGCATTGTCCGGAGAGCGGGCGATAGGCGGTATGGCTGGTGGCGGTCCGGCAGTAGGTCGGCCTCGCGGCCTCGGCCTGTGCCGCGGCGTGCAGTTGGTTCCAGGCTCTCTGCTGGTTCGCGGCTACGCGTTCGTTGTACTCGTAGGACTTGATCGCGGTGTCGCCCGCCGCGCAGTCGCCTTCGTCGAGCTTGTAGACCTGGTCGGAGTTGGCCTTCTGGCAGTAGCTCGGGCCGGAGAAGGCCTTCTCCGCCGCGCTGAAAATATCGCTGCCATGATCCGCAACGGCGGAAGCGCCGCTGCTGAACAGGCTGCTGCCGGCACCGCCGCTGCTGCCAAACAGCCCGCCGGCGCCGCTGCAGCCGGCTAGCAGGAGGAGTGTGAGAATCCCACCGGTGACGCGTGCATTGCGCATGCGGGAAAACTCCGTCGCGTGATGAGGCGTTTCGGAGTCAGCCCGGGCGTGCGGGGATGGTTCCCGTTTAGGCGGCGCGCCAGTTCTTCGCGTCCGGAAGACCGGAGGTCACGTCGACATGGGCGTAGTCGCCCTTCAGCTTCTTGTCGGAAAAGCGCAGGCCGAGCTGGTGGCCGTTCTCGGTCACGAGCTTCAGGTCGCGGCGGCCGAAGACCCGCTTCAGCACTTCAGGGGTCGCGCGGATTTCGCCGCTGGCGCTGACATGGCCAGCGGGCGGAGTCGCGTAGCCGTCGAGCTCGTAATCGACCGGGCCGAGATCCGTGTCGCCGATCGCGAGCGTGCCCTCGCCGCGCAGTCCACCGAGATATCGCATAGCCATTTCATTCACCTTCAAGATCAACGCAGCGATGACCCGCGTTGCCGCAGGTTGTCGAAGTGCAAATTCAGGAGAGAGGTAGTCCGCTTGCCGCGGTTCAGCGCAAGGCCACGTCTTCTGGCCGTCAATCGACCGGACATATATGGCCGTTTTCGGGGAAAAACTCAACCCGGGACGCGAAAATGTCGCACCACCAGGGTGTTAGGCGGGCTTTTAGCCGCAGTGCAGCCTTGCCGGTGTCGCCGGGTCACCGGATCAATCGGCTCGATGCGGCCATCCTCGCCCGCGCTGTAGTCACCGTAATCCTCGATCGAGACGCATTGCACGATCCGCCCGTCGACGTTCAGAGGAAACATGCCGGGCCGGATCACCTTCAACTTCGGGTTTTAACGACAGCCGACTGGTGTTAACCGCCGGTGATATGGTGCGCCGCGCATTTCCACGAAGGACGAATCCCCGATGCGACGCGATAGTCTCGATCCGACCGATTGGCGCGCGTTCCGCGCTCAAGCGCATGCCGCGCTCGACCTTTGCCTCGATCATCTGCAATCCGTCGCCGACGGGCCGGTCTGGCGTCCGGCGCCCGATACAGTCAAAGCCTTCTTCTCCGCACCGCTGCCGCAAATCGGGACGCCGCTCGAGCAACTGCTGCAGGAGTGCAGCGGCGCGGTGATGCCCTATGCGACCGGCAATCTGCATCCGCGCTTCTTTGGTTGGGTGCACGGGGCGGGGACGCCGGTCGGGATGGTCGCTGAGATGATCGCGGCGACGCTCAATGCCAATTGCGGCGGGCGCGACCATGGCGCGATCTATGTCGAGCGCCAGGTCATCGCGTGGTGCCGCCAGATCTTCGGCCTGCCCAGCGGCACCAGCGGCGTGCTCACCGTCGGCACATCGATGGCCAGCGTCATCGCGATCGCCGCGGCCCGCGCGCGGGCGCTGGGTGGCGACGGGCAGGGCGATGCGTCACGCCTGGTCGGATATTGCTCGTCGCAGGTCCATGTCGCCCTGAAGAAGGCGTTCAAGCTGCTCGGCTTGGGCCCGCGGGCGCTGCACGTCATCCCAGCCGAGGCGGACTTCACCCTGTCGCCGCAGCGGCTCGCCGACGCGATTGCCGCGGACCGCCGGGCGGGGCTCATGCCATTCCTGGTGATCGGCAATGCCGGCACGGTCAACACCGGCGCTTTCGATGACTTGGAGGCGATGGCGACGATCGCCGCGCGGGAACGGCTCTGGTTCCATGTCGATGGCGCCTTCGGCGCGTGGGCTCGGATCGCCGGTGCGCCGTTGCGAGCGAAGGTCGATGGTATCGAGCGCGCCGACAGCCTGGCCTTTGATTTCCACAAATGGATTTCGGTCCCTTATGACGCCGGCTGCGTGTTGATCCGGGACGGCGAGGCGCACCGCGCCGCCTTCGGCGAACAGCCGGACTACCTGGCGCGGGGCAGGGCGCTGGCGGGCGGCGATCCGTGGCCGTCGGATTTCGGCATCGATCTCTCGCGCGGCAATCGGGCGCTTAAGGTCTGGATGACGCTCCGGCATTACGGGCTTGACCGACTGGGCGCGATGATCGCGAAGAACTGCGCGTCCGCACAGCATCTTGCCGCCGCCGTCGAACGCTCCCGCGGATTCACGCTGGCTGCACCCGTGACACTCAACATCGTCTGCTTCGGCTTGACGGAGCGGGGAGACGGTGATGCGGATGACCGCGTGATCGCCGCGATCGTCGAGCGGCTGCAACTGACCGGCACCGCCGCTCCTTCGACCACGCGGATCGCCGGCCGGCTCTGCATCCGCGTCGCGATCCTCAACCACCGGACCGAGGCGGCGGATCTCGACATCACCTTGCGCGGGGCCGAGGATGCCCTGCGCGACTTGTCGCGCGTTCAGCCGTAGCCGAAGCCGACCGCGCCGCCGAGGAACATGTCGATCGCCTGGCCGTCGGTGGACAGCGGCAGGATGACGCGCTCGTATTCCAGGTGGCGGCCGTCGAGCTTGGTGAAATTCCACTTGTGGATCACCGGGCCTTCCTTCTCGGCTCTGTCGTATTCGCCGATATAGGCGGCGGTGACGTGGTCGTAATCGACCTCGTCCATGAACATGCCGATGAGCTTCGCGCCATACATCTGTCGGACTTCCTCGCCGACCAGCCGATAGCGCAGCCGCGTGCCGACCCGCTCCATGATGAACACCCAGGGGAGGATATCGGTGATCTCTTCGGGCAGGATGTCGGCCCGGGCCGGCGCCTTGCGGTCGCCCTTCTTGCTCAGCCAGTAGTCATAAAGCCGCTTCAGCCGCGGATCGTCGATGGCAAAGGTTGTCGTGCTGGTCATGCGCAACCCCCCGAATTGCCCGAGGGCTATCCTAGGATCGCATGCCTTGGATCGCTACGACGAATCTCAGGGCGTTTACGGACGCCGTCAGCCGCTAGAACTGCTCGTCGTGCTGGTCGTGTGGGTAATGGTCGCTTCCTTGAGATGCTCACCCTTGACGCAGGCGCCACCGGCGACCTTGTCGAGCTGCTCCGGCGAAAGCTCGGTCAGCTTCGGCTGGTTCGCCGGCGTCTTGGCTTCATGTGCACCCTGGCGAGGCTTCCTGGTGTCGCTCATCCGGTTTTATCCTTTTCGCTTATCTTGGCCTGCTTGCCGCGACCCTGAATTGATTCCCTGACCACGCTGCTGGAAGAAGAGTTTTGCAGTTTCGTCACGGTGAGGTCCCGGAGCTCAGGGCGAAGACTTGTCGACCGGCTTGGAGATGGTGATATCGCTGAGCTTGATCTTCTGGCCGGCCGACACTTTATCGAGCTGTTCGGGCGAGAGCTCGGTCAGTTTCGGCTGGTGCGACGATTTCTCGAGGGCACCCGGTTTCGATTTGCTCTTCTCGTTCATCTGCTTCGTCCCGCGTATCGTTGTCGTTCTGAGTGCGACTTCTGCTCATGTCGCCTCCTTTGCCATCGGGGCATCGGGCCTAGACGGTGATCGTGGCGGTCGGGATGTGCTTGCCGGTGGCGCAGGCCTTGGTGAGCGATCCGGCGCCGCCTGAGACCTGCTCCAGCTGTTCCGGGGAGAGCTCGGTCAGGGTCGGTTGGTTCGGCGCCTTCTCTTCCGGGGCATCCGGTTTCGGTGTGTCGGTCTCGCTCATCTGGTTTCCTTTCGCGTATCGCCGCGGATCGGTTCAGAACAAGTTGGTTGAAGCCTTATCGACGACCTTGACGACGTGAATCTCCTGCACCGTCGGCTTCGTCGTTGTCTGGGTCTGGGCTTGGTCGCCGCCGGTGACGCGATCCAGTTCCTCCGCCGACAATTCGGTCGACTTCGGCTGCGAGGCCGGCTGCTTTGATTTCGGATCGGGCTGTTGCTGGGACATGGCGTCTCCTCCTCACGGGAAAAGGCAGATGCAATCCGAGACTCCGTCCCCCTGAACGTCGCCGCGCGAGAAGCGAAGGTTCAGGCCCACCGTGGAAAGCTAGTCGAGTCCTGTGGCAAGTCCCACACGAATAATGGCGTCTGCCGATCACTTTTGACCTTAGCGGCTTGCCAGAACGCCAATATATCGGTGTGGGGATTCCCGCATTTCCGCTAGCGTGGATCGATGCCGAAGCGCCGCGACCTGATTCTCCTCGATGTACCGGTGACGCCGATCGGCGACGTTGCCGCGGTCCGGGCCATTCTGATCGACGCGGCGAAGGCCGGGAAGGCGATCAGCTATGCCGGGGTGCTCGACGCGCTCGGCCATCGCTTCTCGCGGCCGAAGATGCGGGCGCTGTGCAAGACGCTCGACGCCGTCGACAACCAGGCGATCGCCGCGGGCGAGCCGGAGTTCGCCGTGCTGGTGGTGCGGGAGTCCGATGGCCTTCCGGGACAAGGCTGGTGGGTCGGCAAGGTGCATGAACTGGGCTATCAGGGCCTGTGGACGGGCCCCGACGCCGAGGCCTTGGTGCGCCGCCAGCAGAAACGCGTGTTCGACTATTGGAGCGGCAAGAAAGCGCGGAGGCCGCGCGCGAAGACTAAGCGCCCTTCGCGCGCGTGAGCGCGGCCTTCAGCGCATCTACGGCTTGCGTGAGGGCCGGCACCATGATGCGTTTCGCGGCGTCATGACCCTGCATGGACTGCCAGTAGTTAAGCTGTTGCGTCAGTCCCTTCAGGACGTGGGTGGAGCCTTCGAAGAGATCGCCGTTCGCCATCGCGGCCTCCGTTTGTCTGCAATGCGAACCCGACGGTTTCCAACGCGTTCCCTCGACTCGTATGTTAGGAAGGGAAGGGCGCAACCGTGAGGGCGTGGGGAATGGGCCTGCGGCGGTCGAGCATAATCTTTCCAATGCCGGTGGGCGATGAGGCATCGAATCGTGCCGCGATCAACGCTGGTGCGACGGCCGGATTCCTGCACGGCGCGTTGAACGCGGCCGTGGCGATCGCGGCACAGTTCGGCTGGTTCTTCATTCCTCTTCCAGCCGGCGGGGATCCGCAGACTTTAGCGCTTGGCCACGCGGAGATCTTCGGTCTGGTGGCCTGCGTGGATGTATTGCTGTCTTGGCGCGTCAGGACAGGGCGTGGCTACATCAGCGCCGTGCTCATACTGGCTCTGGCGGCTGTGGAGTTTGGCTTTCTCGAGCTTGCCCTTGCTGGGCGGTATGGGGGAATGGTCTTCCTCTCACTTGTCTTGATCAAGTTTCTATATGACGGCATGCGCGGCAGTTGGTCGGCGCGCGCGCGCCGCAGGGCGCTGGCTGGAGTCGATCCGTCGGCGTTCAGTTAGATTCCGGGCCGAGGCGCAGGCCCGTGCTCAGGTCTTGTGGATCGGGTCGATCCACTTCACGTCCTCGGGCTGCTCGACGGGGGTGATGTCGAGATTGACGACGACCGCCTCGCCGTCACTGCGCACCAGCACGCATTCCAGCACTTCGTCGCGGGAGGCGTTGATCTCCTGGTGCGGCACGTAGGGCGGAACATAGATGAAATCGCCGGGCCCGGCCTCGGCAGTGAACTCAAGCGCCTCGCCCCAGCGCATGCGCGCTCTGCCGCGCACCACATAGATCACGCTCTCCAACGCGCCGTGATGGTGCGCGCCGGTCTTGGCATTGGGATGAATCGAGACGGTGCCGGCCCAGATCTTCTGCGCGCCGACCCGCGCGGTGTCGATCGCCGACTTGCGGTCCATGCCGGGCGTGGTCGCGCTGACCGGCGCCAGCGATCCGGCGGGGATCACCCGCACGCCGTCGTGCTTCCACCGGGCTTCGCTAGGATACGCTTCGTCATGATGATGGTCGGACATCCGGAAAACCTAGGCGATATGCCCAAAAAGCAAAAGGCCCCGCGGTCTCGCCGAGGTGATCCTCGCGAGACGCGGAGCCTTACAGGCGCCTAGGCGCCCGGCCAGACCAGCTCAACAGCGCGCGTTCCCGCCGCGCCGCCAGTACATCCGTGGTCGGCGCGGCAAAAACAGCGCTGGTTGTGCTTAGTCCAGAGCGCTCAGTTGGTCGGCGGCCAGCTTGCCGCTGCGGCGGTCGGCCACCAGCTCGAAGCTGAGCTTCTGGCCCTCGCGCAGCGTGCCGAGGCCGGCGCGCTCGACGGCGCTGATATGCACGAAGGCATCCTTGCCGCCGTCATCCGGCTGAATGAAACCGAAGCCCTTTTGAACGTTAAACCACTTCACGGTTCCCGTGCTCATAATGGGAAACCCTTTCTACAGACATAGTTGTGCTGCCCCACCGAGCAGGGCCGTCGAATTTGCATTTTTCGGGAGAGAGATACAGTTCAGCGCTTCGGCGCAAGACCACGTCTTCTGGCCGTCTATCGACGCGGGGGTATATGGCCGATACGGCCGCGCTTTGCAAGGGGCTACCATCGGCCATCACGCTTCCGCCGTCATAAACCATTGTCGTTCAGGTGGTTAGAAGACTTTACCGGTTCATTAACCGGGCTTGTGGTAAGACCATTTTAACGGGAATCGCTGTTGAATAGGGCGACCCGAGTCATGCGGTGATCGGGCCTGGCCTTGCCGTAGAGCGGGGCAGAGGCGGGGAGCGTGAATGGACTACGAAGCGGCCAAGCAGCAGGCGCAGAGCGGCGACGCGGAGACGCGTCGGGCCCTCGCGGCGCAGGCTGCGGTCGCACCCGAGGTCCTCTATTTCCTGTCGCGCGATGACGATGCCGGCGTGCGCCTCGCCGTTGCCGGCAATCCGCATGCGCCGCGCGAGGCCGATCTCCTGCTCGCCCGCGACGCCGAAGACCTGGTCCGCGCGCGGGTCGGCGAGAAGCTGGGCGAGCCGCGTCCGGCCGACGCGCCGGCGCTCAGTCCGAAGAAGCAGGCCATCACCGGCGAAATCACCGAGACCCTGGCCGGCGACGGCTCGACCGCGGTGCGCGAGGCGATCGCCGTCGCGCTGAAGCAGTCGATCGACGCGCCGCCGCACGTGGTGCAGCAGCTGGCCCGCGACCTCGAGATCCGCGTTGCCGGGCCGATCCTGCAGAACTCCCCGCTGCTCGCCGACGGCGATCTCGCCGAGATCATGAACAGCGGCCCGATCAAGGGCGTGCTGAACTCGATCGCCAAGCGACGCAATGTCAGCAAGGGTGTTTCCGAGATCCTGGTGAACCGCGCCATCGCCTCGCCGGGTGAATCCTCGGCGGTGAGCGACCTGCTGGCCAACGACACCGCCCGCATCGGCTCCGGTACGATGAACAAGATCATCGACCATGCACCGGCGAACGGCGACTGGCACCGGCCGCTGGCCGCGCGCCCCGATCTTACTTCCGAGAACATGCGCCGGGTCGCGTCCATCCCGTCGGATGCGATCGCCGAAACGCTGTCGGCGCGCAGCGATCTCGACGATGCGGCGTTGACCGCGCTGTCGCACATGGTCGCCAAGCGCATGGCGGAGCTGACCAAGAAGCGCGTCGCCGATCCGTCGCCGACCCGGCCGGCCGCGGATATCTTCCTCAACTCGGTGATGAAGGGCGGCAAGATCGGCCCGGTTTGCGCGGCGATCTCGCTGCGCGCCGGGATTGCGCCCGAGGTCACCATGCGAATGCTGACGTCGAACAACGCCAAGGCGATCGCCTCGCTCGCCTGGAAGGCCGGGATGTCCCCGGTGCAGGCCAAGTTCCTGCAGACCTCGATCGGCGGCATCTCCGAGCAGCGGGCCCTCTCGCCGACCCAGACCGGCGGCTACCCGCTGGCCCAGCCCGACATGGAGTGGCAGATCGGGCTCTACGTCGGCAACTGACCGACCGCGCTCACCGCCATCATCCCGGAATCAGGCGCCGCTTTTCGGCCGATGCGCGAGCAGGACTTCGCGCACCTTGCGCTGCAGCTCCTTCGCATGCTCGGGCGGCGCCACTTCCGGCTCCGGCGGATCCATCTCGGCCGGGCTGCGGAAACTGTAGCGCGCGTTCAGCCGGTCCTCGGCCTCGGCGGTCAGCCGGGCAGGAAGCTCGGGGCTCGTGCCAATCTCCAGCGGCGTGAACTCGGGCTGGGCCTGGATCACTTCATCGGGCGTGACCCTGATCGGTTCCGGCTCGAAGCTCGGCTCCTGGTGCGCCTCATGGGTGATGACGGAGTCCATGGCACCCTCGACCGTCTCCTGCCACGGCGACGGCTCGGCATGCAGGATCGCGGCGGCGGCTTCCTCGTCGGGTGCCGCCTCGGCCAGGGCGATGAGATCGCGGGTGGCCCGGTCGAGCGCGGCGGCGAAACGCTCGCACTCGCTCTTGCTCCTGGAAATGCCGGTGGCGTAGCGCTTCCAGTTGTTGCGGCAATAGGCGAGGTAGGATTCGCGCTGGGTGTCGTGCTTGGTCAGCGCGTCCCGGGCATGCGCCCGCGCGATCGCCATGACGCGCTGGATCTCCTTCGGCTCGATCATCGGGCCGATTTTCCCCCAAGTGCCGGGAAATGGCGAGGGGCGAAAGCCGCGGAAACCGGGGCATTTACGACGAATCCGACGGATTGGAATGGGCGTTTGGCTCGTTTTATGCGACCGATTCGGCCTGGCGAGTCCGGGGCAGCCCGCGCGGCGTCCGCAGGTGGGCGATGCCCTTCTGCTCGATGAACTTGGTGGTCGCTTCCCAGAGGTGATCGCCATAGGTGACCGGCGCGAAATCGGCGCCGATACCGTTCCCGAGCGGCGCGATCACCGCATCCACCGCCGGCTCGTAGAAGAACGGAATCGAGAACCGCTCGCGGCCGGAGCCGATGACGCGATGCCTGGTCGCGCGGACGGCGCCGCCGGTCCAGCGTTCGAGCAGCTTGCCGAAATTGACGACCAGCGTTCCCTCGGTCGGCGGTACCCCGATCCAGTTGCCGTCCCGGTCCTCGACTTCCAATCCGGCGACCCCGTCCTGCGCCAGCAAGGTCGCCAGTCCGGAATCCACATGCGGCGCCCCGAGCATGTAGCCGTCGCCGACCCGCAGCTCGGGATCGAGCCGGGCGAGATCGCGCACCGGATAGCGGATCATCCGGAGCGTCGAGATGCCGTCGGCGAACGCCCGGGCAAAGCAGGTTTCCGGCAGGCCGAGGCCGCGGGCCAGCGCCTGCATCAACACCGCGCCGGTCGTCTCCATGGCGCGATAGTAGCCTTGCGCGGCGGCGCGCCAGCCGGGCAGGGCGCTTTCGGCGGGCAAGGGCGTCGCCTCGGTCAGCGGATCGCTCGGGTCGTGCGCGACGGCGCGGACGAGATCGGGCCCGAGATCGGTTCCTTCCTTATAGGTCGGGAAGCCGTCCTGCAGCGGAAACCAGCCGCGATAGACGTTGGGATTCCCCGGCACGAAGCTCTGGCGGCACATCGCGCGCTTGGCGGCGTCGGACAGCGCGAAGATGGCAAGCAGCTTGCGCCGCGTCGCCGGCGACAGCGCGTCGCCGCGCATGCCGGTGACGGTCATGAAGCCGATGTCGCGCGCGGCGTCGCGGATGGCCGCGTCGGTCCGGTCGCGTGCTGCGCCGGCGGGGCCGAACAGCGGCGCGATGTCGATCACTGGGATGCCCGGGGCCATGGCCGCGATCATACGATCAGAGGCCGAGGCTGCCGAGCGGAAACCAATCGGCACGATAGCGGGTCTTGGCGATGCGCCCGCGATCCGGGCTGTCGAACAGGACCAGCAGACCCTTGCGTCCCTCCCGCTTGAGCTGGGTGATCCCTTCGGGATGCTCGTCGAGCGCGGTCCATTCCACCAGCAGATCGGGGCGCTCGACATGCGCACCGCGCCTCGGACGCCAGCGCAACAGCCGGAACGGTTCGTTGCTGACGCTCACGGGACCGGCCAGGACAAGGAGATCGCGCCCCTTGCGGGTGAGATCGCGGATGCCGAGGCCGCCGAGATCGAGGAAATGCAGCACCGGCTTCTGCCGGGTGACCGTGGCGCTGCGGGCAAGCTGCAACTCGACGGCGATGGCGATGCTGTCCACCACCGGCCCGCGCAGGCCGAGGAACAGGCTGCCATCGGTCGCGCAGAGTCCCTCGATGTCGAGCCCATTCTCCTTGCTCGGCAGATCGATGAACGGCGCGATATAGGCATCGGTGCCGAGCCGCGCGCGCAGACTGCCAGCGCCGTCAAACGGCAGCGCGACGCCGCGCCCGGCGATGTCGCCGCCATCGGCGCTGAGCTTGACCGCGCCCAGAAGGCAGCGGCTGGGACGGCTGCGGAACCGGGGATCGACCCGCGTGTGATCCTTGCGGTTCATGCGCACGCGGCAATGCGAGCCCGCGATCCACAGCATCCCGTCGCCGACCGAAATGGATTCGACATCGACCTCGGCGCGGGTGCCGCGGCCCGGCAGGCCGCGGAACAAGGCATCGAGCGAATACTGGCGACGCAGCCGATAGCCGCCGCGATGCGGCTCCAGGCACTCGACCGTGCGGCCCTCATCGGAGCCGGTCCACAGGAACTCGCCGGCCGACGCGGCGGCGGACAAGTTGGTCAGCAACTTGGGTTGGGAAGCCACCGCGCCGTAATCCAGCACGACAGCAGACGCTCTCGGTCTCCTCAAACGACGATCCCGGCCAAAAGTCTCCCCCGGCCGGGATCATACAATCAGACGCTGCGGATCTGGAATGGCGTTAGTTCGTGCTCTGGCCCGGCGGGCTGGCGCCGCCGTTGCCGCCGCCGGCGCCGCTGCTGCTGCCATTGGTCTGGCCCGAGCCGCCGTTCGGGCCCAGCGTGCCGTTCTGGTTGGTGCCCGTGCCGTTCCCGGCCGGCAAGGGCAGCGTGCTCGGGCCCGGTCCGAGGACGCTGTTATCCTGCTGTTGCTGCATGTTGCAGTCGACCTGCTGACTTTGCGGCACCTTCGAACAGTCGGTGCCCGGGGTGAACTGGCGCGTCTGGGCCATCGCCGCCGGGCCGGTAGCGAGCGTGACGGCCGCGACCGCAACGCCGATGGTCCATCGCAGGGAAACGGGTTTCATCACGACCTCCTTCGGGGTTGAAGAGCCAACCTGTTCCGGGAGGAGCGGTTCCGCGGTGCTACTGGATGTCCACCCGCACGCCGCGGCGGAGCGAGTTGGTGACCGTCGAAACGGATTCAGCGCGCGCCACGATCGCGCGCGGGTCGGATCCGTCGGCGGTTTCACACACCACCTGCATGCGCGCCGATGTGGCGATCAACGGTGCGCCGTCGAGGTCGAGCGTCACGCTGACGGCGATGCTCGCCAGCGCGACGCCCATCTCATGCGCCACATAGCGCAGGTCGTTGCAGAAACAGCCGCCGATCGCCAGCGCCAGCAACTGGCCGCCGTTGAAGCCGAGGCCCATGCCGCCGGCCTTGCCCTCCGGCCGATCGACGATCAGCGTGTGTCCTCCGGCCCAGCCCATGGCGGCTTCAGTGCCCGCGACGTTCCGAAGTTCAACCGTCATCGATGGCATCGGATTTCTCCGTTCAGCGGAACCGGCCGGTATCCAAAATCTCGGCCGTGTATTCGTGATAGCTGATGCCGAGTTCCTCGGCACGTTTCAACCGGCGCAATGCGATCTCGCGCGGCGGGGTCTTCCAGGCGGCCTTGTGCGCCCTGGTCCAGCAATAGCGACGCCACGAAACGCCGGGCTGCGGATCCTCCAGCGGCGGTCCTTCGTTGTGGCCGATGCCGGGAGTGTCGCTCGCTTCGAGCATCGGTGTCAGCCGTTCAATTGCCAGATCGCGCCGTTAAGGATCGTGGCGAAGCCGACCCATAGTGCCAGCGGTATAAGACAGACGGCGGCGAGACCATCGAGACGCCGGAACACGAGGATGGTTGCGATGACGAGGCCGAGCTGCGGAACGATGTCGATCAGGCCGAGCAATGGACTGTGTGCGGCAAAGAACAGCCACGACCAGAGGGCATTGAGAAGAAGCTGCAGATAGAACAGAAGGATGGCGCGCCGGCGCAGCGCGGGCTGGGTCCGCAGCCGAAGGATTCGCCATAGGGCGAACGCCATCAGGGCGTAGAGCGCGGTCCAGACCGGCCCGAATACCCAGTTCGGCGGATTGAACGACGGCTTGGCGAGCCCGGCAAACCAGGGCTGCAGATTGGGAAAGGTCGCGATCTGACCGGAGACCAGGACGACGCAGACGCTGAGGGCGGCGATCGCCGCCATGACCCAGCTTCGCCGGCGCAGATCCCGCCCGTCGATCACCGCTGTGCCGTCTGCCAGTTCGGCGCCCGATAGACCGGCACGTCCGCTTTCGGCAACGGCGCCTTGCCGGCGATCATGTCGGCGCATTTCTCCGCCATCATGATGGTCGGCGCGTTCAGATTGCCGCTGACAACCGACGGCATGATCGAGGCGTCGACCACGCGGAGCGCCTCGAGCCCATGCACCCGCGCCTCGGGATCGACCACCGCCATCGCATCGGTGCCCATCTTGCAGGTGCAGGAGGGGTGATAGGCGCTGTCGCCGCGGGCACGGACGAAGGCGTCGATATCGGCATCCGAGGTCGCGTTGTCACCCGGCTGGATCTCCGGGCCGCGATAGGGATCGAATGCCTTCTGGGCGAAGATCTCGCGGGTCAGCCGCACCGCGTCGCGGAACTCGCGCCGGTCGCGCTCGGTCTGCAGGTAGAACGGCTGGATGCGCGGATGGTCGGTCGGCTTGTCCGATTTCAGCTTGATCCAGCCGCGCGCCTCCTGGCGCATGTTGCCGATATGCACCTGGTAGGCATGGCAGGTGCCGTTCTTCCGCCCGTGATCGTTCACCGTCGAGGGCAGGAAATGGAATTGCAGGTTCGGGTGCTCGACGCCGGCCTCGGAGCGGATGAAGCCGCCGGCCTCCAGGTGCGAGGTCGAGCAGATGCCCTTGTGGTCGATGAACCAGCGGATGCCGGCTGCGACCATCGGCACCGGCTTGGTATAAGTATAGAGCGTGATTGGCTGCTTGCACTGCTGCTGCACATACATCTCCAGATGCTCCTGGAGATTTTGCCCGACGCCCGGCAGATCGTGCTGCACCGTGACGCCGGTTTCCTTGAGGTGGTCGGCGGGGCCGACGCCCGACAGCATCAGCAACTGCGGCGAGTTGATGGCGCCGCCGGAGAGGATGACTTCGCGTTCGGCGCGGTAGCGGTAGACCTTTCCGTCCTGCACGAACTCCACGCCGACCGCGCGCTTGCCTTCGAACAGCACGCGGTTGCTCATGGCCTTCACTTCGACGGTGACGTTGCCGCGCTTCTCGGCGGAGCGGAGATAGGCCTGGGCGGCGGACCAGCGACGACCGTTATGGGTCGTCATGTCCATCTTGCCGACGCCTTCCTGCTGATAGCCGTTGAGATCCTGGGTGAACGGATAGCCGGCCTGCTGTCCCGCCTCGATGAAGGCGTCGTAGAGCGGGTTGCGCTGGTCGCCGGTATGGACCCAGAGCGGTCCTTTGTCGCCGTGATAGGCGTCGCGCCGGCTCTCGTGATGCTCGGCGCGTTTGAAGTAGGGGAGAATCTCCTGGTAGGACCAGCCGGGGCAGTTCTCCTTGAACGCCCAGCGGTCGTAGTCGAGCGCATGGCCGCGGATATAGACCATGGCGTTGAGGCTCGACGAGCCGCCCAGCACGCGGCCGCGCGGCCAGTACATGACGCGATTGTTCATGTGAGGCTGCGGCTCGGTCTCGTAGTACCAGTTGTAGCGGTCGTGGCAGAGATTATACATCAGCGCTGCCGGCATGTGGATTTGCCAGTTCCACCAATGGTCCTTCGGTCCCGCTTCCAACACGCAGACCTTCACCGACGAGTCTTCGCTCAGGCGATTGGTGAGCACGCAGCCGGCCGAGCCGGCGCCGACGATGATATAGTCGAAGGTACGATCGAACTTCATTCCGCTATCCGCGCTGCAGGCTGGCGCCGTAGCCGAATCCCGGGCCAAGCCTGGCGTTGAGGTAATCGAGGACGAGGCGTCGTGCGCGTGCCGGATCGGGTCCGGCGGCCGACAGTGCTGCGCGCAGCCACAAGCCGTCGATCAGCGCTTCGGTGACGCTGGCGATCTCCTCGGCGTCCTCGCGCCCGAGCCGGCGCAGCGCATGCACGAGATTGTCGTGCAGGCGGGAGATGATGACGTTCTGCACCCGTGCGAGGCGCGGATGCGTCGGCACCTGGGCCCAGAAGGCGAGCCAAGCGGAGACGCCCTCCGGCGTGAACTGGTCGGGGCCGATATTGCCGTCGACCACCGCCATCAGGCGCTGCGCCGGGGTCTTGGCCGCATTAAGCCGGCGCACCACGGAACGGCGCAGGCTGGTGCCGAGCGTCCGCAGGGTGGATTCCAGCAGCTCGGCCTTATCCGCGAAATAGTGGTGGACGATGCCGGTCGAGACGCCAGCCCGGGCGGAAATCCGTGACAGGCTGGATTCGGCGAGGCCGACCTCGTGGATCGAGGCGATGGTCGCCTCGATCAACTGGCGGCGGCGGATCTCTTCCATCCCCAGTTTCGGCATGTTCCACCCCCCGCACTGCACAACGTGCATCCGACCGCATCTTGCTGGGAGTTATATTGGATGATCAATCAAAAAAGCGCTTCGAAATGCCGCACAGCGACATTATACTGGCGGCAATACGAAACTTCCGCCGCAAGCCAAACCTAGAATGGCGGGGTGGAGGCGGATCGCGTATCCGCCCGGATCGGCCGACGACCGCGATGGGACCAAAGAGCCGGAACCGGCCAAGATCCAACCGGGTGCGATGGGATGGACAATCAACAAGGGAGACTAGCCAATGAAATTCCGCTTTCTTCTGACCGCGACGGCGCTGGCTTCGTGCCTTGCGGCGCTGACGAGCCCGGCCGCCATGGCGGCGGAGCCGGATAGCTGCAAGGCGCCGCATTTCGCCGATGTGGGCTGGACCGACAACACCGCGCAGAACGGCCTCTTCAACACAGTGCTGAAGGGCCTCGGCTACAAGGCCAAGATCGACAACCTGGCGCTGCCGGTGATCCTCGAGAGCTTGAAGAACAAGCAGCTCGACTTCTTCCTCGACAACTGGATGCCGTCGAATGCGAGCGGCCTGCAGCCGTATCTCGACGCCAAGACCATCGAATCCCTGAAGCCCGATCTCAAGGGCGCGGGCTATGGCCCGGTGGTGCCGGACTACGTGGCCGCCGCCGGCGTGAAGGACATCAAGGACCTCGGCCCGAACGGCGACAAGTTCGACCACAAGTTCTACGGCATCGAGGCCGGCAATGACGGCAACAAGATCGTCCAGAAGAAGATCGACGATCCGGCGAACAACCTGAAGGGCTGGCAGCTGGTCGAATCCTCGGAGCAGGGCATGCTGGTGCAGGCCCAGAAGCTGATGGCCAAGAAGGAATGGGTCGTGTTCCTCGGCTGGGCGCCGCATCCGGTCATGGGCAAGATGCCGCTGGTCTATCTCACCGGCTTCGAGTCCGACGGCTTCGGCGACGCGCAGGTCAATCCGCTGACCCGCGTCGGCTACAGCCAGGAATGCCCGAACATGGGCAAGCTGCTCTCGAACCTGGAATTCACCCTGCCGATGGAATCCTCGGTGATGGAAGACATCGGCAACAACGTCGACGGCGACAAGGCCGGCACGAAGTGGCTGAAGGCCAACCCGGACGTGCTCGCGAAGTGGCTCGACGGCGTCACTACGGTCGATGGCCAGCCCGGCCTCGATGCGGTGAAGAAGTCGATCGGCCTCTAAGTCATCGCGATTTCCTGCAAATGCCGGCCTCGGCTTGATCTTTCAGGCCGAGGCCGCTTCTATAAGAGAGATAGAAGTCGAGAGCGTGTCGGCGCGCGGTCGTCCGCGCACCGTGGTTGCGTTCCTGGGGGGATCGCATGGATCAACTCGTAGAAACGATCACCGATAACAAGATTCCGATCGGTGACTGGTCCAAGGACATCGTCGACTGGCTGCTGGCGAATGTTGGCGGGCTGTTCGACTTCATCACCGCGGTGCTGAAAGTGCCGATCGATGGCACGGTCACCCTCTTCGGCTTGGTTCCCCCGCTGATCTTCATCCTGATCATCGCCGCCGTCACCTACCTCATCCAGCGCAACTGGCGCCTCTTCGTGGGAACCGTGATCGGCCTGCTGTTCATCCTGAACCAGGGTCTGTGGGATCCGACGATCGAGACCCTGGTCCTGATCCTATATGCGACGCTGGTCTGCCTCGCGATCGGCATTCCGATCGGCATCTTCTGCGCCCGGCGTCCCTGGTTCTACCAGGCCATCTCGCCGCTGCTCGACATGATGCAGACCATTCCGACCTTCGTGTACCTGGTGCCGATGCTGTTCCTGTTCGGCCTGGGCGTCGTGCCGGGCATCATCGCCACGGTGATCTTCGCCATCCCGGCGCCGATCCGCCTCACCTATCTCGGCATCAGCCAGGTGCAGCCCCCGCTGGTCGAGGCGGGTGAGTCCTTCGGCTCGACACGCTGGCAACTCCTGACCCGGGTGAAACTGCCGGCGGCGATGCCGACCATCATGGCCGGCGTCAATCAATGCATCATGCTCTGCCTGTCGATGGTGGTGATCGCCGGGCTGGTCGGCGCGGGCGGCCTCGGCAACGTCGTCGTCAAGGCGCTGGGACAGGTGCGGATGCAGCTCGGCGTCGAGGGCGGCCTGGCGATCGTGATCGTCGCCATCATTCTCGACCGGACGCTGAAGCAGCGCGTCCGGGTCCGCAAGAAATCGTGAGCGGAGAAGCAGCATGAGCGCAGTCAACGCGGTCCGCTTCGAGCAGGTCGACGTCGTCTTCGGCCAGAAGGCCGCCGAGGCGGTCGCCTTGATGGACAAGGGCGAAGGCCGCGATTCGATCCTCGAGAAGACCGGCAGCCTGGTCGCCGTGCACGACGCCAACGTCTTCGTCAACGAAGGCGAGATCCTGGTGCTGATGGGCCTTTCGGGCTCGGGCAAGTCGTCGCTGCTCCGCTGCGTCAACGGCCTCAACAAGGTGACCCGCGGCAAGGTCATGGTGCATGACGGCCAGACCGAGATCGATGTCGCCTCCTGCAGCGAGGATGTGCTGCGCCGCGTGCGCCGCAACCGCGTCTCCATGGTGTTCCAGCAGTTCGCGCTGATGCCGTGGCTGACCGTGCGCGAGAATGTCGGCTTCGGCCTGGAGATCCGCGGCGTGCCGAAGGCCGAGCGCGACCGCCTGGTCGACGACAAGATCAAGCTGGTGCGGCTGGGGCAGTTCACGGAGAAGTTCGCCCATGAGCTTTCCGGCGGCATGCAGCAGCGCGTCGGGCTGGCCCGCGCCTTCGCGACTGAGGCGAGCATCCTGCTGATGGACGAGCCGTTCTCGGCCCTCGATCCGCTGATCCGCGAGCATTTGCAGGACGAGCTGCTCGAGCTGCAACGGACCTTGAAGAAGACCATCATCTTCGTCAGCCACGATCTCGACGAAGCGCTGAAGATCGGGTCGCGTATCGCCATCATGGAAGCCGGCAAGGTCGTGCAGTTCGGCGCGCCGGAGGACATCATCCTCAACCCGGTCAACGACTATGTCCGCCAATTCGTGGCCTCGATGAACCCGCTCACGGTGCTGAAGGGCGGCACCTTGATGCGGCCGGCGAGCGACCTCGTGCGCGAGCCGGGCTCGACCATGATCCAGCTCGATCGTGCCGGGAAGTGCCGCTGCCGCCTGGACGCGCAAGGACGCCCGATCGACCTCCTGGTGAACGGCAAGCCGGGACAGTTCCTGCCTTATGCCACCGACCTGGTGCTCGAGCGGCTGGGCGACAACGTCATGATCTGCGGCACGCCAGTGACGCCGATGCGCGCCGCGGTAATGGTGCGCCAGCAGACCAAGCGGCCGCTGGTGCTGCTCGGGGACAACGGCGAGCTCTTGGGCGTGGTCGGCGAGCATGAGCTCTACCGCGGCATGCTGCGCCAGACCGAGTACGCCAAGGTGGACCAGCCGCCGGCGCCGGCCCCGGTCTAAGTATCCGAGCGATGATCCAGGCCATCCTGTTCGACAAGGACGGCACCCTGTTCGACTTCTACGGAACCTGGGGTGTCGTCACCGAGGAGGCCGCGCTGATGGCGGCCGGGGGCGACGCCGCGCGGGCTGCGGAGGTGATGCTGCGCTCGGGCAAGGATCCGGCGACCGGCCGCTACCTGCCGGGCTCGCCGATCGCCTCCGGCAGCAACCGCGAGATTGCCGCGCTCTGGGCCGAGATCCTGGGCCGCAGCGATGTCGATGCGCTGGCCGGTCAAGTGCAGCAGTATTTTCTGCAGCGCCAGGCGCATGTGATGCAGCCGGTGGTGGATTTCTCCAGCTTCTTCGCGCGGCTCCGCGAACGCGGCTACAAGCTCGGCATCGCCACCATGGACAGCGAGATCGCCGCGCGCCAGGCAATGGACAAGTTTGGCGTCCACGCCGCGCTCGACTTCATCTGCGGCTTCGACACCGGCCATGGCACCAAGCCCGGTGGCGGCATGGTCGAGGCCTTCTCCCGCCATGTCGGCCTGCCGCCCGCAGCGATCGCCGTGGTCGGCGACAGCCCGCATGACATGCACATGGCTCGCGCCGGCCAGGCCGGCCGCGCCATCGGCGTGCTGACCGGCGTCAGCTCGAGCGAGGCGCTGGTCGAGGCTGGCGCCCATGTCGTGCTGCAGAGCATCGCCGATCTCGAGGCCGCGCTCTAGAGCTGGAAGGCGGGGCTATCCTTGTTCGCCTCGACCGGCTCGGAACACATGACACCGGCCGAGACCAGGCGCACGCGGATGTTGGCGATCGCCCTGGCGGCACTCGCGGACCCGGGGGCATCGACCCCTTCGGAGAAGAACACGATGTCGTCCGAACCGGCGTCGAGCGCGGTATCGACATTGTCCCGGCAGTTGAAGCCCCAGCACAGCACTGTGTTGCCGCTGGCATAGACGACCAGGTCGGGATTCAGCGGAAAGTCCGCGGCCTTGCCGCCGAGCGGGGTGAACTGGTCGAGGGCCGGATCGGCCAGCCGCAGGAGCATCGGCATGGCCGGCAGCTTGGCCATGTCATAGGCGCCGATCGGCGCCAGGGTGTCGAGCGAGACCGCGTTATAGAGATTGACCGAGGGGATCGGCAGCGCGAGGTCGTGTCCACCGAGCGCCCGCCGCAGCAGCGATTCGATGCTGGCCTTGAACTGCGAGGGCCGGACCTTCAATGCGGCATATGCCCTGCGCCAGGCGGCCACGGCGGGAAATTCCGCGACCTTCTCCCGGTCGATGCTCAGCGTGCCGATTCGCGCCACGGCGCGGCGCAGGTCTTCCTCATGGTTGATCCGCGACGCGGCGGCGAGGAAGCCGCGCGCCCGCGTCGCATGCACGGCGACGCCGGGAAAACGCGCCACAACCTCGGGGGCGATGCGGAAGTCGAGACTCGCGCTCATGCGGCCCTCTTGCGTCACGCAGCTCGGCGGTTGCCGCGGAGCCAGGCGCGCATCGCCGCCAGCCCCTCCGGAACGTAGCTGCGCCCGAAGCCGATCCGGAACCGGTCGGTCGGCGTCGCGGTGAGCGCCGACTGGTAGATGCCGGCCGGCAACAGCACGACGCCGATCTCGTCGGCCAGGCGCCGGCAGAAGGTCTCGACGCCGTCCTTGCCCTTGTAGCGGGGAAAGCCGATGCAGCCACCGTCGGGCACGGTCCAGTCGAAGATCTCGCCGAACTCCGCGAAGAAGTCGCTGGTGGCCCGCAGATTGGTTTCGATCAAGGCGAGATTGCGGGCGAGGATGCGGTCCCGCGCCTTCAACGCGATGACGGCCAGGTGCTCGGTCGGCCCGGCGTTGCAGATCGAAAGATAATGCTTGATCCGCTCCATGCGCGAGAGCAGGGCGCGGTCCTTCGACGCGATCCAGCCGATCCGGAGGCCGGGCAGGCCATAGGCTTTCGACATCACGTTGAGCGAGAGGCTGCGGTCATAGACCTCGGCCGCCTGGGGCAGCTGGATCTCCGGCCGCCGCTCGAGGCCGCGATAGACCTCGTCGGAGAAGAGATGGATGCCGCGCTCGCGGCAGAGCGCGACCAGCCCCTCGAAGGTCGCACGATCGACGATCTTGCCGGTCGGATTGTGCGGATAGTTGACCAGGACGAGCTTGGTGTTCGGCCGGAGCGCCGCGCGGACTTCGCCGAGGTCGAGCGCCCAGTTCTCGCTCTCCCGTAGCGCCACCCCGGTCGCAGCGCAGATCGAGAGCGGCAGAGTCTCGCTCGACTGGTAGTTCGGGGTCACCACCACAGCATGGGAGTCGCGGTCGAGTAGCGCGTGCATGGCGCAGAAGATCCCTTCCTCGGCGCCGGCGAAGGCGATGATGTCCTCGGCTTCCAGCCCACGATAGGTTTGCGCGATCGCCGCCCGCAAAGCCGGTGTGCCATAGGTTTCGATATAGCCGAGCCGCATCTCGCCTTTCCAGCACATTGGGATCCTAAGCTTAGAATTCCACGTGGACAAGTTGTCGCG